>Ga0308016_10000289_pt1 | contig 26109 bp, 26 predicted proteins | sample Neamet233_FD_203129 | JGI IMG/M metagenome (GOLD analysis project Ga0308016, IMG submission 203129) | Marine microbial communities from water near the shore, Antarctic Ocean - #233 | ecosystem: Environmental > Aquatic > Marine > Unclassified | place: Southern Ocean | collected 2014-07-28
GCCGTACAATTGGCTCGTCAGACTTTGGATTAGGCTCACTCGTACAAAAAACTAATTCCTGTAAGGTGAATCCTCAGTTCAAATTTGGTCAAAAAGAATATCTGAGTATTGCTCTACCAATATAAATCTTCGCTATTTTCATGGCACCCCTAGTCTTGGGCTTAAGTGAAGATTTAGTGTTCATTTTACAAGTCATTGATATCATCTACATCTCTTAAAGTTGATACATAGCTGATGGTTAGGTCAGGCATACTGGCTACAGTATCTTCTAAAGCTGATTTGCTCGACCAGCGCACAGATTCAAATATTTGGCTAGACACAGCCTTACTTCGTTTGAGCCCAATTAGCCAATATCCACCGTCCTGTGCTGGGCCTAACGTAGCCTGATGGGTGCCTAGGCTCCGAAAGGCGGCCCATATTTCATTAACGTCGACCTTAAGTATATCAGCCCCAATGATACATACTGGTCCAGGTGGTAAAAATTTGAATATAGACTTCATTCGGTCACCCAGACAGCCATGGCCCTGTGGAATCCGGGCAATATTTGATGGCCAAAACCTGCTTTTTATGCCTTGATGGTCTGGAGAGACCGACAAAATGAGGTCCCATCTTGGATCGATTAAGCGCCGTATTAGTTGTCGACTTTGATGCCGAAACCACCAAGCTGCAGCTGTCATCCCAATACTGCGTCCTAGCCGTGTTTTCACTCTACCGGCACGTGGTTCTTTAACCATAATTACTAGTCGTCTACGATATTTAGGTGAAATAATCACTCAAAACCCTAGTGTAGATTGATTTTAACTGGTGGATTTGTGCAACTTCTACTCTCTCATCTACTTGATGCATAGTTTTGCCAACCAGTCCAAACTCTATGACTGGACAATGATGCTGAACGAAGCGGGCATCTGAGGTTCCGCCACTCGTTGAAAGTATTGGCTTGCGGTTGGTCTCAACTTGAACTGCTCGGGCAACAAGATCAGAAAGCGCGCCAGGCGGTGTAATGAAACTTTCTCCAGAAATATGGACCTCTGTACTTATTTCAACACCAAAGGTTTCCATGATCTCTTCAGTCTGTATTTTTAGCCATTTTGTGAGGCTATCTCCAGAATGTGAGTCATTGAAGCGAATATTTACTGTCGCAAGACTTTGCTTTGGAATTATATTTGTTGCTGAGTTTCCTGTATCAATAGTTACCACGGCAATCGTTGAAGCATCAAAATGTTGAGTCCCATGATCTAATTCAGTCATACTAAGTTGGTCAACTAATCGTGCCATTGCTGGCAAAGGGTTCTTAGCGCGATGTGGGTAAGCTGAATGACCCTGCTTGCCAGTAACTTTGAAGTGGGCATTCATTGATCCTCTGCGACCAATTTTTATCATTTGGCCCATTTCATCTGGACATGTTGGCTCACCTACAAGGCAAACATCCATAAACTCGTTTTTTGCTTCCATCCAGTCCAATAACGCTAAGGTGCCATCTTTGGCAGGTCCTTCTTCGTCTCCAGTTATCGCCAGAACAATCGACCCAGAAGGGGGGGTGTCAGTAACGAAATCTATCGCCGCTGCTGCGAAAGCGGCAACTCCTGATTTCATATCTGCCGCGCCGCGCCCATACATCCAACCATCATGAATTTTTGCGCCAAAGGGATCAAATGTCCACGATGAAATATCTCCTACGGGAACTACATCTGTGTGCCCATTAAAGCCAAAGGTTTTTCCACTTCCCCAGCGTGCAAATAAGTTGGAAACCTTGCCTCGATCAACTCGGGTGCATGAAAACCCATGATCAGAAAGTATTGCTTCAAGTAACTTCAGTGCACCACCTTCGTTTGGTGTTACACTGGAACATCGAATTAAATCGGCAGTAAGATCTACAGCATTAATCATTATTGCACCCCTCTTGAAACTGTTTCAAAAAATGGAGTCATTTGTGCAACAATGACGCTGTTTTCATCCAGGGAGCGTTGCATCAAGTCGCGCTCGTCTTGTGAGATGTCATGACCCTCACTCAGGCGTTCGTCCAGAGTTCCATATCCTGTAACATCTAAAGGAGCGAGATCAGCCTGCTTTAATATAGCAACAGTTTCACGTACGGCTTCAGCTTCGTCTACGCCGCTTGCGTATATCATCAATGAACCACCAATGGCTTCAGATGGAAGGCCATCTCCATCCTTACGTCCAACCTCAACAAGCAGGGTGAATACGTACTGGGGGCGTTTTTTCTTTTCGGTCATATTTTAAATCTTTATCGGTTTATCTTGTGTACCCTTTTATGACTGTATTGGGCAGAGGGTAGGCTGAAAAGAAAAATTTTCTTTATAGGCCTGTTAATTAAGCTTACCTCAAAAGGCTCACATTAGAATCTGACTTTTCGCTGAATCTCAATAAATTAATCACGCAGAAGTTCGTTAATAGCTGTTTTGGAACGAGTTTGAGCATCCACGCGCTTAACAATAACAGCGCAGTAGAGGTTTATGTTGTTTTTTGACGGCATTGAGCCTGCTACAACAACTGAGTACGCTGGTACTTCGCCGTACATTACTTCACCCGTGTCACGATCTACGATTTTTGTTGATTTTCCAATAAATACACCCATTCCTAGTACTGCGCCTTCGCGGATAATACATCCCTCAACTACCTCTGAACGAGCTCCAATAAAACAGTTATCCTCAATAATAGTGGGACCAGCCTGCATTGGTTCTAATACACCACCAATTCCAACGCCGCCAGATAGATGCACATTTTTTCCAATTTGGGCACAGCTGCCTACGGTGGCCCAGGTGTCTACCATTGTGCCGGCATCAACGTAAGCGCCAAGGTTTACGAATGAAGGCATTAAAACCACGCCAGGCGCTATAAATGCTGACTTCCTTACAACACAGTTTGGAACGGCGCGAAATCCAGCCTTAGCCCAATCTTTTTCATTCCAGTTTTTCCATTTGCTATCAACTTTGTCCCACCAGCTTCCACCTTGCGCACTGCCAGTCTGAAGTTCCATATCTTTTAATCGAAAACCCAATAGGACTGCTTTTTTAGCCCATTGGTTTACAAACCAATCCCCATTTGATTGTTTTTCCGCCACACGCAAGGCGCCACTATCGAGTGCTTCCAGTGTGTCTTCAATAGCATCCCGCATTTGGCCCTTTGTATCAACGTTAATGGCATCTCGGGCCTCCCAAGCGGCTTCAATTGCAGTTTCTAGTTGTGCGTATGGCATGAATGTCTCCAATTAAACTAATTTGATAAATCTATTACTGAACCTAGTGCTTCAGGTCTATGCCAATCTATTTAAAATAACTTTCTAAATAGTGAATTTCCGATAGTTTGCTAAGTGCTAGCAATCATGTCCTGGTGACTGATAATGCTACCCCCATTGGTTTGGATTACTAGCTTCCAATGTGGTATTAACTTAGGTTGGTACAAAAAGTTGTTGCGCTGAAGTAGCTGTATCCCTTTAATGAACAGTCTGAGCCTCCAATCAAACAAGCAAAGTGGATATTTTAGATGGTAGACAGAGACCGGAAACATCAGATGCGTGCAAGCCATGAAGATTTGGTCGCGGCAAAAACTGCACCAGATAATCCTCAGACGCGGTCTCCAGCCTTTCGTCTCGCATTCGATGATCCTGAGTTTTTGTGTCGTGATGATTTGCGCCCGGTACGACTTCAGCTGGAGATACTTAAGCCAGAAATGATACTGGATGAACAAGGGATCAAATCTACTATTGTGTTATTTGGTGGTGCCCGCATTCCGGAACCTGCGAAGCATCATCAGGCTCGCACTAAAACGTTATCTGATCTTAGTAAATATTATGAAGAAGCTAGGCTTTTTGCGAAAAAAATTACATTAAAATCAGATGGGTACACAAATGTAATTGTTACTGGTGGCGGTCCAGGTGTTATGGAGGCAGGAAACCGTGGAGCACACGATGCTGGTGGACGCTCAATAGGGTTGAATATTGTTCTCCCGCATGAACAATCACCAAATTCATATGTGACACCTGAACTCTGTTTTAACTTTCATTATTTTGCACTCAGAAAGATGCATTTTTTGATGAGAGCCAGTGCTATATGTATTTTTCCTGGTGGTTTTGGAACACTGGACGAAATGTTTGAAAGCCTAACTCTTATCCAAACGGGTCGCATGGAGCCGGTACCTTTGTTGCTGTTTGGTGAAGCCTTTTGGCGCTCGATTATAAATTGGGATGCGTTAGCAGATTCTGGTACTATCTCAGAAAAGGATTTAGAGCTCATTAAATTTGTTGAAACTGCGGACGAAGCTTTGGAGGCTATCAATAAATGGTAGGTTTGAATTATAAGCGTTAGGCCCACCAGACCGTAACAAAGCTCAAAAAACTTCTATATAAAGACATATTTTTCCACGGCTGTTAGAAAATATCAGAGTCCTGCTTCAGCTGAAATTTCTTTTTTACTCTTTCGAGCGCGCTCGGTGGCTGACTTGAGTTGACCGCATGCTGCAAAAATATCTTCACCTCTTGGTTTGCGGATGGGGCTTGCATAGCCAGCTTCATAAATGATCTCAGAAAAAGCGTGAATTCGATTTTTTGACGAACGTTCATAAGGTGCGCCTGGCCAGGGATTGAATGGTATCAAATTAACCTTTGCTGGGATGCCTTTGATTAGATCTACCAAACGGTGTGCATCAGCGTCACTATCATTTATGTCTTTCAGCATTACATATTCAAAAGTAATTCTTTCTGAATTACTGACTTTTGGATAATCGCGCAGTGCATCCAACAAGGCGCTCAAATTCCAACGCTTATTTATGGGTACTAATTTATCTCGCACTTCATTTGTTGTAGCATGAAATGAAATAGCCAAAAGGCAACCAATTTCTGTGGCAGTTCTCGCAATCTCTGGAACCACACCTGAGGTTGATAGAGTAATTCTACGTCGTGATAAAGAAATTCCCTCTGGATCCATTGCAATTTTCATTGCATCTCGCACGTTTTCAAAATTATATAATGGCTCGCCCATACCCATTAATACTATGTTAGATAGAAGTCGCGCAGTATTCACTGGGTTCCGACCAGGTTCTGGCCATTCATTCAAGTCATCTCGTGCCAACATAACTTGGCCAATAATTTCTCCAGCTGTCAGATTGCGTACGAGCTTTTGTGTACCTGTGTGACAAAAAGAACATGTGAGTGTGCAGCCAACTTGGCTACTAATGCAAAGTGTACCGCGATCTTTCTCAGGTATATAGACAGTTTCAACTTCGTGTCCGCCCGCTATCCGCACTAGATATTTTCTAGTGCCATCTGTTGAAACCTGCTTTGAAACAACCTCGGGGATCATCACCACAAAATGCTCTTTTAAAAAACTTCGATAGTCTTTTGATAAATTTGTCATCTGATCAAATTCACGAACACCTTTTTGGTAAATCCACTGCCAAATTTGTCCCGTTCGCATTTTTGCCTGTTTCTCGCTGGTACCAGCGACAATCAGAACATCATGCAATTCAGTGCGCGTCATTCCAACTAGATTAGTTGGACCCACCTGCAACTTGCGGGGAATCGTCAAAAAATCTTGAGTTATTGGAACTGATGTATCAGTCATAGTTACGATCCATGTTGCTGAGTAGTTATCTTAACAATACCCTAGCTATTTACCAATTGTTAGGCTGAGTTCAGCTTGAACAACGTTTGCCCGCTTCCTTTAATGCTGCCGTAAAGCCAAGTAAACTGAACGTATCCTTTGTAACTGTGCCACGCATTGATTGAGCCGTAAGCACAGCTTTAGATCCACGCTCCATAGCAGCAATAATTTTTTTATCATCTTCTGGGCTGGGGGGCCACGCCCACTCACCATCAGTTGGCAATTCATAGGTAACCCCATCAATTTTCATTTTGATGTTGCGTCCTTCTGCAAAGGGATAGCCACCTGTAAAAGCTATCTGTCCCTTGACGTTGTCGCTTGGCCGATAGATTGCAAATAGCTGAATTTGACCGCGTTTTACTGAAACGGTAACACCACCACGCTTATTTGAAGTTTCTTTGGGGGCTGAAACAGCCCAGCACTCCTTTGGACCCTCTCCCACAAAAACAGCCCAGTCTGATTGCGCTGCTACTCGGTTGGAGGTTTCCTGTGCGATCACATTTGAACCTTGAAAACTCAAAATGAACAAAATAGGAAAACTTAACGTTTTAAACATTTATTACGCCTTTATTTTTTTTGCATCCAAGATAAGTGCCAGTATTTATCTTTTCTCTGGTCGTACAAAGCAAGCCTTGCTACCACTCAACCTAACGCACGTCGGCCCCATGGGGGAACCCCTGTAGAGCTTTGTGTGGCAAAAAAATGCTTGTTGGAGTAATAAATGTTGCGTTCAGTTCCATTGGTTGAGGTTTGGCGAGGTAATTTTCTTGAAAGTTGTCATCTTGGACACATAATAGTTTCTAATTTTGAGGGCGAAATTGTACAGGCATGGGGTGATCCAGATCATATAATTTTACCTCGATCTTCGTGTAAAATCTTACAAGCTTTGCCATTGGTTGCATCTGGGGCTGCGGATGCATTTAGACTTACAACCCAGCAATTAGCGCTGTCCTGTGCTTCCCACCAAGGTGCTGAAATTCATTCAAACCTAGTAAAATCTTGGCTTAAAGATTTAGGAAAAAAAGATGATGACTTTCGCTGCGGTAGGCAATGGCCACGTGATATAGAAGCTAGTAACCTAATGGTTAAAACAGATGAAACCCCCTGTCGTTATCATAACAACTGTTCAGGAAAACATAGTGGGTTTTTAACTCTTGGCGCGCATTTAGGTGCAGGGCCTGACTATCATTTACCTGAACATCCAGTTCAGCAAGCTGTTCTAAACACATTTGAAGAGGTGACTGGTGAGGCTAGTCCAGGATATGGAATTGATGGGTGCTCAGCGCCAAACTGGGCGTGTACAATTAGTGGCTTGGCTCGTGCTATGGCTCGTTGTGCTGGTGATATGTCGGACACTTTGAGCTTGGCGTCGGTACGCTTGCGTGAGGCTATGATGGCCCACCCTGACCTAATTGCAGGCGAAACGCGGGCTTGTACTGAACTGATGCGTGCCGCCCCTGGTGTCGCATTAAAAACAGGAGCTGAAGCTGTGTTTACAGCAATTATACCTAGCAAAAAACTGGGTGTAGCCATAAAAATTGATGATGGAGCTTTTAGAGCAAGTGAAGCAGTGATTACAGCTCTATTGATACGAATGGGTCTGCTAAGTGCGTTACATCCTGCTGCTGTTAAGCGATTGGGTCCCATCAGTAATTGGGATGGGTTGCAGACTGGCAGCATTATTGTTGCTCTAGATTAGTGTGGGACTTCTGATACATTATTTGGGGTTATAAATTCTGACTTCAAATAACCCTGAAGATATAACAAAGAAGTTAGATCACCATGGTTTACCCGTACGGATACTTGATCCTGCACATTAGGTTTTGCGTGCAGAGCGACGCCTGTTCCAGCCAACAGCAGCATACCTAAATCATTTGCACCATCACCTACGGCTAAAACATCAGTTATTTGTAGGTCCTGGGCTGCTGAAATTTCTTTCAGAGCGGTGACTTTAGCTTCCCGTCCTAAAATTGGGGTGCCTACTTGGCCGGTGAGGACTGCATTGGCCTGCAATAGAGTATTGGCACGATGCTCATCAAACCCTAGTTTTGCTGCTACAGGTCGCGTAAAATTAGTAAACCCTCCACTCACCAATGCGGCATATCCTTGATGAGTGCGCATTGTAGCTACAAGAACTTCTCCGCCAGGCGCAAAAGTTATTCTTTTTTGATAGACCTGTTCAATTCTTTTAATGGGCAAACCTTTTAAAAGCTCCACACGTGCAAGTAGGGCATACTCAAAATCCAACTCGCCATTCATAGCGCGAGCGGTAATGTCTGAGACTGCGGTCCCAACGCCTGCTTCTGTGGCCAACTCATCAATGCATTCTTGTTCGATCATTGTGCTATCCATGTCAGCTAGAAGCAGTTTTTTTCGGCGCCCCACTTTGGGTTGGACTATTAAATCAACACCTTTATTTTGCATATCTCTCCATACCTGCAAAAAATTTTCAGGTATGGAGAGGATTTCAAACTCGGCAGCTTCCATAGCTGCCAACCAGATCAAATTTTGGCCCCCCCAAGCGCTGAGGAGAGATTGTGTCAGTGCGGGTACCAGCACATTAAGGCCAGGTTTGCACAACAAAGTTGCAATAAACACGGAGATGCCCTTTCGTAACTTGAGATTAATTTGCCAAGAACTCTGGCAAGTTACAAGTGATTCAATGTATTGATGAGACCGAATGAACAGCAAAGATTGTATTTAAGCGAGGTTAAATCATGGTCCAAACTTTAGCTACACTTTTGATGATAATTCTGTCTGCCACGGCACATGCAGATATTATTTTCCCAAATTTGACTGCTGATGATCTCAATGGGCGAAGCCTAAACTTGCCTACAGATTTTCCAGGCACTCCAACCATTGTTTTTATTGCTTATAAAAGAAATCAACAGCCTAGTATTGACGCTTGGGTGGAACGTTTGGACTTGCGTGATAAGGGTGGCCCAGCTTGGATCGAACTACCCGTTGTAGGTCGTGGCGCTGCATTTTTTAGGTCTTTCATTGATGAGGGAATGCGCTCCGATATCACATCACTTGATATGAGGGCACGGACGATCACAATTTACTCAAGTCGAAACGCTTTTAATGGTGCCTTAGATATTAAAGGGCGGTCAGAAATCTACGTAGCTTTAGTAGATCCTGACGGTACCATGCATAGCCTTATTCGAGGTGATGTTACTGAAGCTAAAGTAAATAAATTGCGTGCGGCTTACCCGTAATTTGCCAATTTTTTTAGGGAATATGCTGAAATTTTTTGGCTTATTTGTTTCCTATGCACTAAATAAGTAGCCTGCTAACTCTATAATTATTATTGGAATGTTACATTTTCAGCATTGTAGCTGCGTAGATCTGAGGGTAATTCTAGCCTTGGGACACCCTTCCCCAACGAAGGGCGCTTATCTGTGAGGATAGTATCAATGGCTATTAAAAGACCGGCGTTGCGGCCGGAAAACTCGCAATTTTCGTCTGGTCCCTGCACCAAACCGCCTACATGGACACATTCCTCTTTGACGGATGCTTGGCTCGGCCGTTCGCATCGAGCTGCGGGTGGCAAGGATAAATTGGTGAAGGCTATCTCCCAAACGCGCCGTGTTTTGAAGATTCCTGAAGATTATAAGATTGGTATTGTACCCGCCTCTGATACAGGTGCTTTCGAGATGGCTCTCTGGTCGATGCTTGGAGAGCGTCCCGTGCAGATGGTTGCTTGGGAAAGCTTTGGCGCGGGATGGGTCAGTGACGTAGTTAAACAATTAAAAGTTGAAGCTTCTGAGCATGTTGCACTTTATGGTCATATTTTTGACATGTCTGACCTAAACTACGACGATGATGTGTGTTTCACTTGGAACGGGACCACATCGGGAGTGTGTTTGGCTTCTGGGGATATCATTCCTGTTGACCGTGCGGGGTTGACACTCTGCGACGCCACATCGGCCGCTTTTGCCGTGGATCTACCTTGGGACAAGCTTGATGTAACGACCTTTAGCTGGCAAAAAGTGTTGGGAGGTGAAGCGGCACATGGCGTATTAATCCTCTCCCCAAGGGCAGTGGCCCGATTGGAAAGTTACACCCCAGTTTGGCCGATACCAAAGATTTTTCGCCTGACGAGGGGAGGTAAGTTGATTGATGGCATTTTCAATGGTGCGACGATCAACACGCCGTCGATGCTCTGTGTCGAAGATTATTTGTTTGCGCTAGAGTGGGCCTTGTCTGTTGGAGGGCTACAAGGTTTGATGACTCGAGCTCAGGCCAATGCGCAAGCGATATGGAATTTTTGCGCTGCTCGGGATTGGATTGATAACTTGGCCGTAGATCCTACTACACGGTCTGTTACCTCTGTCTGTTTAAAGTTCACGGACCCTAATATCAAAGATCCATCTGGATTCGCAAAATCTGTTGCCAGACGGTTGGAAATGGAAGGTGCTGCCCTTGATGTAGGTTCCTATCGAGAGGCGCCTGCAGGCTTACGAATTTGGTGTGGAGCCACGGTTGAAACTACAGACGTGGAGACTATGTTGCCTTGGCTTGAGTGGGCCTACCAAACTGAACTGAACGCCCAGTAACTCTAAGAGATCTTTCCACCCTGCATCAGGAAAATATACTTTATAAGGAGCGCCCAAATGGTACCAAAAGTACTCGTATCTGACAAACTGTCTGAAACAGCTGTCCAGATTTTCCGTGATCGTGGCATTGACGTAGATTTTGAACCTGATTTGGGAAAAGATAGGAACAAATTGCTCTCTGTAATCAGTCAATATGATGGTTTGGCCATTCGGTCGGCCACAAAAGCTACTGAAAAAATTATCAACGCTGCTTCTAACCTGAAAGTGATTGGACGGGCTGGTATTGGCGTGGACAATATTGACCGTGTTGCTGCATCAAAAAAGGGTGTGATCGTGATGAACACGCCATTTGGAAATATGATCACAGCTGCTGAACATGCCATCGCAATGATGTTTTCTGTGGCCAGGCAGATCCCTGAGGCGAGTGCCTCGACCCATGCTGGAAAATGGGAAAAATCTAAGTTTATGGGCGTGGAGTTGACGAGTAAAACTTTGGGTGTGATTGGAGCGGGCAATATTGGTGGGATCGTCTGTGAACGTGCTATTGGTTTGAAGATGAAGGTCGTCGCCTACGATCCATTTTTGTCGGAAGACCGCGCGGACAAATTGGGTGTTGAGAAGGTAGAGCTGGCCGCACTGTTTGAGCGAGCTGATTTCATTTCACTTCACGTACCAAAAACTGATCAAACAGCTAATATCATTAGTGTTGAAGCTATAGCAAAGATGAAACCTGGTGTTCGGATTATCAACTGTGCACGCGGTGGGTTGGTAGATGAAAAAGCCCTGGCGCTTGCCATAAAATCTGGCCACGTGGCTGGTGCGGCTTTCGATGTATTCGAAACCGAACCTGCAACCAACAGTCCTCTATTTAATTTGCCAAATGTTGTATGCACACCCCATTTAGGTGCATCAACTATTGAGGCGCAGGAAAACGTGGCTATTCAGGTTGCGGAGCAAATGTCAGATTATTTACTTACGGGAGCGGTATCAAATGCGTTGAACATGCCGTCTGTGACTTCTGAAGAGGCTAAAGTTATGGCTCCTTGGCTTCAACTTGTAGGGTATTTAGGCGCATTTATCGGCCAGATGACGGATGAACCCATAAACGCTATCAATATTTTATACGACGGTACCGTTTCTGGCATGAACCTGGAAGCTCTAAACTGTGGTGTCATTGCGGGAATAATGAAAACTGGAAACCCGGATGTAAATATGGTCAGTGCACCAGTCATAGCTCTTGAGCGCGGTATCCAAATTAGTACAACCAATCAAAATAAATCAGGCGTGTTTGATGCCTATATCAAGGTTACGGTTGTGACGCCAAAACGTGAACGCTCAGTGGCTGGTACCGTATTTAGTGACAGGAAGCCTCGCTTTATTCAGATCAAAGGTATCAATGTTGACGCGGCGATTGGTAGACATATGCTATATACAACCAATACTGATGTGCCCGGTATAATTGGCTTATTAGGAACAATTATGGGTCGAAATGGTGTTAATATTGCCAACTTTACTTTAGGTCGTGCTGACGCTGGTGGGGAGGCAATAGCCTTATTGAACGTAGATGAAGCCATTGAAGATAATTTACTTGCTGATTTGGGGGCTACTGGTAAATTTAGCCAGGTAAGTCGGCTGGAGTTTGACGTTTGATGAACCCTATCTATGCGATTGGCGATATCCATGGAGAATTTGGCATGCTTGAGCATGCTTTAGAATTAGTTCAGGCAGATGGTGGGTCAGAGGCTCTGACAGTCTTTCTTGGAGACTATGTGGATCGTGGTCCAGAGAGTCGTAAGGTGTTGGACTTACTTATCAGGGGTCAAAAGCTTGGCCAGAACTGGGTTTTTCTCAAGGGTAATCACGACCGTATGTTTGAGTGGTTTCTACAAACCCCGTCACGCAGCGACCCGCATCTTTTTATTGATTTAAGTTGGCTACATGAAAGGCTGGGTGGGCGAAATACTTTGATGTCTTACGGTCTGAACTTTTCTGAGAGATACCGCCTGAATGAATTGCACGCAGCTACCTTGGCAGCAGTGCCGCACAGTCACCATAAATTTTTAGCTGACTGTAAGTTGAGTTATGAAACAAATGATATTTTTTTCTGTCATGCGGGTATTCGGCCTAATGTGGAATTGCAGGAACAAAATGAAGAGGATCTTCTATGGATAAGAGAAGAATTTCACAACTATAGTGGGCAGTACGCTAAGCTAATTGTTCATGGACACACGCCGATCGAAAAGGCGACCCACTATGCCAACCGTGTGAACCTAGATAGTGGATCTGGATATGGAAAATCTCTTACTGTTGCAGTTTTTGAAGGAACTACATGCCACACTTTGACACCTAAGGGCCGAGTGCCAATGCTGGCTATAAGGTGAGAATCTTCTTTTTTTACAATTAGAGTCAATCTATTTTAGTCGTGTGATTTAAGACTATAAAAAATCTTGGAATTCTTCCAAGACACGTACGTAAACATCGCGCTTAAATGGTACGATTGCGTTTGGTAGTTCTTTGGGGTCAATCCACTTCCAAGTGGAAAATTCAGGTTCAGATGTGTCTATATTAATATCGGTATCTTCACCTAAAAATTTCATTAAATACCATTTTTGTTTTTGTCCGCGATATTTCCCATCCCAAAGCTTGGGAATTAAGTCAGGTGGCAATTCATACGGAATCCAGTCGCTACTTTCAGCTATTATATTCACTTTATTAGCTGGAATTCCAGTTTCCTCTTCTAACTCCCGTATTGCCGCAGTTTGAGTGTCCTCACCAGGGTCTACCCCACCTTGTGGCATTTGCCAGGCGTCAGAATAGTGGTCTAGACGTTGTGCGACAAACACAAGTCCTTCCTGATTAATAACCATAATGCCGACGTTGGCACGATATGGTAGTTTCATTATGTTAGTAGAATGCACCATTTATTGTGATGATTTAATGGCGGCAAGGCCTTTCAGAAGGTCAATTGCATATGCTAATTGAAAGTCTTCTTCACGCAGCTTAGCAGCTTCTTCGGCAGTGGTGCGTTCGGCCTCTATTTGTTCTCTTTCAATGTCTGAGAGGCTATCATTATCAAGGGATCCTCTCAAATCCGCTTCAGTACGCATTTTTCTTTCGTCTTGTTCAGGTTCGTCTGTCTGGCGCGCGCGTCGCGGCTGCTCTACTAGGATGTCTGGCGATACGCCAAGTGCTTGGATGGAACGCCCAGAAGGAGTATAGTAGCGTGAGGTGGTTAAGCGCATTGCACCATCACCAGGCAAGGGCATTAGAGTTTGCACTGAACCTTTTCCAAAACTTTTTGTGCCCACAACAATGGCGCGGCTATGATCCTGCAATGCTCCAGCAACAATCTCGGACGCTGAGGCTGAGCCCCCATTGATCAAAACAACGATCGGTTTCCCTTGAGCTAAATCTCCAGCACGTGCGTTCCATCGATCACCTTGAGCCGGATCGCGGCCTCTGGTCGAGACTATCTCTCCCTTTTCAAGAAAGGCGTCAGAAACTTTTATGGCTTGGTTCAGTAATCCTCCCGGATTATTACGTAAATCCACTACAAAGCCGTTGATATTATTGATACCTCCCGCTTCCTCAATTTGCTTTGATATACCGTCTTTTAAATTAGGATAGGTTTGGTCGTTAAAGGTACTGACACGCATTATGATGGTCTGACCAATTGATCGGCTCCGTACGGCCGTTAGTTTGATTGTGTCACGAATTATGCTGACATCGAAGGGTTCAGGTTCTTCTTCACGCACGACGGTTATTATAATTTCTGATCCAACTGGACCACGCATCAACTGGACCGCCTCGTTTAGTGTTAGCCCTAGAAGACCTTCACCGTCCACATGGGTGATGAAGTCACCGGGCTGCATACCGGCCTTGGCCGCCGGGGTATCGTCAATTGGTGTAATAACTTTTACGAAGCCCTCTTCCTGGGTCACCTCGATGCCAAGCCCACCAAAAGCACCACGTGTTTGAACTCGCATATCTGCTGCGTCTTCTGGGGAGAGATAACTGGAATGTGGATCAAGTGAGGTGAGCATTCCATCAATTGCTGCCTCGATAAGTTTTTCATCATCAATTTCTTCAACATATTCTGCGCGAATTCGATCGAAAAGATTGCCAAATAATTCGAGTTGTTGATAGGTTTTAGCCTGATCTGTTTCTTCGGCCAGAAGTGGCCCAGCCAAATGTGGAGTTATAATTACTCCAAACAAAACGCCAACTACACTTGCAATCAAAAACTTTCTCATCTTCTTATCCTTATTCCCAAGCTGACTTTTAAACCTATCTGCGCATTGTTGATGCTTGTCACGTACGTTGTTTCGTTTGCAACTTACTATAGGTAACGTAGTTCAACGGGTAAGACATACAAGCTATTAGGTGTGTTGTAACTTCAACAATATAATTAAAAAACAGCGATTTTTTATGGTGGTCTAGATTCAAACTTCTGAAAATATATACTCACGCCAATAAAGACTTACCAGTCATCTCAGGTGGTGACGGTAAATTCATTAGTTGTAATAGTGTCGGTGCTACATCGGCTAAGCGCCCATTTGAGATTGTACTATTTGGCGCAACGCCAATGGCAATTATCGGTACAACATTTGTGGTATGTGCCGTATGTGGCCCGCCTGTATGTGGATCGATCATCATTTCACAATTACCGTGATCTGCGATTAGTATCATCGCACCACCAGACTTTTTAAGAGCCTTAATTACGCGGCTTAAGCCTTTGTCTACGGCTTCACAGGCTGTGATGGCTGCTGACAAGTCTCCTGTATGACCCACCATATCAGGATTGGCATAGTTGGTAATGATCAAATCATATCCAGCATCCATTGCCGTCACAAATTTATTTGTAACCTCATTTTCTGACATTTCAGGTTGCAAATCATAAGTTGCGACTTTGGGAGAAGGTGGCATGAACCTATCCTCGCCCTCTTCTGGCGTTTCGACGCCACCATTCATAAAGAATGTCACATGTGGATATTTTTCAGTTTCAGCTAGGCGCAATTGAAGTTTGTCGTGTTTTGCAACCCAGGCACCCAAGGTATTTGGTAGTTTACGCTTTGGAAAAACAGACGTGAGATACCTGTCATGAGATTTGGAATAGCTGACCATTCCTAATTGTGCTGTCAGCTTTGGTCGGTTGCTGGTATCAAATTTAGTAAAATTGGGCTGGCAAATTGCGGCGAGTATTTCACGGGCTCGGTCTGCTCTGAAGTTAAGGCAAAATAAGCCGTCCTCCTGCTTAAGGCCTGCATAATCTCCGATTACGCTTGCCGGAAGGAATTCATCCGTTAACCCCATTTTATAGGCATTAATTATTATGTCTTTTGCATTTTCAAATTTTGGTCCTACAGAATTTGTAATAGCAGCAAAGGCAGTTTGAACTCGATCCCAACGGTTATCACGGTCTAGTACAAAATAACGGCCTGTAACGGTACCAATACATGCTTTTCTTGGTAGGTTCTTTTCAAGTTTTTCAAAGAAAGTTCCTGCTGAGGTTGGCCCCACGTCTCTACCATCGGCAATAGCATGGATTACAACGGGCACGCCTAATTCAGTTAACATTTTAGTGGCTGCAAGCATGTGGTCCAGGTGTCCATGCACTCCACCATCAGAGATTAGCCCGAGTAGATGTGCAGTTCCTCCAGATTTTAATAAAGCGTTAGCAAAACCTAAAATATTAATGTTTTTGAAGAAACTTTGATTTTTGATTGCTAAATCAATCTGGCCTAAATCCATAGGCACTATACGGCCTGCACCGATGTTAGTGTGACCAACTTCAGAATTTCCCATCTGTCCCTTTGGCAGTCCTACGTCTACTCCATGGGTAACAAGGGTGGCATTGGGGTAATTATCCATCAAGTAATCAAATGTGGGAGTATGAGCCAGCTCTGGGGCGTTACCTGACTTTATATTGCTCAACCCCCATCCGTCTAAAATACACAAAACAACGGGTTTTGTCATGGTGTGCTCCTCACTTGGTGTCTACTGTTTACCTGAACTAGTGAGGTGTTCCACTGCTTTTAATTTCAGAGGACTCGACTCCTAGCTATTACCTTTTATAAATGGAACATAACAAGAACAATTTTATTGATATAAATAATGCATCGTCGAATTTTATCCTTATGGTTTCCCCGAATGGGAGCAGAGCGGCTATTGCGGCAGGCACGTATGACTGAGGATTTGCCTTTTGCTGTAGTGCGTGACACTGGGCAGATAAAGTTAATAAGCTCACTTTCAATTACTGCTGAAAGCCAAGGCTTAAGCTGTGGTCAGTCTCTGCGTGATGCTATGGCAATATGTCCAAGTTTAATAACTAAGTTACAAAACCCTCAACTTGAGGCCCAATTTTTGACTAACTTATGCCGCTGGGCAAATAAATTTTCGCCTTGGGTTGCTGAGGAAGTTTCAAATGCATTGGTAATAGATCTTACTGGGTGTGCCCACTTATTTGGTGGTGAAGAAGGGGTGGTGCAACAAGTTGAGTTGGATTGTATTGATCTTGGGTTGTCTGTTCATATTGGTATTGCTGATACAAAAGGTGCGGCTTGGGCGTTAGCCCGTTATGCTGGCCAACCCTTAAGTTTAAGTCGTACTGGTGATGCTATTGATCAAGAGGCACATGCAACTCGATCTCGCGCAGCCAAACGTCGCAACTGGGAACGGGGGGGGCAAGCTCCACGGCTGAAATCTAGTAAAAGCATTTCTCAACGTATAGCTGCGCCAGGCTTTACTCGGCAGGCACTTTCGTCTTTGCCTGTAGCAGCCTTGAGATTGGAAGATCATGTAATAATATCACTCAACCGGTTAGGATTATGTCGGGTTGAAGATTTATTGAATCAACCGCGTGCTGCGATTGCGCGACGCTTTGGGAAGGGAACAATCTATAGGATGGATCAGGCTTTGGGTGTTGCACCTGAACCTGTAAATCCCTCAAAACAAGCCTTGCATTTTGCTTGCCGGTTAACTTTTCCGGAGCCTATTGGTTTAATGGATGATATGTTGGCTGCATTAGATAAATTATTACCTCGACTTGCTAATAGCTTGGAATCCAAAGGTAGGGGTGCACGGCGGTTGCGTTTGGAAGTTTACCGTACTGACCAAACGATGCAGTGGGTTGATGTTGGGTTAACATACCCTTCTTCTGATTGTGCACGGATGCAACCGCTCCTGAAAATGAAATTAGCCGAAATTGAAGTAAAGTTTGGTATTGATGTGCTACGCATAGTGGCTACTCAAACAGAGCTAATGTATGCCCAACAGTATAAAAGTCATATTGATGTGGGACCTGAAGTGTCAGTAGGGCAATTAACCAACACAGATCTTGGTGACCTTATTGGAAAGTTAGGTGCGCGTATTGGGCTTGAAAAAATTACACGTCTACATCCTGGTAACAGTCATATACCTGAAAAGGCAGCGCAGACCATCGCAGCAGCATGGTCATCGCCAGAAATGAATTGGCTTGATCTGGAGCGCCCACGTCCATTGATTTATTTTCAACCTGAGCGAGTTATTGCGCTAGCGGTACCAAAAGTACCGCTGCAATTTAAATGGCGTGGGCAGGTACATGAGTTTGACAGTGCGTATGGTCCTGAGCGGATTGCACCTGAATGGTGGTTAGCAGAACAGGCATGGCGCACGGGAACACGGGATTACTGGAAAGTTGTAACAAAAACTGGAGACCGGCTTTGGCTTTATTTTGCCCATGGAGGATTAGTATCAGGAGGATGGTTTTGTCATGGTAGATTTGCATAGTGTTACAAAAAATAATTTATGGAAATTTCCTAAAGGACAGTTGTTGTGGGGTTGCTTTAAAATGTTTTTAAAGCAACCATATTGAAATGAATATAGTAAATATACAAACTAAATCACATCTAAAAATTCCTGAAAAAATTGCGTTTCATCGTTTAGAATTAGCACCTATCCTAAATTTATATGGACGGATGGTAGCCGCTGGTGAGTGGCGTGATTACGGCATCTCATGTCTACGTGAGGTCGCAGTATTTTCGGTGTTTAAACGAACAGCTGAAAACTCGTTGTTTCGAATTGAAAAGCGACCAAAGCTTCGTAATAAACAGGGAATGTATGCAGTTATTGGTGCTGAAGGCCAGATGTTAAAGCGTGGCCATGATCTCAAATCAGTGTTGGGTATAATTGAACGTAAGTTAATTCGAACGGTTGATTAAATTTGGGCGGCTCGGTTTAAATCTTGGTTCGATTGATGACGGGTCCGTCACCAGCTTTGGCAATACGTGTTATGGTTTCCTCAATCTCATCAATTGTTACAGCCATGGCTCTTGCATTAGCGTGTATTAATTCACCATCATTAATTGTTAAAGCAACGTGACCTTTCCAAAAAATTAGTTGGTTTTTGTTCCATGGACCATTCACGTTTGTAAAAGCAGTTTGTTGAGGGCCACTATCGCCTGGGCATGCCTTGCCACAGGCAAGGCATGCTGTTTGTATGAGCCCTGAGCAGTCAATACCTGTTACAGAGTTGCCACCCCAAAGGTAGGGTGCGTGTAAAAATAGTAAGGCCACCTGAACGGGATCTGGAAAAAAAGATCCAATAGGCATTAAGTGTTGCTTTGGGATAAAACCGTATTTTGTTTTTACAAAATTTTCTACATCTGAAATCATAGATACCAGAGATCCAAACGGCATATAAATTTGATTTGAAGACTTAATATCAGGTCCATTATAAGCGTGAGTTCCAAGTGACCTTACTCGGTGTGTTTTGGGCTCAAATGGCTCTAGGTCTACTTTTCTTACATAACCCCTATATCCGTCTTTTGTTGCATGACCAAACGCCCAGCCCTGGTTGATATCTAAAGTTACAAACCCATCACCTAGTAATAATTGACGGTCGCGTGATCCACTTTTATTGTTACAAACATCAGTAAGGTTTACGCAAATTTGATGAGTAGGTATCATAGGTCTAAAATTTCAGGCAGTGCCTGAAATAGGGCGCGTATTCCTTGTCCGGTACCACCCTTTGGGCGTGCTGGGCTTGCGGTGGGCTGCCATCCGTAGCAATCAAAATGTACAAACTTCGAATTATTCGTTACAAATCGGTTTAGGAAAAGTGCAGCAGTTATTGCGCCAGCAAAACCTCCTCGTGGGGCATTATCAAGATCAGCAATTCCTGGCTCTATCATTGCTTCATAAGGTATGTGCAATGGCAGCTGCCATACTGGATCATCAACAATATTACCAGCTTTAGCAATGGACTGGCTTAGGGCAACATTTGAAGTGAAATAGGGCGCAATATCAGGCCCAACTGCTACTCTTGCTGCGCCTGTAAGTGTAGCCATGCAAATAATTAAATCAGTGGGTATTTCGTCCGCAAATGTCAAAGCGTCAGCCAATACTAAACGGCCTTCAGCGTCGGTGTTATTGACCTCAACGGTTAGACCCTTCCGACTAGTCAAAATATCTTGGGGTCGAAATGCATCGCTTCCAATAGCATTTTCAACTGCTGGGATTAGTACCCGCAATTGCACTTTCATTTGTGTGGACATGATCATCTTGGCTAAGCCCAAGACGTGTGCTGCGCCACCCATGTCTTTCTTCATTAATCCCATGGAAATTCCCGGTTTAATGTTAAGCCCGCCAGTGTCAAAGCACACACCTTTTCCAACTAAAGTAATTCTTGGGCCCTTATTTCCCCACTTCATATCGATCAAACGAGGTGCTCGGTGTGACGCTCGACCAACGGCGTGTATCATTGGGAAGTTTTCCTCAACTAGGGCATCGCCTAAAATAACATTTATTATGGCATCATATTTTTTGCCCAAGTTGTGCGCCGCTTCCTCCAGTTCTTCTGGACCCATGTCATTGGGGGGCGTATTAATTAGATCGCGGGTTAAAAATTCACCGGCAACGACGGCTTGGATATGATTTGCATCTAACTCGTTTGGACAAATCAGTTCTGCTTTTAGTTCAGATTGTTGATTGTAACGGTTAAACTGGTACTTACTCATGGCGAATCCAAGTGTGAAGTCTTGTGCAAATTCCATATTCAATGGTGTGAGTTTAAAAATGCCAGTTGGTAAACTTGACAGTCCTGCTAAAGCGCCAAAGCGTTTTCTGCTTCGCGACTGCGTATTGCCAATTCCAATTGCGACAGAGGTGGGGTTCCCATTTTCGGTTACAACTAAAGTTTGCCCTAGTTGCGCTTTCCAGCGGTGCGTTGACGCAGAGTTTTGAACTACTGGATCCTGTACTTTAAGCCAACTTTCCAACTCTGCCTCTGAGACTAGATTAATTGGAATTGCCTTTGATGTAGGTGGCGCAAAAAAGCTATCAGAACGTTCCATGAGTTGTCCCTTTTATTGACTTTTTAACCGCATATATTCATGGTCAAGTATTTAAATTTATTGCAGTGTATATTCAAAATAAAAAAACTGCACCATACAAAGTCCACAAATTGAATTAGACTTATTATTCGAATTAAATTTAATTAATTGTTACGATATAATAAAAATACCGTAAAGGTTGTAACTATGAAATTTGTTAAACCTCTTCCTACCTATTTGGTGCAGCGCTACCACGGCTGGAAGGCGACTACATTTGAGGACAATCATTCCTGGTACCGACGTCTGGCTAGCGAAGGCCAACGGCCACGCGCAATGGTAATTTCATGCTGCGACAGCCGTGTACATGTGACTGCTATTTTTGGTGCTGAACAGGGCGAATTTTTTATTCATCGAAATGTGGCCAATTTAGTACCAGCCTATCTTCCAGATGGTGAGCCACATGGCACGTCGGCAGCCGTAGAATACGCTGTTACGGCGTTAAAAGTTGCACATATTATAGTGCTCGGTCACTCAAACTGTGGGGGTGTAAAAGCTTGTCACGACATGTGTACTGGCCATGCGCCCGAACTAGAAAAAAGTAGTAGTTTTGTTGGCCGTTGGATGGACATTTTACGTCCAGGATTTGAGCGGGTTAAAAGCATAGCCGATCCAGATGACCAAGTTGCCAGTTTGGAGCGTGAGGCTGTTATGATTTCCATTGAAAACCTTACTACATTCCCTTTTGTGAAGCAGGCAATTAACGAGAATGAACTTACGTTACATGGCCTTTGGACTGATATAGCTGAAGGTACACTGGAGCAGTTTGATATAAAAACCCAAAATTTCGTTCAAATTTAAAGCTTTCGCAAAGGAATTTATATTAGTACGTTGCCGTTAAGTTTTTTCAGATATTAATGCTAACCCTTTTTTAAAACTTTGTTACCTAATACCTCGGCAATTTGTACTGCATTAAGTGCTGCACCCTTACGTAGGTTATCACAAACACACCATAGATTTAATCCGTTTTCTACTGTTACATCTTGCCGTATACGACTAATAAATGTGGCGTAATCACCTACACATTCTATCGGACTTACATAGCCACCATCTTCCCGCTTATCGATCACCATGATGCCTGGGGCTTCACGTAAGATTGAGCGAGCTTCGTCTTCGTCTAAAAAGTCCTCAAATTCGATATTAATGGCTTCTGAATGGCCTACAAACACAGGGACACGAACACACGTGGCAGTGACCTTAATTGAAGTATCTAAAATCTTCTTGGTTTCTGCTACCATCTTCCACTCCTCTTTCGTATCTCCGCTGTCCAAAAAAACGTCGATGTGTGGAATGACATTGAAAGCGATCTGCTTGGTAAACTTTCTAGGAGGCTTGTCATCCACAGGGTTATAGATGGATTTAGTTTGATCCCATAACTCATCAATTCCCTCTTTCCCTGCTCCGGATACTGACTGATAGGTGCTCACCACCACCCGTTTAATCCTAGCGCGGTCATGTAGAGGTTTTAGTGTTACTACCATCTGTGCTGTTGAACAGTTCGGGTTAGCTATTATATTTTTCTTTTTGCATTCATGGATGGCCTCTGAATTTACTTCTGGGACTATTAATGGAACGTCAGGATCATAGCGGTATAAGCTTGAGTTATCGATCACTATGCATCCCACAGCAGCAGACTTTGGAGCGTATTCTTTTGTGGTATCTGAGCCAACTGCAAAAAGAGCAATATCCCAGCCAGTAAAGTCAAATGTTGCCAGATCACGGGTCTTTAAAGTTTTTTCGCCAAAACTTACCTCCGTACCAATAGACTTCCTGCTTGCTAGAGCGGCAATTTCTGAAATTGGAAATTCACGTTCAGCCAAAATATTCAGCATTTCGCGACCCACATTTCCAGTGGCTCCAACTACGACAACTTTATAAGACATAGCTTCTTTCCTCTTTTCAAAGACGGGTCCGTTTAGCGCGGTGCTCACACAATTGAAAGGGGTGTCAGTCAGTTCTGTCTTGAGAAAAGAGATAGATAGTCAATCCAATCACCATTATTCCACAAAATAACAAAATGACAGAGTTATAGGGACCAATTGGTGTTGTGGCCTTCATTATCTGCCCGTCATAAACTTTGGCGGAAAGGTTTTGCATTAATCCTACTCCGCCTATACCAAAAAGGTTAATTAAGGTCACACCTCGGCCCATTAAATGGTCTGGGAAAAAACTGCGCCCATGTGCTACTAATATTGGAAACGAAGCACCAAAAAAACCAATACCAGCCATGATACCTATTGTAGTCCAAAATCCACTACCGCCAAATAAATAGAGTAAGAGGCACAGTGAGGCGCCACTGAGGTTACCAAAAAATATTACCCACTTTCGGGTACCAAATATACGGTCAAGTGGCCCATAAAAGAAGTTACCAGCAATCATCGCTATCGCCATTATGCTAGTAACGGTGCCTACCTGAACTACAGTTGCATCAAAAATATCTGTAAAGTAAGGGCCAATCCAAAGGCCACGCAGCCCCCCTGCTGGTGCGTAATTAACTAAAACCAGCGGTAGAATAAACCACATAGCGCGCATGCGTAACAAATCTAAAACACTACCCTTTTCGGCAGTTATTACTTTTGGTGGGTCCCGTACTATCACATAGCAAAGTATTGCCACGGCGACAGTAGTGCAGCCAATCATGAAAATGGATTGTCGCCAACCAAGTGTCTCAACGAGCAAGGTCATTGGGTAGGCCGCTCCAACATTCCCCAGGGAGCCTATACCCAGCATAAATGCTGCCATGGTGGCAAAAGCGGATGCGGGAAAGCTTCTAGCGATGATGTAATATGAGGCCATCAGTACAGGAGAACACCCTATTCCTATCATCGCCATGGCAAGTCCAATTTGCCAGGGTTCGGTCGCCATAGAAAAAACCATTGCGCCGCCGCCGGCACCAATTGCTAATAAAGCTGCAGTTGTACGCTTTGGCCCCAAAGTGTCTAGTGCCCAACCTATTGGAATTTGCATCATAGCAAATGCTAAAAACCAATATCCAGATGCTGATGATAACTGGGCGGCAGTAGCACCAATGTCAGTCTGTAAGGGTGCTGCAAGTACTGCTAGAAACGCACGGTAAAATTGTGACAAGACGTAAGCCAAGGTCAGAATTATTAGAGTGTTGCGCATTTTTTTTCCATTGTAGTGTTGTCGTTACATGACTTTAGTTCATGGTAAAGGCAGAATTAATATCTTGTACGACGGTATTAGCAGCGCTAACCCTAGAATTATTGTGGTGGGGAATGAAAAAGAAATGACATTAACGGGTAAAACAGTTTTAATAACCGGAGCAAGTCGTGGAATTGGCGCGGCAACAGCCCAACATTTAGCGGCGCTCGATGCGAACGTAGTTTTGATCGCCCGTAGTGCCGACGTCTTGCAAAAAATTGCTGATAAAATTGGGTCAAAAGCAAAGGCTTTTGTCTGTGACGTTTCAGACTCAAACCAAGTAAATAAAGCGGTAAATGCTGCATTAGAAACTTTTGGTTCACTTGATATTTTGATTAATAATGCCGGAATACTTGGCCCCGTTGATAAGCTTTCTAATATCTCCCCAAGTGATTGGGGTGAAGTAATAGATACCAATGTCAAAGGTGTATTTAATATGATGCATGCCACGATCCCAATTATGGTAGCCCAGAAGAAGGGCGTGATTATTAATGTTTCGTCTGGAGCAGCCTATGGAGTGTTAGAAGGATGGAGCCATTATTGTGCGTCTAAAGCGGCTGTTTTACAACTTACACGCTCTGGCCATGAGGAATATGGGGATGATGGCATTACTTGCCTAGGCCTTAGCCCCGGTACGGTTGCAACGGAAATGCAAGTTGCAATCAAAGCGTCTGGTATAAACCCAGTAAGTAAACTGGAAATTAGAGACCATATTCCTGCTTCAGACGTTGCGCAGGCCATTTCTTATCTTTGTGGTGCAGCTGGAGAAAATTACGCTGGAGAAGACTTTCAACTTAAATTGCCTGAATCGCGCGCAGTGGTGGGCTTGGTAGCCCGTTGAATTAAAATGATTTAAGCTCTTGCATTCCCACAAAGCAGCCTCAGTAAAAAAATTTAAACCTTCACAAGCTTTGGTCTAAAGCTCCAAGTATTGCCTCACCCATTTGTGAGGTTGTGACTGGCTTTCCGCCTTCGGCTTGTAGAAGATCGGCTGTCCGAATGCCCTCAGCCAGTACAGACTCAACTGCAACCTCTATCCTGTGCGCTTCATCACCCAAATTAAACGAGTACCGTAGGGCCATTGCAAATGATAGTATGCTGGCGCAGGGATTAGCTTGCCCTTGACCGGCAATATCGGGTGCTGATCCGTGTACTGGTTCATAAAGGGCCTTAGGACGTCCATTCTCCATGGGTGAACCAAGGCTTGCTGAAGGCAGCATACCGAGAGAACCAGTCAGCATGGCTGCGCAGTCTGAAAGAATATCCCCAAAGAGGTTGTCGGTTAAAATAACATCAAATTGTTTGGGCGCCCGCACCAGTTGCATCGCACCATTATCTGCATACATATGAGATAATTTGACGTCGTCGTAGTCGGCCTTATGAACTTCGGTCACCACTTCACGCCATAGGCCACCAGCTTCCATTACGTTGGCTTTTTCCATAGAACACAGCCTATTATCACGCTGTCGCGCCAGTTCAAATCCAGAGCGAGCAACACGCGCAATTTCAGACTCAGTGTAGCGATGTGTATTTATTCCCACACGTTCATTATTCTCTTTGAATATACCGCGAGGTTCGCCAAAGTAGCTTCCTGAAGTCAACTCTCGTACAATCATGATATCTAAACCTGAGACTATATCGCGCTTTAGTGAGGAGAAATTAGCGAGTGCGTCAAAACACTGTGCGGGGCGCAAATTTGCAAATAAATCCATTTCTTTACGCAATCGCAGCAAACCACGCTCAGGTTTGATATTAAAATCAAGGTTATCATATTTTGGACCACCCACTGCCCCAAGTAATACTGCGTCCACTGCTTGCGCCTTGGCCATTGTATTATCGTGCAATGGAACGCCATGCGTATCGTAGGCAATACCCCCCACTAAATCCTCAGACACCTCAAATGAGATACTGCGATTGACTCCAAGCCAACTAATTACTTTACGGACTTCGGCCATAACTTCAGGTCCAATGCCGTCGCCAGGTAGGATAAGTAATGACGGAATACTCATAGAAAGTCCTTTCGTATTTTTAAACACTGCCTAACTTCTAGTACTTTTTGGGTCAAGAAAATCAAATTTAGTTTGGGAACAACTAATCTTAGTTAGTCGGTTTCAAATACGCAGGTTTAGTTATAAATTCGATTTATACTGGTATATTTTCTATTTTTTATCGTCAAATCCAAGGAGTATTTTTTGCCATTTTTTTCTCAAATAAGTCGATTGACTCCATTTTTTCCATTGTCAGGCCAATATCATCCAGCCCATTTATAAGGCAGTGCTTGCGATGCTGATCTACATCAAACTTAATTACCTCACCTTCAGATGTCTCAATTTGCTGGCTTTCTAAATCAATTACCATACGGGCGTTACTACCTTTTTCGGCATCATTCATGAGAAGGTT
>Ga0308016_10000290_pt1 | contig 26074 bp, 26 predicted proteins | sample Neamet233_FD_203129 | JGI IMG/M metagenome (GOLD analysis project Ga0308016, IMG submission 203129) | Marine microbial communities from water near the shore, Antarctic Ocean - #233 | ecosystem: Environmental > Aquatic > Marine > Unclassified | place: Southern Ocean | collected 2014-07-28
ATGATATCCCGGAATTGAATATAAAAGCAGCAAATGTCCCTGGAGAGACAATTCGTGTTGACTGGTCAATATACTTGTAATTGATTTAACTTTTAAAATAATATATATATTGTAATACACATGTCGCTGAAATATTTTACACGATCAAACGAATCTTATGGTGTTAATAAAAACTAAGCTCGTACTTTTCTTTTAAAAACTTAACCATTTCATCATTGGGGATACAGATAGCCCTAGTCTTACGGAGAGTATAATCTGTAAGAAATTCTGTCTTTGTCTTCCTAACAACCCTTGCAAGGGTCTTGACACTTCCTCCACATATACACGAGATGATAAGATCTCTCCTGTCTGAATATCTCGTAGGGTCCGAAAAATACTTCTTGACACCAAAAAATGCAGCAATGAGATCGCTAACCTTGACGAACCCCCTTGCCAATTCCCACTCCGATGTTATTTTATCATGAGACGCCATGTTTCCCGACTGGATTGTACACATACAGATCATCTCTGGGGTGAACCTTAGAAGACCATCAATCTCGTCAAGAGGGGTCTTGCTTGTAATTTCCGTTGTCACTCTCTGGAGGGAATCCATGACCTCGACTGTCCTTTCTTCAGATCTGAGAGATTTGAGGAAATATCTGGATACAATATTATACTTCTTGTTGTATTCTACCATTACCTCTGTAAAATCCTTCTTTCCCCTGACAAGATGGAAGAGGTAGTGGAGGTAGTGTAGAACCACTGCAATGGGGGTTTTCTTAAGTGTATCGCGGAGAGCGTATACATCTTCTTTTTCGATCGTATTCCTTATGATTGATATGAAATGGATACTCATTTTTACACACGAGTTGTCTTCCCCGTCTGATTCTACATCAGTTTCAGGATATTTCTTGGGTTCGTTTGGTGTATCATCTTCTTTGCTAGGTTCATCCTCCTTGTCAGCTGTAAGTTCCTTGATAGGTTTAGTTTCCTTGCGATTCTTTTTCTTTTTCGAACTTTTATGTCTCCTTTTTTCCTTGACATCTTGGTCAGATTCTGATAGATTTTTAGTGTCTTCCTCGTGTTTCTTAGATCTCCTTTCCTTCTTCTTCTTCGTTTTTTTCTCTTCTTTTGTTTCAATTTCAACTTCTTGGTCCGACTTCACCTGGGGTTCGTTGTCTGTTTCAGAATCATCAGAACCATCATATTTGTATGGGTGTTGACAAAAAGCTTGTGACATTTTGATATATCTTTAACATGAAGTGACAAAATAAAAAGCAACACGATAACGAATGCCCTGAAGCATCAACGTTTGTAAAAACGAGTCAGGATTTTTATTTATTTGAAAACTCAATTTATTATTATTTTACCCGTCCATATCTCACGGGCTATCATGTTCAGGCTTCTGTGCGATACGCAAAGGAGCAGTACCACTCTCGCCAGGTCCCAGGCAAAGGTCGTTGTCGTCGTACGCAACCACAGAGTAGGTTGTGAGGAATGCGTCCGTGTATGTATCAAACGTCCCAGAGTATGTGGCAAGATCGACACCATTGGAAGACGCCACCAGGGTCCAGTTTACAGGATCCACCGGGGTTCCAAACATGTCTACCTTGATATCATAGTCTCCGAGCATATTCGATCCAGACAAATCTCCATACATGGCGTAAACCTCCGTTCCACCAACAAGGGAGTCCATGTCCAGGAATCCATAGTCCCCGTTCTTATCGGTATAGTACACCTCGTTACTGTTGGGCTCGGTGACGCGGAGATCCAGATCTTCAGGTCCCGTCCATGTAAGACTCACTTCCAGTGACCTCACACATTCTTCGTCAACAGGGCATTCCTCTATAATCAAATGGTCATACACTTCGGGATCCGAGCATTTCACTTCACATTCGCCAAACGCCCTTCCATTCTGGCATGCCGAGTAAAAAGATCTACACATGTTAGAGAAAGAATAGTCTGCCCAGTTGTTGAAGGGAGGCTTGTTGTCAGAAACAACTAGTGCGTAATCACAGAGTTGTGCGATTCCATTCTCACATGCTTCGTTGAGCACATCCGAGCAGCTACCCATCGTAAACGGAAGATTTCCATACGTTGAATCGTGATCAACATTCGTATCTTTAGAAATCCCAGCCGGTACATTACAGGGGGTCGAATAATCATCGAATGTGAATCTGGTACTTCCTACAAAGCTGGTCTCGAGATCTCCACCAAGACCAAATTGGAAACTAGTTTGTCCAATTTTCAGTTCATATACGTCATCAGACCAGTGTATAGTCATGAACTGACCAAGGGAAGGAAATCCCATCTTATGGTTATAAACGTGGTCTCCATGAACACAGCTGGCACCGAAAAGGATAGAAGCGAAGAAAACAATGGGAGAAATCATTGTTGTTGTGATTGAATGGGTTGTTTTTATTTTTATAAAAATGTTTTTTTGATAATAGTCTGTTGATAATTAATATTAAACAACCGACCTTAATAGTAATTTCCCTCCCACAGAACCAGACCTTTCTGAAACCGTCAGATCGGATTGTACATCCTTTATCATGATATAAGGTTGTCTTACTCCGTGGCCAAATCCTATGAATTTATTCATTCCATATTTTCTGAGAATGTTAGCCGTTGATCTGAATTCTCCGTGAGCTATTCCAACCCTCATAACCTCCAACGTGGGCTTTCTGTGTGTACTACCTATGGAGAATACTGACAATACAGAAGCTCCTTCTCCAATACTTCTCGTGAAAAACTCATCCATGTCGTCAAACCTTTGGGTAAACGTGTCCAATGTAAGAATACCCATATGGAAAGTCTTCACATGGGTCTCTGAAAATCCAGGTATTACACTTATCGCGTACATGCCTTCTCCGGCAAACGGGACATATGTGGATTTATCTCCGATTGTTAGTATATCGTTGGCGTCTGTCCTGAAAGATACACTTCTAACCTTTATAGATGTTTTCTTCAAAACACCATATATAAACCTTGAAACCAGTATACTTGCTAACACCATTGTAAATACTTTTATCAAAAAAGATACCTTCATGGTGTATACATACCGAATACAAAATATTATTTATTACGGAACATATTTTATTATAATATATAGATATAACGGTCATGAAGAACAAGAGACCCATTTTAAGTAGACGAATTACCGAGAGTATAACAACACGCGAAAAGTATTTTCCTACCATTCCAGACTGTTGGGTAGATAATGAAAACAATAAAAAGATATTTTTAAAGCGTCTGAAATGTGAAAAATTAGGTAGATATCACACTATTCCCGGTCGTTATGGTTGCGCAGTTTTTGATGAAGCTATTGTGAATTTTTCTCTCAAATACAAACTTCCTGGAATGTTCTTAACACAATTCTATTCTGTAATTACACCTATGGACAATACTAAACCAAGGTATTGGTTAAACCGTGTTGTCGGAACTCTAGGATCTCCACAAAAGAAAATCAATGATATGAGGGAAGTATCCACCTATACAATTCAGAAAATACCTGAACTAAGACTAATAGATGGTGGCAAGTTTGTTCCTAGAAACTATCGTGTTATACCGTTGGGATTTGAACTCGAACAACTATTCAACGACAATACATCTCGAAGTAGGCGTATACCAGTATCTGACAATACACTTCTTACAATGGTACATTCGATAAAGAAATGTATTGAAGATCGTATACATTTTCAAAAAACATGTATACTTCAATGTAGTACAAAAATTGAAGATAGTAAGAATGTATTTGGAGAGAATGTTCATGATGTGATTATAGAAATTCTTAATGTCTTGTATTGCAAGGTATTCATGGAAATTACCTTCAGATCAGCAGAAACATGATTAAAATAAAGATCGCCCTGAAACATCAACATCAAGGATCATTGGATCCGAGATGAGTCAGGATTTTAGTCAGTTTAAATGGTATGAAATGTTCGTTGAATTAACCTGGAGACTAGTCATCTACTCATTCCCGAGCCGATATAAATTCTTTAAATTCTTTACTCCGTTTAAGGAGTCTTGGTGGAAGGAGCCCTCCTCTGCGAGCTGGCAGCCTCGAGAGTCATCGCGCAACCAGAGTCTTCGTACGACACCAGGGAAAAGGTGTAGAAGTCAGATAGATCTCCGGAGGAGAGGGTTCCAGATTCGTGGAGCATAGGCACTCCGCCAGCAGACACGGTAAGGCCGTAGTTGGCAGAGGCTCCTGAAAAGTGGTCAACTTCGATACCGTAGCTTCCAAGCATGTCGCTACCGGTGAGAGCGCTGAACATGGTGTACGTCTCGGGTGAGTATGCGTTGTAGTAGTCGGTTCCGTACGTTCCGTAGACACCAAGGGTGTTGAAGTGGAATACTTCGGTTCCATTGACACCACCCTCGGTAACACGGAGGTCCATGTCAATATTGGTGTCCCACATCAGGGTGATGTCAAGGGGTCCTCCGCACACTTCAGGACATTCGGTATCCTCAACGTATACGGGGGGCATAGGGTCGGTGCACTTGTTCAAGCATTCGGCGTGGGGCCTCTCGAGCTCACATGCCGCGTTAAGAGCAACGCACATCTTGGGCCACGCGTTCTTAGCCCAGGCGTAGAAGGGAGGGGTGTTTCCCGCAACAGTGGGGGAGTAGTCGCAGAGCTGGGTAAGACCATCACCACAAAGCTCGTCTGCCATAGTGTTACACTCGTCGCATGTGAAAGAATCTCCATTGGTGGTGCGGGTCTCGGAGTGCCCGAAAGAGTATGTAACACCTTCGGGAGAGTTGCACGAATTAGACAGGGCGTCGAAGCTGTACTTGTCGGATCCGAACAAAGCCTCAGCTAGAACACCGAAAGCGTTGTACTCGTAACGGGTTGCTCCTGTGGCTACCTCGTATCCACCGACATCATTCCAGAAAACCTGGAGAAAACTTCCAACCGATCCGAAAGAAACCTTGTGGTCGTATACCATGTCAGTTGCCTGAACACAGTTGATACCGAAAAGAGCAGAAGCGAAGAAGATGATAGGAGAAACCATGATTGAAATGGAAGAAGAAGGGAGGAAAATATTGTGGTTGGATGGGTGGGAGGTTTGTTTTTACAAAACAATAGTTTAATAATCATACTTGATATTTGATATTTAATATTTGAATAAGTAATAATTAATAAATATGTATCATCACTGCAACAACATCACTAAAATGAGTAGTCACAATCTGGCAAGTCCTTCTGAGATCAGTATTAAGATCAAATTGAACATGACATTTGGAACAGGAGAATGTCGCCCCTGGGCTCTGGGAAAATTAAATGGAGAACCTAACCTAATATGGTCCAAGAATTCAGGCCAACATGTTAATGTAGACGTGAGGAAATGGATCTGGAACAGTAATCGTGGCATACAAGGAGAAGGTGTAAAGATGGTGCAGAATTATGATTGTCTTGAATATTGTTGTAATATTGATCATATGAGCACAGAGGATGATCAAGACTATGAATGGGATATTTTGTGCAAATATATTTAGAGTTTTGTCCGTAAGCACACGTTCTCTTACGGACCGAATTGGGGAATATTCGTATATATAAACATAATTAGTTTAAGTAGGTATAAATGTTTTATTGTTAGATTAAGAAAACACAAATCGGTCCATAAGCTTACGGACCGATTTGTGTCAAAATGGTATATGTAGAGTGTTTCGCAAAACAGACGTTTAAGTAGGTAAAAGAGTGTCATCCCTTACGGACCGATTTTATTCTATATGTTCCAAATGCATATATAGAAGGGTATACGTGTAGGCATATATGTGTGTAAAATGGTATGGATTTAAGGATTTAGGGACTTCTAAAAAGTGTGCGTGTAAACACTTTTTTTTATAAAAAATTTTTTTTATTTTTTTATTTTCATTCTTATTCTCCAGCGCCAGAATAAATTTGGGCCAACTTGTTAACAGCCCCATTCCCCCATTCCCATAAAAATTCAATATATATAGAAACCCGTCCAATTCGATTTCATAATAATATTTTATTTCTATATATAATATATAAGTTCAAGAATGGTCTCCGATACGAGTGAAACATTGTCCATAGAAGAAATTGAACTGTTAAATACAAAAATGTTTGTTGTGAAACGAGATGGGAGTCATGAACAGGTCAAATTCGACAAGATCACCTCCAGAATCCAGAAGCTCTGTTACGGATTGAACGAAGAATTTGTGGATCCTATCATTATCACACAAAAGGTCATCCAAGGAGTGTATCCTGGGATCACCACGAAACAACTCGACAATTTGGCAGCAGAGACTGCGGCTTACCTTGTCACATCTCACCCGGATTATTCTGTTCTGGCAGCTAGGATCTGTGTGAGCAACCTCCATAAAGAGACAGAAGATGACTGTATGAAAGTTATATCTGATCTTCACCACTACGTCCATCCCAAGACAGGAGAACCTGCCCCACTGATCAAGAAGGAAGTCTATGAGGTATTCCAGAAACATGAAGATCTCATAAAAGAGACCATCAACATGAACGCTGACTACGAATATGATTACTTTGGGTTCAAGACTCTTGAGAAATCCTACCTTCTCAAGATGCACGGGAAGATTGCAGAGAGGCCACAAAACATGCTTATGCGTGTTGCAGTTGGTATCCATGGTGAAGATATAGAGAAGGCCATGGAAATGTACAGGATGATGTCAGAGAAGAAATTTACAATGGCTACACCTACACTGTTCAACGCAGGGTGCCCCAACGGACAGATGAGTTCGTGTTATCTTATGACAATGAAATCTGATTCTATTGATGGTATCTACGACACACTAAAGAATTGTGCAATAGTGTCTAAATACGCAGGGGGAATTGGACTATCGTGTCACGACATCCGTGCTTCCAATTCATACATTAGGGGTACAAACGGGATCTCTAATGGGTTGGTTCCTATGTTGAGAGTTTTCAACAACACGGCTAGGTATGTAGACCAGGGAGGCGGGAAAAGGAAGGGAAGTATCGCGGTATACTTGGAACCTTGGCACGCGGACATAGAGGCATTCCTAGATTTGAAGAAAAATCACGGGAATGATTTGGAAAGAGCCAGGGATCTATTCTATGCCATGTGGATTTCGGATTTGTTCATGCAACGTGTCCAAACCAATGGTACCTGGTCATTGTTCTGCCCCGATGAATCCCCTGGGCTTTCCGAAGTGTATGGTTCTAAATTCGTGGAATTATATGAAAGATACGAGTCTGAGGGAAAGTCTCGTAAGGTAATGCATGCCAGGGATCTATGGAACAAGATCATCGACTGCCAGGTAGAAACTGGAACCCCATACATTTTGTACAAGGATTCTGCCAACGAGAAGTCTAACCAGAAACATCTTGGAGTGATCAAATCATCTAATTTGTGTACCGAAATCATCGAATATACTGCAAAAGATGAGATTGCTGTATGCAATCTGGCCAGTATCAACCTTTCTGCCCTTGTAAAGAACCCATACGGTTCCGAGTCTACATTCGACTTTGAAGAGTTGGAAAGGATTGCTTTCATGGTAACTGGTAACTTGGACAAGGTTATCGATGAGAATTTCTACCCTGTAGTAGAGGCTAGGAATTCTAACATGCGCCATAGGCCTATTGGTATTGGTATCCAGGGACTATCTGATACATACATCAAGATGAGATTCCCTTATGAGTCAAAAGAGGCTGCCGATTTGAACAAGAAGATTTTCGAGACTATATACTTTGGAGCTGTTTCCGCGTCTGTAGAGTTGGCAAAGGTTAAAGGTTCATACCCCAGTTACAAGGGATCTCCGGCGTCAAAGGGTATCCTCCAGTTCGACATGTGGGGTGTTGATCCAACGGATTCTAGGCATGACTGGACTGGTCTCAAGAACGAGATTTCGGAACATGGAATGAGGAACTCTCTTCTGACGACCGTTATGCCTACAGCATCGACTTCACAGATACTTGGGAATTGTGAGAGCTTTGAGGCATTCGTTTCAAACGTATACACCCGTCGTGTACTTTCTGGAGAATTTGTAGTAGTCAATAAACATCTCCTCCACGACCTGACTACCAGGGGGTTGTGGACAGATAGTGTTAAGAAACAGTTGATGCAATCACAGGGTTCTGTGCAGAATATCAAGGAGATCCCCGATGATCTGAAGGAATTGTATAAGATTGTATGGGAGATTCCCCAGCGTTGCATTATTGACCAGTCAGCTGATAGAGGTCCTTATATTTGTCAGAGTCAGTCTTTGAACATTCACATGGACAATCCCAACAGATCGAAACTTACTTCGATGCACTTCTATGGGTGGCAGAGGGGTCTGATTACAGGAAGTTATTATTTGCGTACTAAACCAAAGTCTGATGCTATCCAATTTGTTATCGGAGATATCGAGAAGAAGAAGAATACCACCAGTGTGTCTGAAGAGTCAGATTGCCTTTCGTGCGGATCTTAATTAAGGAATTAATAATTAATATTAAACTTCGGGTGTTTTACCCCCATATCCACAATTTCTTCAATCATGGATGTCATTTCTAAGATTTTCGAATGTATACCATGCTTGGATTCGGAGAATTCTCATGACCATGCAAGGTGTCAAACTGTCTGTATGGAAACCGATGACATACTAGAAGAACTTTCAGAATATTTCTATTTTATATATTGTGAAATGAATCCTACCATTGAATTTCATCAGGTACCATTGTCGTACAAGAATATTCTAATTAGAATGATAAAGTCTGAATATTCCCACAAGAGAAACGGACACGCGTGGAAAATAGGGATATTCGGAAAAGTATTCTTGGACCTGTATCTAGATGAAGATATATACCGTGTTTCATTTAAGAAGGAACTAGATGGAACTTTTATGACATATATCAGTTTCCACAAGCATAGGGAAATGATTCCAGGAGGGAGTCATTGTTCGTACTGTAGGAAAGGAGTGGACGAACTTGAGAAGAATATGAAGATATGTGGGTCATGTAGACAAAGAGAGTATTGTGGGACCCAGTGTCAATCAATGGATTGGCTTTCTGAGCATGCAAGATATTGTTCATATGAATATTAATTTTTTTTTAAAGTTTAACAAATGGTCTTAAATAAAATATTATGGTCTATCATAACCATCATCAACCATGAACAAGGAACTTTGGCTGCATGACATATGTGTAGACAACCACTCCAGCCCCGGGGCCAAAAGTGATTTTCCAACACTGTCTACCGTTCAATTATTCTGCGCCGATTCGGAAGGAATACCAGCATATGTGGAGGTGAAAAACTTTCGACCATGGTTCTATGTCAGTGCCACTAATGGGTTTGATTTACATACTGTTAAATCCGAGATAGAGTCTGAATTCTGGTTTAAAAATGTCAAAAAATGTGAAATTGTCAATAGGAAAAACCTAATGGGATTCACTGATAATACACAATTCGAATTCCTCCTATTGGAATTTTCTGGTCTAGTACCTCTATTCTGTGGCCGAAAGAAAATGAAAGAGGCTTTAGGAGACAAGATCAGTATATACGAATCTGGTATAGATCCCGGCTTGAAGTTTTTTCACCAGACCAAGCTTCGTCCATCTTCTTATTTTAAGATAAATGGGTGCAAACCCGTAAAGAAAGATTTAAGGAAGTCCCATTGTGATCTTGAGTACAATATAGACATTAAGGACCTGGAACCCATCCCCGAGGATAGAGTTCCACCCCCTATGTTAATTTGCGCATATGACATAGAAGCTTCTGGACTCAATCCTAAGACTGATTTCGTGTTCCAAGTTTCTCTATGTTTTTCCCGTGTTGGTGATGACGTGAACTCCAGTGACCATGCTTCCTCCGCATGTAAAGATGGTGTGGTTATCTGTGTAGGTAAAACGGAATCAATAGACGGGACACCAGTGTTAGAGGTTGGTAGTGAGTTGGAATTATTGGAGAAATTTAGGGAGATCATTGTTGACCGGGGGGTTCAGATTCTAATGGGATATAACAATATTCAATACGATTCTAGGTTTCTATACAAGAGGGCTATAGATATCTACAATTTTACTGGATTTAGAAAGATAGGTTTCATAAAAGGAAAAGAAGTAAACCTAAAAGAGAAAGTTCTAGAATCAAGTGCACTGGGGAGGAACGAGTTAGCTTACATGGAGATACCTGGGAGGGTAGAATACGACGGTCTCCAATTGCTAAGAAGGGGATATAAGCTTAAATCTTACAAGCTTAATTCTGCGAGTGAACATTTTTTCGGGGGGAATAAAGATGACGTGACATATGCCGACATATTAGAGGCATGTCATGGAAAAGACCCCAATAAACTGGGTGTAATAGCCAAGTACTGTTTTCAAGATTCCTGGCTTGTGGTTAAACTGATAGACAAGATAATGGAGATTTCAAATAGTTTCCAAATGTCTAAACTATGTACTGTACCGGTAAAGTTTATTCTAGAGAGGGGGCAGCAAATTAAATGCTTTTCACTTATACTTGATAGGACTATTGGCGAGTATGTTTGTAACTATGGAGAATACGTTCTAAAGACTGGTAATTGGGAATCCACACCTGGGGAAAGTAAAGAGGATGCGGAGGGATTCCAAGGGGCTACTGTAATTGATGCGTGTACTGGATTTTATCCGGATGAATCTGTGATAACTATGGATTTTGCATCTCTATATCCATCTATTATGAGGTGGAAAGAATTAGGCTACACTACATATATAAATGACGACAAGTACAGGGGAATTGAGGGGGTGATATATGAAGACTACGAATTAAGCCCTGGCCATATTGAGACATTTGCCCATAGACCCGGGGAGAAAAGTGTATTGTCTATGATCGAGGCAGATCTCCTCAACCAGAGGAAGATAACCAAGCGACAGATGAAGAACGAAACAGATCCTTTTAAACACGGTCTGTTGAACTCCAAACAGCTTGCCCAGAAAGTAACATGTAACAGTCTATACGGGTTTACGGGGACCACGAAGGGGATGCTACCACTAAAGGCGATAGCAGCAGCCGTAACCTGTACAGGTAGGAAGATGATTGACGACACGGCGGCATACGTTGTCAAGCTTGGAGGGCGTGTCATATACGGAGACACGGATTCTGTGATGTGTATATTCCCTGTACCTCAAGAAATCAAGGATAAAGGGGAATATGAGGTGAGGAAATATCTATTCAAGGAAGGTGCTAGTTCAGCCGAAAAGATTACTAAGATTTTTGGGTACCCGGTACTGCTAGAATTTGAATGTATCTATGAGAGGTATTTACTAGTGAGTAAGAAACGTTACGCTGCTATGTGCTGGGAAACCCCGGACGGTCCCCCGACGATGACCACGAAGGGGTTGGTAACAGTCCGGAGAGATAATGCACCTGTTGTGAAAAAATGCGCAACGGAGATGTTAGACATGTTGATGAAGAGAAGGAGTAACGAAGACATTGTAAAGTATGTCAAAGACACTCTTAACAGGATTGAGAGTGGGGAGATTGACATGGATGATCTTACTATTAGGAAGGAGTTGAAACAGTGGACATATAAGAATCCAGTGCCTCATTCTATATTGGCACACAAAATCATAACTCGTTCTAAAAACCAAAGGCTGTATAGGGACTATGTTAAGGATGCTATGGAAACGGTAGGGGGGTATGACGATACGGAACTATGTAAAACGTTTTCTATGTTAAATTCTATGAGGATGCAGTTATCGTTCAAGACTAGGTCCGACATTGAAATTGAGGACTTTATGGTGAAGTTGAGATCAGGGGTATATAAGGAGATGTACGGGTCTGGTGATGATATGGAGACGTGTATTAAACTATCTAAGACTACAGAGGGTCATCTAGTAGGGAATGGTATCAAGAATGGTATAGACCTTTCGTCTTTTTACCAAAAGAATGCCAGCTTTGAGCTCATAGAATGGGATGCACCAAGGCTGGGGGACAGGATACCATATGTAGTGATAAGAGGAAAGGGAGATATCAACGAGAGATCAGAGGATCCCTCATTTGTATCTAAAATGAAGAATCTTAAGCCGGATACTGTATACTACATTACGAGGCAGTTAAAGAATCCTCTTTCAGACCTTATGAAATTGTTTCTGGAAAAGGATAAGTACAATACGGAAGATATATTTAAGGGGTACATAAGGAGAGCATCAAATGCTAATTCCGGAAGCAGGGAGATAACTAGTTTTTTTAAGGCAAGCACGGAGACTGATGGGAAGAGGAAGAGGGGAACTCTAAATACTAATAAAATTTAACTTATCTGGTATATGAAGAAGACGAAGACGATACCTTAAAACCTGATAAGAGCAAAATAAAAGGGAGGGGTTAGTTTTTTTTCTTGAGCGGATCCTTTCCTGATTCTAATTGGAGGGGAAGTTGAGGTAGATGGTAGCACGAACTATCCATCTTTTAGTGGTGGGTCATGTCACCACCTATATTCTCATGAGGATAAGACATCGGACTGGTTCCTACAGATTTTCATCCAGGACTCCATTTTCCGCTTATCCCATGAGATAAAAGTTTCCTACGCGTATATAGTTTTTTATACAAAATAAACAAGTATTGTCACATAGAATACTGGGCCATTCCTATCATTCCTATTTTACTCTACGGTATACCATTTAGCAAATACGTACATAAAAAATGAATATTGTGGTTATTTACAGATCTTATAGTTGAATTTGGTATGATAGGTGTGTGGGGTAAGACTGCGATAGATATCATTTTTTTCCCTTTAAGAATCTTTTACTTCGACGGTCCGGCGATGTTTGGATTATATGAAGGTACTGAAAAAGAAACCATCTGTGCCAGTATCACTAAGATCAGGAGTGAATTCTGGTCTAGATCGGCAGACACGATGGAGGAATGTGATATACTACTACAAAGAAAGTTTAATGCTTTTGTGATAGGTTTTATCGCTATAGTTTCGGTGGTAACGATCGGATGTAATGTGTATATGATATCCTTGAAACATTATTTATTAAGGCCACTGGCCGCGGAAATAAAAAAGGAACTGGCAATAAAGACACGTACAGATGGATAAATTTTAAATCACGTCTGTACTTACCAGATAATATTAGGATGGGTTCAAATGTCGAGGCCAAGGCTATTTGTATACGCCGTATGGAGGATATGATAGCGGAGCCTGTATATACAATTTTCCATGTCCAAAGAAGTCAGATTGCATCCAGGACAGAGACTGATAATGCTACCCTTCACCATTTCAAAAATAGTCTCAGTAAAGTTAGAGAGTGGAATGCTTCAACTGTGAAGGAATTTTGTTCAAGTCTTCCTGTAAGATTTCCAGTACTGGATGGTTTTGAACAATTATTCCATGAAACACAGGATCTTATCTGTAAAATACTGACAGATTCATCTGAATCTAGCACATATTCCCCTGTTGTAACAAGTATGCACGAGACTTTACATGGGATGTTGTCAGGATGTAGCGAGGTTTTTATTTCCCACCCACAGTGGTTTGCAGTGGATGAAAATTCAACAGAATACACAACATGTAAGACAAATGCCAAGGCAAGAGTTCACCAAATGAATGTTGTTGAAAATACGGTTATGAATTTCATCAAGTCTGATCCAAAAGAAACTCATATTATGGACGACAATGTATTAAATTCGGAATCCGGTTCAGATATTTCTGGGTCGGATTCAGAAGGATCTGATGGATCTGAAGAATCTTCGGATGAAATGGGAGATAATGAGGATATTGTAAAGGTTATAGATATTAATAACGGTGATGTAGAAGAGAAATCTGCAATCGGAGAATTCTCTACACCCGGAGGTATAGAAGAAGATAAAAATTCAGGAGAATCAGGAGAATCAGGAGAATCAGGAGAATCGGGGGAATCAGGAGAATCTGGGGAATCAGGAGAATCGGGGGAATCATCGGATGAAGAGTCATCGGATTCATCAGATTCTGAAACAGGATCATCGGTAGAAGTTAGTTCAGGATCGGATGATGATATATCATTGTCAGATTTCGATTTCGATTCTGATTCCGGATCATCGGATTCTGATTCTGATTCATCAGATTCTGATTCTGAATCATCAGACTCTGATTCCGGATCTTCTGACTCTGATTCCGGATCATCGGATTCTGATTCATCAGACTCTGATTCCGAATCATCAGACTCCGAATCTGACACTGGATCAGAATTATCATCCAAAATGATGAAAGAACTATTAAAAATTAAAAAAAGTAGGAAGAAGTTGCGCAAACTGAATCACTCTGTATAATGAGCGCATCACAGATGGTAATATTCTGTATAGAATATATGAGGAAAGATACTATGGTATTAAAGGGTGACATAGACAAGCTTGAATCAAATGCGTCTAAGATAAAAACATGTCAGGGCATTGAATATTGGATGAAATCTGCGAAGACATTAATGAGATCCAAAAAGTATGATTCCATGAAAGAAGAATTCCTAGAGAAGTTCAGACCAGATGTGGGATTCACCCATGTAACGGAAGAAGATCTTTCTATAGTATTTGATGTAATTCAATATTAATTAATAATTTTTAAGAAGAATGTTTGCGTATCTAGCAGCTGTTCTCGTACTCCTGTAGTACTTCCTCTTCCTCCATATGGCAGAATAATTGTCCAATTTTTCCTCTGACTTAGCAGCAAGGAAAGCTTCTATCCTTGATGCTTTATCTCCTGTAATATGAACACGGTTACCACGGAACACGGCTGCTCTTGTAAGTTCCATTCTCAGATACACAGTACTGTCCATGGTCATCGCGTACATGCCCTGCAAGAATTCCTCTGTTTTGTGCTTGTTTTTTTTGTTCTGGGTGTAGGTAACAATCATTTCCCTTCTTGAATCACCATCGGTAATCTGGTATAATTTGGTAAGCATCGCAACACGCACATCTTCGGGAAGATGCCCCAGTAGGTAATCGGACTGTGTCCTGATGAATAGGTCATCATCATCTAGAAGTGTGAGAAGATCAGACAAGAAAGCAGCCTTGAGAGTGTCGTCATCTTTTGCGGCAGACCACGCAGAAATCTGTGTCCTTCTTGTTGCTTTAGGCAAAACCATAAACTTTTGGAACAATGATGTCTGTTGGTCTTCAGTTATACCAAGAGAGGTAAGAACTGTGGGACCAATTGTCCTGACATCTACAGGGACCTCTATGTCTAATCCCACACTGTTCTTTCCTGTAGTAGAGTTGACAACCTGTTCCATTTCTGCCCCACAGTAAAGACGAATTATATTGTCATCACATTCTGTCCCCACTGATGACGAAATCCCAAGGATACCCTCCCTGAGAACTTCTGCGTGAGAATCAGTATTCGTCAAAAAAATTCTGTCTCCTTTTGCGACGTGCATGGTCGTATCTATAGATGTATTATTCATAGTAAATATTTTATGTTGTAATTATACGCCAGTTATATACTATGTGGCTCAGATGTTTAGATTTGATATGTTGTTTCAGAAAAAAACGTACATACGAAAGAAAAGAAGAGATGGTACCTATAATTAGAAAAGAGAGTATTTCAAAAAAAATAAGGAGGAAACATGCACCTACCAGAGGAGAAAGTGTGTGGGGGAATCTAGGAAAAACTATACCTGAAGTAACGGACGACGGTACATGGGAAAAGTGGGCCAAGGATGATTTTGATAAAGGATATTCCTCATACGGGCTCTATTGATGTCACCCATAACGAATTAATAATAATTGTATTATATTAAGACAAGTTTTTGGCATAAAACTCTAGAAATAATGACACTGGCTCGTTTGTCTGAAAGATTGGAAGAGGCTAAGAATAAAGAAGGAAAGATTGATGGGAGAAGGTTTAATAGTAGGTCTCAGATGAAAATGAAATGGGAAATACGTGGGATAGCTAGAGCACTTAACAAACAGAAGAAAAGATCTACTGCCGGCTTACACCGAGGTATATATACCAAAGAAGAGATGGAAGAATCTAGGATAGAACAAGAATCAGTGAAAAAAGAAATCAAAGAAGGCAAGAGTGTTAAAGAAGAAATAATAGAGGAAGAACCCATTCGTAAAATGGAGAGCTCTAAAAATATAAGCAAAAAGTAACAAATATGGGATCTAAAGAGTTCGTGAATAAGTGTATACTGGTTTCTACAATGAACAAGGATCAATTAATCAAGAATGTATTATCTTCAAGGTTCACTGATATGTCGGACCCTAAAATAGGCAAATCTAGCGATATCCCCACGGGGCTTGATCTTCTTACATTTGTACCATCTCCTTCAATTTATCCAGAGTATGCTTTCCTAGTGTGTTCTATGCAAGAGCCCAGGGAAGATATGGTTCGTCATATTTTGGAATATGAATCGAAAAATTTTGTGTCAGGATCTTGTGACAAGTGCAAAGATGACACCGTGGTACCTGAAAAAAAACGTCGTAGAGGTGGTATGACACGTAGAAGCGAAGACAGGGCAACGCCTAATATATGTGTCCCGTCCATATTATCTCTTTTCACCAAGGATGAAAATGTGATGACAAATATGCCGGATATATTAGAGACATACTTCCCAACTACCGTATGCATATATGCTGGTATTTATGGTAACGTAGATAGGTCTATATTTGTCCTATTGGCCGTAGATAATGGTAGATACAGAACTTCATGGAAGAGCTGTGGTGCACAGAATAAGCTCACATGGTTTACATCAAACGAAGATGTAGACAAGAGTGTTATGACAAGTATAGTAAATAATACATCCACTGTACATGTTGTAAGGAAAAGAAATGGAGAAATTCGTTACATGGGTAAATGTACAAGAATTGATGATGTAAATATGGAAGAAGGATCATGCGCCATGTTCGTTTCGTAAAATATGATCAATATAATAATATATTCTATAAACAAAGAAAGACACTGGCACATATTAACTATACGATGACAATTGTATATGCCCTAGAATTGGATGATGGGAAGTATTATATAGGTAAAACAGTCGACATGGAAAAACGTTATAAAGAACATTTGACTGGATACAGGTCGTCTACATGGACACGTAAATACAAACCAATTTCTATACTTGAAACAATTCAAGATGCTCATTGTCTAGACGAAGACAAACTCACCATGGTATATATGATGAAACATGGTATTGAAAATGTAAGGGGTGGGCCATATGTATCAGTTAAACTGTCGGTAGAAACTTTTGAACATATCACGAAGAGGTTACGGATGGCATATGATTTATGTATGAAGTGTGGGGAACCTGGGCACTTCGGAGCACACTGTGTGTCTCATAAAAGGAAGAAGAATGTGCAAGAACCTCCCATATGTGATGTATGTGGATCTGGACTACACTTCACGGAAGACTGTGAATTTTCTTAACTAATAAAAACGATCTATCGGACTCTTCATCTACCCCAGATTCAATTTTCCAACCTCTTATGGTTCTTTCGGATGTCATGACGTCAGTATCTTCTTCGAATGTTAAGGAGAATCCCAACATTTCAGAATCATCTGTGTTATATATAATATCCAAGATCTTTGTCATTATACCACCAACAACATCTTCCGATGATTCTCTCAGAAGGTTACCATCTATACTTATATTGGTAGACATTACAACCCCAGACGGAGAATTTCTTATCATGTTTAGAAGATCGTCGCCAGATACATCACCAATCACAACAATTTCCCCACCATGAAGTATTGGTATAGATACGGGGATATCATGAGATTCATATACAACGCGCCTGGAATTTTGAAATTTCAATCTCTTTAACATTTCCCGGTCATCTTCTGTCAATATCTCAAATCGTGTGTTCATTGACGGGTTACATGTGTTTAAGAGATCCATAATACGTGGATCATCCAAAGAAATTGTAACACTTTCATCGGGATCAATGTCTTTGATATGTCTTAATTTGTTCGTGTCCATTAGCCATTTTGACAATGATGGTAGATCATTCCCACTACATGACGCCATATGAGGATCTTTCATCTGAAAGATATGAGAAGAAAGGAGCAAAAAGTCAAGATCCCCCATATCTTATGGTCTTAAATATGATACATATATTATTCTTTATAACAACAAAATCAAATAATTGTTTTGGGGATGGTCAATCTTGCAAACGTTCATATTTTTTTTATATGACAAACTTACAGAACCATCACAAGATGCTCACAGTATATACCAAACAGGATTGTGTTTTTTGTACTCTTCTCAACAACTATCTCACTAGGAAAAAGATAGAATTCATTTCGGAAAATTGCGAGGATATTAAGGCTTTAGTGGAAAAAACTGGGTCAAAAACATTCCCACAGGTTTTTATAGGGGATAAGTTTTTGGGAGGGTATGATGAAGTCAGGGGGTTTAAATTGGATGAGGTAACTGGACACAGACTCAAGGAAATTTCTGGAGAGGTTGAAGAGTCCATGTGTAAAGAAGACAAGGAATTTGATAGATTCATTCTGTTTAATGGTAAAACAGAAAATGAATATAGTGATGTTTTTGATCTATACCGGACACAGATAGCAGCATTCTGGACTGTGGAGGAAATAGATCTTGTTGACGATATGGCTCATTGGAATAATTCTACTGATAATGAGAAGCACTTTATCAAAATGGTACTGGCATTCTTTGCATCTCTAGACCAGATAGTTATGGAAAACGTCTCTGTTAATTTTGCAGATGAGATCATTATCCCTCAAGTAAGGAGTCATTTTGCCATACAGAATTTTATGGAAAGCGTACACGCAACCAGTTACGCATTGCTTATCCAGACTTACATAAAGGATCCGATTGAACAATCGAAGATCCTCCGAAGCATTCAGACAATACCTGTAATCAAGAAGAAGGCAGACTGGGTGATGAAATGGATGGATCCATCAACTGTCTCTCTTGCCGAGAGATTAGTTGCCTTCCTTGCCCTTGAAGGTATACAATTCTCGGGGAGTTTTTGCGCTATATTTTGGTTGAAGAAGAGGTCGATGTTTCCCGGACTGTGTTTTGCAAATGCTTTAATCTCTAGAGATGAAGCTCTTCATGCAAGAGGGTCTGTTATGATATACAAACATCTGGAGAATAAGTTGTCACAAGAGAGGGTTCATGAAATAATCAAGGATTCTGTAGACATGGAAATTGAATTTTCACAAGAGGCACTCCCAGTATCTCTGATTGGTATGAATTGTGAGTCCATGGGACAATATATAAAGTTTGTAGCAGATTATTGGCTTGAAGCATTGGGATACGAAAGTCTGTATGGGGTAGAAAACCCATTCCCTTTCATGGATATGATATCGTTGCAGGGTAAGGAAAACTTTTTCGAAAGGAATGTTACATCCTACAGTAAAGCAGGATCTGGTACAACTATAGAAGAACAGGCGTTTAGTTTGGATGCTGAATTTTAAGATGCTCTGGGAGGTTTTCTAGTGTACAGGAGGATGTTTAATACAATATAATATGGACCCCCCATCGATCACAATATTTTCAACCTCCAAATTTTCAAAATGTCTGGACAAATGATGAAGAATGGTACATTCAAGATCGTCAATCTTCCTGATACCATCGAGGGTGTCAAGAAGTGGTACAAGAAAAATGCAATCACTTCATCGGAGATAGATATTGCTGATATACAGGTCACCCGTAAAAACGGATTCCTATATTACGTATCATGTATATATGGTTGTGGAGGAATTACCAATAAGAAAATGACGAGGAATGCTATATTCTCCGACGGGGGGGTAATATGGGGAGACATTTTGTTTATAGAGACAGTTGTAAGAGAGGGAGACGAATCTTCGCTTACCGATAAAATACTGCACATCACCAATTATGATGAAGCTGAATTCAGGTATATGATCCGTATAATGAAGGCAGACCTAGTGGATCTTATGAGACAGAGAAACGATTATCGGTCGGCACATTTGTGTAAAGCTCCATTGTTCCCATATGTCGAACAGTATATGGGAGAGCAAGGGGAAGAGTTTACTGTAGGTGAAGAGTTTACTGTAGGTATGTCACCGCGGAACAAACCTGCAGTATATGAACCTTTTGAGGTTGATTTGCTTACAATGAAGAGAAAGACAAGGAGTTTCACACCGATTACATCGGTTTCACACGAAGGGCATAATGAGCATAGGATGACGATGAAGGCCTTACAGTTGCGTGAGTTAGATGAGAGGAGGGAGAAGAGTGGGAGGAAGAGTGGGAAGAAGATGGTTTGTACAATTAGTTAATTAATTAAAAAAATCTCACACATCACACACGGGATTTGAACCATGACCTCTCTCAGGGAGGAGATTTTCCAGTAGGTTTCTTGTTCTTGTTCCTTTCATAATACCTGTTATTCTTACCACATGCTGTGCATTTAGGCTTCCTGTTCAACAGACATCCTACTCCTTTACAGTAACACAACTTAGATGATTTAGGCTTGGCAGACTTTTCAGCCTTTGCTTCTTTGGCAGCTGCGATAGAGTCTGCTGTACCTACAGCGTACCACTTGTGTACACCACCACGTTCATGCTGTCTACTGATATACATTTTACCATCATTACCCTTCTTTTTTGACCCTTCACATTGTGTTGCGTCATAGGGAGGTCTAGCACGAGAAGTGTATTTTGAGGTAGTTTGCTTTGAACACGTCATTTATAGTTGTTTAATATATAGATTTTATTATTTTTCCGATTTAATAGTAATAATGATGCGAAATATTTTCTGCTCTTAACCAATACCTGATCCACCCCATGAATTTTTTTTGCATATGGACATTATGTTTGATATGGAATAAGCAATTGTCGAATGTCTCTTTGTGTTTAAGTAACTCTTGTGCACACATCTCCTTGCCCATGTATATGATGACTCTTCTTACATCTGAAGGCAAGTCAACCCAAGTGGTCATGTTACACATACAAAGTATTTAAAAACACAATAATAGTCTGTCAGTGTATAAAGATCCTAAACAACTGATAGTTCAAACGAATAAATTGAACTGGGAAGAAGATTCGGAACAACAGCTTCAAGATCGCTCGTAGTAACAGAAGTTGAATGAGAGTCCGACGTCGCTACCAGTGTATATACAGACCCATCCCCATAATTATCCCACGAACATTTAACGAATGACGAGCCAATCTGTACGGTTGTTAGAGATATACCAGTTACTGTGATATCTGCTTGTTGAATATCATACCAAGCAGTTCCGAGTTGTTGTACAACAATTCTTGTCGGTACATCTGCAACCAGACCAGTAAGGGTTGTGGAGATACCCCCACTTATAGTGTCCAGTACTACATCAGATGCATCGGGTATATTTCTATACGAATTCTCGATTCTTTCTACGACCCTGTAGTTTTTACCGACTGTACCATCCCAAGACAAATCCACACTTGGTCCACTTACTACCTGTGTAAGAACTAGATTTCTTGTTTGTGTCATTGTGAAATGAGTCGTCTCATCCTCATGGTCTACATCCATTGACACATTTGCACCACTTGTAGTTGCTTTCCAGTTTATTTTACTTATAGTGGCTGCTGTAAAATCAAAATAACCTAGATTGGTGATCGACTTAGTCGAATTCCTATTTAAGGTTATTTTTTTGTATCCTATTATCTCGTTGTTTGAGTTATATATTGAAATCTCGAAGAACCCATCTCTTCTTGTTGTTGTGTTTCGAATAGTAGCAATATCAGTACTGTCTGGTTTTGTCATCCCTCTAAAGTCAATCCTGGTTACGTTTGTATAGTCATTTTCGAAGTACATCGTTGTACCAGCATTGGCTCCTCCGTAGAATCTTCCTCCGAACTGAGATTCGTTCCTGAACAGGGACGACATGTACGGTATAGACATTACAACCGAAGTCATACCTGTAGACGTTTGTATATTGTAAAGAATATATTTTAATTAATCACCTCTTTTCAAAAGAGCCAGTCACAATCCACTCTATACATTGTGTCTTACTCAATATTTTAGCATTCATCCTGGATCCAATGTCTAAAACAGGAGAATGAACAGACATTACATTCTTACCATCAACAATTTTCATATGAAGAGGAGCCAGTATCCATATAAGACTACACCCCGGGACTGGGGGTATACTTATATCATCCCCAAATGTCATCTTCCGTCCATCTTTAACATACCTCCTCCTCTGTTCCGATGATACGGAATCCAATGCACTTCTGAATATCTCTATATTCATGGTCCTGGCCCTATTTTTAAGATTCTTATCAAGACCTTCTAATTTAACCCATGTAGGGGGGGATCTGATCAACGCAAATGGATTCATGTCTGATAGAGGAGAATATGAATGGGATTCCCCTGACACACTATCCGGATGGGAGAATATGAAAGACGGGTACAACAATCCTGCATGGATGAAAGGTCTTAGAGGGTGTATGCCAATATATAGGAATGTGGTCAACATATCCCCAGGAACACTGTGGTGGAAATTCCTCACCTTTCCTTTCACACCTAATTTCGACGATGCTATATTCTCAATGTCATTTGATATCTCGTACCTTGTCTGTCCCTTGGATAGGGACATAAATCTTTCTACAACCCTATTGTTATCAGATGTCAAAAATCTATCCGCTGTAACCTGAGAATCCCCAATCATCAAAAGTCCAGCAATCGCATAAGACATCTTCCATGCAACTTGAAGAATATCAACATCGGTACCCTCCCCTTTCTGAACAGTATAATTATTCCCTATGGACACAACGGAATTGTCATTGGAAGAAGACGGCCTTACACCAGAAAAATGAGTACCACCCTCCACAAACGATACAAACGAATCGTTATGCCTGTCTACACAAAACTCTTTGATTGCAAGTGTAAAAGGTACACGTTTATCATACTCACTCAGGAGTGTGTACCTAGGAATACTCACATCTTCATATGATTTAGAATCCCACGGTAAATTCCCCTGTGAATTAAGTGTTCCTGCCCATTGGATCACACAATCCGCCGAAACTTTCTCGGCGATATCAGGAGCGATGAAACTTCCAGCACTGTGACCAATCACTACCAACCCATTATCACTTGGTATATTACCTAGAATGTCTTCAGAAACTTGGTCAACTTCCCATCTATGCATGACATCTCCAGTAAATTTGGTATTGTATATATTTGAATGAATTCCTTTAATAGAACACATCCCATCAAGTTCCTTTAGGAATTGATCATACTCATCAGGAGAAATACATGTTCCTGGTAAAAAAACGATAGAAATAGCATTTTCATGCTCAGAAGATACCACTTTCTTAAACCTGTTAGGCTTATACGAAGATAATGCCCGTTGAAATTTTACAGCAGGGGCGTACGCATGGAAAAAACATGGTAAAGGTGGGAGAAGTGATAACATCACAGTCCACGACATTATCTTCATGGTTGGTATATGTATATATAAGTTTCAACAATATATTATGAATTGGAAGGTAAGCGCATTATTCTTCAGTATATGGTAAAATTGCAAGAACATTCCATGATTCGTACGACATGGTGGTAAATGTAATGTCTCCATAAGGAGTGAATACCATAATACCCTTCATGATGCTTCCATCTTTTTTCATTTCAAGAGTGACCAAAGTCTCTAGATCATCGAGTGCACCAGTAAGAAAAGCCTCCTCCTTTAAACCTCCATGTTCTATGAAAACATTCATGACACTTTATTATGATGACTGTTAACTATATTATTATACGCTTATCCAGTTACTTGTGCCCGTTTTCCATTTAGGATCAGTGGATGAGATAAATAATAGACCGGTGTATTTCCCAGACCCACAATGAGATGGGTGAACCTTGGTAACATTCTCCAATTGGGAACATATTGCGTGAACAGTCCTGCGTTTAATACTTAGGGCATGAGATATATTTCTTACAGAAAGAGGGACATTCTTTAAACACATATATTTGTTAACAGCTTCTACTACCGGAGAGTGTTCCATGGTTTATCAGTGCGGGATATATTATAACGTGTGAACTAGACGACGAATTAATATTTAATATTGTGAAAATCTTGGTACCCACTTATACACAACTTATCATGGATGACTGGTATAAGCTTCTAACAGTGTGTGAAAATGAATACTCTAGGGTAAAACACACGGGTCCAACTGGGAAGTCTATATATAAAGGGGTATGTTCATTCGGAGACAGATGGAGAGTGGTAATATATGTTAGCTCAAAACAGGTTTATATAGGAACGTTTGACTGTGAAAACGAAGCAGCTCAAGTATACGAGGTGGCTTCTCATCATTTGAAGTTGTTAAAAAATATAAGAATGTCAGCATCATTGACGAAAATTTAAATTACATGAATGTGAGAATATTGGAAAATACACCTAACGGTAATTCATCAACAGCATGTAACAAAGAGGAAATAGAATTCTTTTTCTTTATATGTGCTCTTTTATGCATAAATAAATAGAGGGATCTAGTTGTAAGCCATCTAGCATCTGAACGTGACATTTCTACACATTCATTTGGATACGACGTGTCCCAGTATAAATACTTTGTATCCCTATCATAGGTACGTTGTTTGGTTATACCACGTAACAACGATTTGTGAAGTAAATCAGTTGCTATGTCTTCCCATGAACCTGACATGTGGACGTATAATAACTAATATATATATTTTAATGTTAAATTAAATTTAAAATCATAAATAATCATGAATCATTTGTAATAAAATGCCTACTCGAGGACATCGAATTTGGATACGTAAGTTCCATTGTCCAAGTCGTCGTGCTCGATGGTGAAGTGGTCACCAGAACCATCGCTGTAAATGCCAAGACGCCATTCTCCAGCCGCTCCTAACCCGGCAGCTCCGAAGTAGATGTAAGGAGCAGCGGCATTCAGTGCCAGTCCGGAAGCAGATAACACAGTAGTTCCAATTGTCACTGCCTGGCCGGCGTCCACCGAAATACCAATAGACGAGTCCCATGCCTCTGTGGTACTGTTGAAGGTGATGGCAGGGATGTTTCCTCCCAGATCACCTACACCAGTACCCAATGTGATACCACCTCCGTTGATGCTTAGTGCTGTGCCAGCACCACTGGCCAATTCAATGTTGATGTCCTCAACGCTGACTTCACTTGTGTTAAGTGTCACAGTAGTTCCCGAAACGGTAAGGTCACCGGTAACGATCAGGTTGTCATCGACAGTTGTGGTAACGTTGATGGTGGCAGTTGTCTCGGTAAGGGACATGGCAGTCACACTCACACCACCAAGGATACCAAGGACGACATCTAACTGGGGATCAGAGGGGTCAGATGTAAGTGTAAGACGTACCTGTTCGTCTCCGGCGGTGGCCTGGTTACTGTCAATGTTGACAACGTTTACTAGGTTGTTACCAGCCACGTCAACATCACCTCCGGTCAAAAGACCAGCTGTGAGCGAAGCTCCACCAGTCACTTCAAGGGGGTAGGTGTTTGTACCTACTCCTCCAATTCCCACGAATGAGTTGGTGAATGTAACATTCTGGTCACCAGCTCCAGATGCGAATGCCAATCGGGGAAGGTATGTGTTGTCAGCAGTAGTAGCAGTCTGGAAGATAAGGGAGTCTCCTGCCCTAGATGAGCGGAGATGAACCTCTGTCCCGGTGGGGTCGTAGTTGAGAACACTGTAGTGGTTTGTAGTCTCATCGTAGAAGAATATGTCGTTACCTCTGATTCTGGTGGTACCGTTAACGTCAAGTGCCAGAGTGGTGGCGTATGGGTTAACAACGTTGATCTCTATGCTTGTGTATGCGGTCTTAAGTTGACCAACAGCTCCTGTGGCTTCCCACAGGTTTCCTCCAGTGATGGTTGCGAGGATATCGGTACCGCCGACTAAAAGTGTTCCTGTAACTGAAACAGTTTCTTCGGCGATGATAAGAGGAGTAAACTCAGCTGTGCCCAAATCACCAAGAACGAAGTTAATGGCAGATAGACCTGTTGTGGGAGAATCTACCAGTTCTATCGACACACCATCGGTCTGATCATCTTTAATCAAAGTCGATACGTTCAAGTTTCCGGATGCGATTATATCTGTCGCTGTAAGTGTAAGGGTGGTGGTGGTAATTTCTGATGCAAGGTTGTTAAGTGACATCACATCGTTAAGACTTGAACCATCGCGGACACCGAAAGTTAAAGTACCTATCTCATCATCTACATTTCCTTCGGAAACT
>Ga0308016_10000294_pt1 | contig 25890 bp, 23 predicted proteins | sample Neamet233_FD_203129 | JGI IMG/M metagenome (GOLD analysis project Ga0308016, IMG submission 203129) | Marine microbial communities from water near the shore, Antarctic Ocean - #233 | ecosystem: Environmental > Aquatic > Marine > Unclassified | place: Southern Ocean | collected 2014-07-28
GTCAAAGCAATCAAGCATGTGCAAGGGGGGGCAGGGGTGGGTGTGCTAACCGGGAGGAGTGCGAGAGCGGGTCAGTTCCTCGAGCTCGTTGGACTGAGGCTAGCCATGCTGAGCTACCTAGTGCAGATGAGCCGAAATCTCAGGGTTCAACTAATCTAACAGATATTTCTTTCAATCTCGCTTAGAAAAAGATGCCTGTAACTTTTTCCAAATTCGATTTTAATATTTAGAGGGCCTGATCGTTGTCTTTCGTAATCCAATGCGAGAAAAATTTCCAAATCTCCTCGCTAGAATCTATATCTTTATTCTTTCCGAAGCCCATTCCATAAAGTGCAGCATAGCGCGTGGGTTGCCACCAAGAGTCGAATTTAGCACCAGGCCAATCGTGACCACCGTTATCCACTCGATAAAACCAAACCTCTGACTTGCCACGACTATTCCAGTAACGTTGCAACTGAACCTTACTGTTGCCTACAATTATTGGCTTATGAGAGTCATTGATTTCAACAGTGGAAGAATTAATAAACCCATGCTTTGCGACCCAAAAATCTCTGGTTTCTTCCTGCCCAATATAAGCGCCCCACCCACCACTATTTTGCTGATCTCCAGCATATAATGTAACAGGATCGTCAGTACCACTGATTGCCATGATAGGCAGGGTTCGATCTGGCGCACACTGATCGATCATAGTTTTCATCATTGAACCGGCAACTGGAGCAACAGCTCGAAAAACTTTACTTGAACTGCACGCAAGTAAGTAGCTCATGTCGCCACCATTGGACATACCTGTGACAAAAACCTTCGCGGCATCCGCCCCATCCTCTGTAACGGTCGCGTTTACGACCGCCTCAACAAAAGCAACGTCATCCACCGCGGAATTATGGTGAAATTCATAGCCGACATTAAAGAAAGCGTTCCCCTCACTGTCTATCGTTCCCTGTGGGTAGGCTACAAGGAAGCCATTGCTGTCCGCAATATCATTCATTCCAGAATAGCTCATGATTGCTAGGGCATCTCCGGAATAACCGTGCATTACTACCACCAATGCGGGGTTTTCTGGGAGGTTTTTCGGCGTATATAACCAATAATTCCTCTCGATCTCTTCACCAATAACGTTTTGCTTAAGAACTTGCTGTTCAATCAAGCCTTCGCTGAACGCAAAACCTGATGCAACAAGCATTATTGTTAAGATAGCGATTAGAGGGTAGATGTGAATATACCAATAATTTTTCTTCATTAGTCTAATCCTCCAAATACTACTCCAGCCAACTCTGGAGAACAGAATAGAAGCCGTGAAAGCCCTATAAACTGCCATCTCACTAGATTTTAACCTTGATGGCAGCTGCCACGGCGAGCGCTTTTTTCGTTGCCTCGGCTGTATTCTCAGCACGCGCAAGCGCGACACCCATGCGACGCCTGCCTTTCACTTCGGGCTTGCCGAACAAACGGACCGACGTGTCCTCGATCGCAGTTGCCGCCCTTAGGTTTCCGAACCTTGCTTTTTTCGAATCTCCCTCTACGAGCAGTACTGCCGATGCGGAAGCCCCGTAGAACCGAATAGCTGGTATACTAAGTCCCAAGATAGCGCGTGCGTGAAGCGCAAACTCGGACAGGTCTTGTGAGATAAGTGTCACCATTCCAGTATCATGAGGGCGCGGCGAAACTTCGCTAAACAAAACCTCATCTCCCTTCACAAACAACTCGACGCCAAACAGTCCCCGACCACCTAATGCTTCGGTTACCTTAGTCGCTATCTCCTTTGCTGTGTTCAATGCGACACCAGACATCGCCTGAGGCTGCCAGGACTCGCGGTAGTCGCCGTCTTCTTGCCTATGCCCTATTGGCTCACAGAAGCTCACGCCATCAACGTGTCGTATTGTGAGCAAAGTAATCTCGTAGTCAAAATCAACGAAACCTTCGACGATGACAGTACCGGCACCCGCGCGACCGCCATCTTGAGCGTATTCCCACGCGACATCAATATCCCTCTCTGACTTTATCGTGCTCTGGCCTTTGCCGGAGGAGCTCATTATCGGCTTTACAACACAAGGAATTCCAACCACCTTTACGGCCGCTCGATACTCTTCGTGAGTAGCAGCGAAGCGGTATGCTGACGTTGCGATTCCTAGCTCTTCTGCAACCAACCGTCTTATGCCTTCACGGTTCATCGTAAGCTGTGCCGCGCGCGCGGTTGGAACAACGTGATAGCCCTCAGCCTCGAGTTCGACTAGTGTTTGCGTCGCTATGGCCTCTATCTCAGGAACAATGAAATCGGGTTTTTCTAGCTCTATAACGCGCCTAAGCTCGCCCTCATCCAGCATGGAAAATTCGTAGCTGCGGTCAGCAACCTGCATGGCGGGAGCATTCGCATAACGGTCGCAGGCAACCACTTCGACACCTAACCTTTGAAGCTCTATAGCAACCTCTTTACCGAGTTCGCCTGAGCCAAGTAAAAGTACCTTCGTCGCTGTAGAAGAGAAGGGGGTGCCAATCATAGTCATAGTCTTGATACCAGAATATATGTCAAAATCTCAAATCCTTTTTTGTAATAATTTTTCGGGTTTACCGTGTGTGTGTGGACGAGGCAACTTTGCTGCATTTGATTTACAAGCGCAATTCTTTGTGACTGCCTCATTTCAAGACCAACAGAGATCAGAGAGCCTATGACGCCCATCATTCCAAAAAGTTGAATGAGGATGCTAGTGTATAAACTGCTCATATGCATGCCACAAGATACTCGATTTAGTGTTAGAAAACATCTCAAAATAGCTGCTTTTCTTAGCTAGAGTTGTCGTCTCAAAACAGCATGTATAGGGGTGAGATAGAACCATAGATCGGTATTATGTATACTATTTTTACTTAATGTAAGAACATAAAACTATTCGAAAATAAAAGAATTAGGGGCGAGAATCTATGAAAAAAATAATTATTTTGCTAGGCGTTTTGGCCGCTCACAGTCTGCTTGGATTCGGGCCAGTGTTAGCCCAAGAAGCTACCGCCGCAGTTACTCCCCTCACAGGGCAGGACTATGGGGAAATCAAGGCACTCTATGCGCGCTATAATCAAGGTAGCGATTTTCGTGATGCTGAGTTGTTTCTGTCGGCATTTGCCGAGGATGCGGTGATGTCCAGGGATGGGGTCGATATCGAGGGTATGACTGAATTACGTGCCGATCGAGCCCGGCGCTATGAAGGGCAAACCGGAGATGTAAGCAGGCGTCATTTTAATGGAAGCCTTCTCATCAAAGCAACCGTTGAGGGTGCGTCGGCACGTACCTATTACGTTTTATACGATGTTGCCGCACGGCCACGAACGATAATTAGCTCGGGATATTACCTTGATGAGTTCGTGCGAACAGATGACGGCTGGCGCATAAAATATCGAGCGCTGATTATAGATGCCACGGCTGAGTAGAGTCTAACAATCTAAAATTCAAGTAAAAGGCTCAGAATGGAAAATGTCCTTGGTAGTGCGGGTAATGAAGACATAAAACTTTATCGTCAAACGGGGAGCAACACTGCTAACGGAAGGAATGGTGACGATGAAATCATTGATTGAGATATTTCACTAAAATTACTCATATGGGAACCATAATAGTTATTTTTTTAAAAACCTAAATTTTTAGATTTTTACAATCTACTTTTTGCATAGGAACGCTAGTTTAAAAACGACGCAAAAGCACAAGTGTGTATTGTGTACCCTTATAATCCCCCCATGTAGTTCCAAAGTTTGCTTGAACGCTTAATTTATTCGAAACACTCCGTCCTAGCCCAATAGAATAAGTATTAGATTCCCAACTTACATCATTTGTATTGCGATATCGATATGAAGTATCTAAGTAAAAATTGTCAGTAATATTATATTTTGATCCGAGTGTTATCGTATAATAATTTACACTAGACTGTGAAGAGCTGTAGTCTCGCAAGCCTTTACTTATAAAAGCATATGGCGAAATTCTTGTATTTTGCAGCACGGTTGTGTAGCCAATAATCGCTTCATATCTTTTTTCATCCGCTACTTTTTGAAAATTCACGTCACCAAACAGCGCAACCCCACCTACAGTTAAACCATTATCAAATCGATAGAGGCCTTTAATCATAGATAAATCAACATTAAAAGTATCGTTAATTCTTTCAAGCCCTATACCTGGACCAAGCGTGAACGTACTGGAATAACTATTGATTGGCAGTATAAAAAAGATAAAAAATAAAGCTAATCTGTACATGCTACTAAATCCTCAGAAGTCAATTATTTTTCTTGGTATTTTGAATCTAACCACGTAATTAGCTTGCGCGCATCTTTCTTGGTATTAGAAAAATAGTAGGAACGTTAAATAGTAACGATATCGTTAGAAAGGAGATAAATGTAAAGATGAGTAATTTCATAGCCTATCAAGGCGCTGTCGCTGCCTTAAGGCCACATTCCCTTTCGAGGCACTAATCATCTGTGACGATGCTACCTATTTAGCTTGCAAGGAATCTAGAAACTTTAAAACATCAGCCGCCGTGAGCGTCGGATTTTCTTCCATCGGAATGTGGCCCAGATCAGGATAGATAATCATCGTTGTATTAGGCATATTTTTTTCAAACAGGGGTGCTACTGACACAGGTATTACCGCATCTTGCCCTCCCCACATAATCAATGTCGGCTGAGTAAGAGCGCTAAAATCGATTAGCTGATCCGAGTCGCCATAGGATCCTGTTCGACTTAAGATTGCAGTGCGCGTTCCCTCTCGCATAATCAGTTCGTAGTAACGCTCGATTAGTTGCTCATCAACCACAGGCGAATTGTTGTAAGCCGATCTTAGCCCTTGTCCGATTAGCAATGCAGGGTCTAAATAGCGAGCGATAGCGCGAAACCATTCTTGTTGCAGTAGCGCGAATGCTGCAGGGACCTCTCTGTCATCATCAGTGCCGCCTTCTTTGTCTATGTTAATGCTCGAACGCTGCCAATTGCTTGGCGCTACAGAGTCGACAAGTATCATCGCGGACACGCGCTCGGGGTATTCGAGCGCGTAGCGCCAAGTTGCGCCTCCGCCCATGGAATTACCACCCAGCACGAAGTCTTTAAGGCCAGCCGCATTAGCAACCGCATCGATGGTCTGAGTAAAAACGTCACCTCCGTATTCGTCGCTAGGCACCTGTCCTGTAAGTCCGTGCGCTGGAAGGTCTAGCGTGATTATTCGGTACTTCTGGCCCAAAATACTTACCCACGGCTCCCAAGTGTGGAGCGAAGCCATCGCCCCATGGATTAGCACCACTGGCAACCCGCTAGCATTGCCCTGGTCACGATAATGCACACGACTACCGTTTTCCATAACAAGAAATTCAGATTCAGAATTACTATATTTCGCATCTATTACTGACGCCGACAAGTCATCTTCAAATAAGAAAATTGCCGATGCAAAGGCTAATATAAAGAACATAACTAATAAGTATTTTACTAATTTAAACACTACGTTCTCCCAAAGTGAGCGACTCACGCACCGCCCTTAAATAAGCGAAAGCCTGTTGTTTAAATAAGCCCAAGCCACGTAAATTCAAATCGTTCGTTGACCATAGTATGTATAGAGGTGAGATGGAACCATCTCAGAGCAATGGGGCGTACCTCGGGGTTAGGTGATAGCTAGGCGATTACTTTGTGGCTTCTCGAGACTCTAGACAAAATTTAGGAGTCGTGCTGGACATCTTGATATATTTAACACCAAAATCGTATCAGGCTCCTGCCCCTCAGCAAATAGTTGAAATAACCAAAGTTCCTTTTGATTTCCAAAAGTTCAAGCTACTGAAAGCTGTATTTAAGGATGAATTTTTCAATCAAAGGATCTATTTCTTCGGCATGAGTTGAACTCATGTAGTGATCTCCTCCCTTTACTGTATATAGCTCAGCGCCCTTAATATTTTCAATTAGCTTTGTTGCATGACTTATGTCCACATTAATATCTTCATTTCCATGAATAACCAATGTCGGAACTGTAATTTCATTTAATGGAGCGGAGAAATTTGAGAATTGCTCGTAATCATTTTTAATCCCTTCTTGTCTTGCACTTAAAGGCCAAATTGACCATACCAATCTTTTTAGCTCCTCTATATTTTTTTGTTTATTAAGAAGTTTTTTCCTGTTATGAGGGTTAGGAAAAATAGCAGAAGCAAGATTTTCATTACTCAGAAAAGACATAGAAACAAGTTGGAACCAAAGACTAAAATCAGACGCGCCAATGATTTCTGCATCAGTTTCAGTAAAATCTTCTGCGTAGCTTACCGCCTCAAAAGCAATCAATCCATGTACTTTTTCTGGAAATTTTGCAGCAAATTCCAAAGACGATGGGCCGCCACCAGAAACACCCATTACTGTTACTTTATCGATACCCAATGCATCAAGTAGCGCCTTAAAAACCTTGGCTTGCTGAAGAGGAGTTTCCCCAAGAAGAATAGATGTTCGTAGGTACCCAGGTCTTGATGGAGTTAATACTCTGAACTTATCAGTTGCCTCAGTCGTTTGATCATATCCGCCAGGCGTTCCATGAATGAAGAGTAAAACTGGACCATTATTTCCCTTCAGAGTGTATTCAACAGAACCTAAATTCGTTTCCACTGTCTCAGAATTAGCTTTTAAGTTACTGAGAAAAGAATATTTAAAATAAAAATAATAAGAAGTAAAAGATACGAAAATTGCAAGAAGAAAGTATATAAAAATTTTCATATTAAACTATACCCCTCAACAAATTGATGTAAACAAGCTCGCAGCACCGCTCAGCAAAATATCGCGAGTATAAATCTTAATACCTCAGCTTCCAAAAGCGAATCTTACATGGTGTCCTTTACAAACAACTAATCCTTTATCCAAAGTAATATATAGGGGTAAGATGAAACTCTCATACAAGGGGGTATGCCACAAGGGTGGGTGTGCTGACTGGGTGTTGTCTGAGGAAAAGGGGCAGGGTTAATATCCAGCAGAGAGTCTAATCAGAAAATTTATAACCATCCCGGCATGCAATTATATTACTCCATTTGGCTTTAGCAATTCCCACAAGCTCGTTTGAATCTGACAGCTCTTTGTTACACGTGCAATTATAATAAAACCTTCCATCTACGATTCTTGATTTATCGAGCCATGCTTTTCCTGTTATTTATCTCAGCACTACTAAACCTTTTTTGCGATACCGTAGCTTTGAAATCTCATCTAATCTTCTGAACTATTCTGTTCACGATGTTCTCTTTCTTGTACCCGAGCGCCCGCGAGCGTTCCAGCCATAGCATGATTACCTTCGTGACATGCGTACTCATAGTTAGCTTGATCTGAATTCGGCCAGAACATTTCGCCGCTATAGGAATCCGTATAATCAGCATCTTCTACCTCAAAGCTATACACCAATCCACCGCCATTGTTTGACCTGAAACGCTCAATTACTTTGCGATCAGCGGGTTGATGGGGCTGATCCATAAAATTAATTGTTTCTACTACAAGAGTGTCACCTTCCCACCAGCCGATTGAATCGCCGTCATAGGTGGCGAGGGTAGCTGGCATGTGCTCTTTGTCGTCGATGCGAATTATTCGGGACCAATGCATCCACTCAATATTGAGCATTAGGTAGTCTTCGGTTTGCACGATTGTTTTTAAATTATTATAAACCAGCGGCCTAATTGGAATGGTAGCAGGCGGCTGGTAAATGCAGCGCACCCCCAAAGTTTGATTCTCAGGACCGTCGTAGGGTTGATCGCCAGTCTCTAACCACCAGGCTCCGTCCCTTTCAGGCCAAGCAAATTTCGGCGCCGAATCGGCCTTAACTTGACCTTCGGCGGTACGAGCAGGCATGCGGCCATCTTCGGGATAGGTCAGGATCGAAGTTGGATACTGTCCATCGATAGTAAAACCATCACTGCCACGGTCAAACCAGAAATCGTTATAGGAACCAATATCTCCACCTTGAGTCGGAGCACCACGGTCAGGATTGCTAAGCTCAGAGCCACTGGATCGGGCATTCATTTCACGATCTCGTAGTGCCTGCACTTCTTCTTGGTTTAGATACAGGCGATTGCCATATTCACTCGGGCGCTGGAATGGTGTGAGCGTGGAGATATCGTAGTTACCATTGAAGTCTGGCTTACCAGATAGTGTGCGCGAGAAGTTATCTTGGCCAACAGCCTGTGTTGGAACTAGGACAACGACCAGAGTAGTCATAAGGGCTACCAATTCATTTTTCATAGTTTCCTCCAAAGAAGGATGTTGCTAAAAGTTGCTCTTCTCAACGTTCCTTCATCCGTTTGCTGCGAAGAATATTTAACATACCATAGTTACCTTAATGACAGCCATATTCATACAACAGGCAGGCTCTATTATCAGCGCTCGAACTTTCGCTCTAATTCATCTTTTAATCCTCTTCACCTTAATATTGCTTCGTCAAAATTAACTAGCCGGTCATCCAGAATAGTATGTATAGGGGCGCAATAGAACCGTACTTGTGCAAGGAGGTGCACTCAGGGGTGGATGTGCTGACTGGGCGGTTTGTAGAAAAATAGGGTGAGATTAAGATCTGGTAAGGCAGTAAAGCGAAAAAGCTAGTTGGCTATACTTTTAGAAAGTCAAAAATAGATACCACAGGATAAATGCAGAAATCTAGAGGCGGGAATATTTGCGCTGAAGCCGCATGTGATGCGTCTAAGCTCGAAGCTTTTGCGCAATTGCTAGGATGTGTTCTGCAGTAGTCCCGCAACAACCCCCAACAATATTCGCTCCCTTGGCAATCCAGTCAATAGCAAATTCACTATAAAATTCAGGAGACAAGTCATCCCGCAAGACCAGCGATCCGTCAGATTCCTTCTCACCCCCCAACAACCAATCTTGAGGCACTCTCGTAAACGCATTTGCATAGCCCCCAATAAACTCAATATCAGCTGCAGCTAATACTGGTATCGCATCGCTTATGCGCTCAGGCAGAGAGCAATTACCTAATACACCAGCAACATCAAAAGAAGCCAAAGCCTCAAGCGCGCTTTTAAGTGGTTCCCCGCTCCGAAGGGTCGCTGGCATTTCATCATGAAGAGTAAGACCTATATAAACCGGTTTACCTAAACCAGTTACGCCAGCTGCAGCAGCCACTGCTTCTGCAATAGAGGACATAGTTTCGCAGAGAAAGAGATCTACGTAGGGTTGTAATAATTCAGCTTGTCTTCGATATAAAGGCTCGATTACAGCCCGATCTAATACCAAATCTGGGCGAAAACTACCATTCTGAGGAGGCAGACTTGCCGCAATCTCAATCTGTCTCCCAGACTCGTTAACAGCCTCGACAGCTAGCTTGCCAGCTAATTCATTTAAGGAATCATATTGATTTTCTATGCCAATTTTCGCTAGGTCAGCAAGAATTACTCCATAGCTGTTAGTAGTGATTACCTGGGCGCCTGCTTCGATATTCTCGTGGTGAATTTCTTTAACAACATCCGGCGCAACTAACAATGCGTTGGCAGACCAAATAGTTTCAGGAATCTCAACTCCTTTCAAACCCAGCGTTTTACCCATTCCTGAATCGAGTAGTGTCACTGTATTAGAGATCATCAGCTGCATTCCAAAATTTTCTAGAGCAGAGGATTTTGCCTGCTTTACAAACGAGAAGAAAGCTAATTATTTGATTATAGAGCACTATAATCAAATGTATGATGTTAACCAGCAATTAACTTCTGTGCACTTGTAAAAAGTATTAAAACCCATACCATGGTTTATATTTAACGGAAAGTTCTATGACAAAGCCACGCACCCTAAAATTTGACACGCTAAGCCTGCATGCGGGCCAACAACCTGACCCAACCACTGGCGCCCGGGCTACACCAATTTACCAATCAGCGAGCTTTGTGTTCAAAGATACAGATTATGCGGCTGGGCTCTTCAACATGGAGCGTGCTGGTCATGTTTATTCTCGATTATCAAACCCAACAAATGCGGTACTGGAAGAGCGTATAGCGACTCTAGATAATGGTGTAGGGGGGATAGCGACCGCATCAGGACAAGCCGCTATCCACCTCGCAATCGCAACATTGGTGAGTGCAGGAGAACATATCGTTGCCTCCCGAAGCATATATGGAGGCACTCACAACTTATTGGACTACACCTTAAGGCGATTTGGCATTGAAACTACTTTTGTCGACCCTAGGTCTCCAGATGCATTCAAGCAAGCAATAAACAAAAACACTAAGCTAATATTTGGTGAAATACTTGGCAACCCTGGATTAGAGGTATTGAACATTCCAGTAATTGCAGAAATTGCGAACGAAGCCAAGCTGCCATTGATAGTCGATTCCACATTCACAACGCCATACCTTTGCAAACCAATTGATTTCGGTGCAAATATTGTGATGCATTCTGCAACTAAATTCCTATCAGGCCATGGGGTAGTTATAGGTGGCTTACTAGTTGACGGGGGAAATTTTGACTGGGAAGCAAGTGGCAAGTTCGCTACCATGTCGGAGCCTTATAGCGGTTTTCATAATCTTAATTTTGCCGAAGAATTTGGTCCTGCAGCATTTATAACTCGCGCACGAAGAGAAGGCTTGCGAGACTTCGGTGCATGCATGAGTCCAAATACAGCATTTCAAATTTTACAAGGCATTGAGACGTTACCATTAAGGATGCAGCGTCATGTAGAAAATACTAAAGCTATAGTCGAATTTCTATCGGAACAAGAACAAGTCGAGTGGCTAAATCATCCAATGCTAAATAATCATCCGGACCATGAATTAGCAAAGTCTTTATTACCGAAAGGTTGCGGTGCAGTTTTTAGTTTTGGGATTAAAGGCGGTCGCGATGCTGGTATTAAATTTATTGAAAATTTAGAGCTCTTTTCACATTTGGCAAATGTTGGGGATGCAAAGTCTTTAGTAATTCATCCGGCCAGCACAACACATCATAGAATGGATGCTGAGGCTTTGGTAAACGCAGGCATATCTGAAGGACTAATTCGTTTGAGCGTGGGTCTTGAAGACCCTTCTGATTTAATCTCTGATTTGGGTCGTGGGCTGCGGGCATCACAAAAGGGATAAAATTATGTATGTGAACATAGCCAATCAAAAAACATTCTTTAGTATCGGAAGTGGCAGCCACAAAGCAGACTGTCGTAACGTAATTTTTCTTCATGGCGCTGGAGTGGACCACACGATATGGGTTTTAGCCAGCAGATATTTCGCTCGGCATAACTTTAATGTTTTCGTGTTTGATTTCCCTGGACACGGACGCTCGAAAGGGAAGCTATGCCAATCTATAGACCAATTCTCTGATTGGCTTGATTGTGCCGCATCCGAATTGAATATCCAAAAAGCAGCCATAGTCGGTCATAGCATGGGATCATTGGTTGCATTAAATTTTGCCGCCCGATATCCAAAAAAAGTACGCTCTATCGCTTTGCTCGGAACCTCAACCCCAATGCCAGTCTCAGAACAATTATTAGATGCCTCACGAGCTAACCACCACGATGCAATCGATATGACAAATACCTGGAGCCACAGCAATTTTGGCCAGATTGGTGGCAACGAATCTCCCGGACTAGTCATGACCATGAGCGGGCAAAGACTATTAGAACGATCCGAAAATAATGTTCTCTTCACAGACCTCAATGCCTGTAATAATTTTTCCAATGGCGCCGAGCTTGCAGCCAATATTGCTTGCGAATCATTAGTCGTGGTTGGTAACAAAGATAGAATGACAGCCCCAATAAGTGCTCTTAAGGTTGCCGAAACCATACCCAACTCCCGCACTATATTGCTAGAAAATTGTGGTCATTCGATGATTTCTGAGCAACCCAATGCCGTACTCGACGCTCTGATCACAATCATTTAATTAGAATCAAGGCTTAATTTCCTTAAGCATTCGCATTGTAGACACAAAGAGCATTATATAAATTCCAAGCAGCGGGAACGAAGCAACGAGTGATACCGTTTGAAGTTCTCGCAGCCCACCGATAAACAATAGGCTGATCGGCAACAGACCCAATACTAGAGCCCAAAAGCCCTGATGCCAGATGGCTGGATGCTCATTTCTCGCAAGAGACTTTGTCGCTCCCGCAGCTAATGTGTACGAAGCAGAATCATAAGTCGTTGCCATAAAAATCACCCCAATCACGGCGAGAAAGAATAGCCAAAAATCCCCTAATGGCAACAAAGCTATTAAACCTGCTATCGCTGAAGACGGTGAGTCTGTCACAACTCGCTCTACAACCGAATAATTACCTTCCAATTCCATAAACAAGGCATAGTTTCCAAGGACAATAAAAAATAAAGCACAACCCAAGCTACCCCACCCCAGCATCCCAAAAATTAGCTGCCTTATAGTGCGACCTTGAGATATTTTACACACAAACATACCGACAAATGGCCCCATAGCCAACCACCAAGCCCAATAGAAAACCGTCCAATTTTCTACAAAATCTGAATTTTGAAATGGGTCTGTCCAGGACACCATAGTGCCGAAGTTCTGAATAACATGACCGACCGATACCACTCCCATTTCCAGAATAAATTTAGTTGGACCTAAAATTAGTACAAACGTTATAAAAATTAGAGCCAAACCTGCATTTACAGAACTTAAGACTTTTATACCTTTATCCAAACCACGGTAGACACTAAATGAGATTAGAGAAGTCGCCAATAGAATGATAATAATTTGCAATGCTAAACCGTCTTTTACCCCAGTCAGCTCAGTGATAACAGAAGACACAAGAGATGTACCAAACCCTAAGCCGGTGGCAGCAGTCGCGATAACGCCGAGAAGAAAAAAAAGATCGACTAAACGCCCAGGATATTTTGATGTGTAGGATTTCAGTACTGGCTCACAAGCCGAACTCAATCGCAAAGAAGAGACTTTTTTAACATGATAAGAACAAGCCAACGCTAAGGCTGGCAGGCAGTAAAATGACCACCCTATCGGCCCCCAATGAAACATCCCGTAGCTTGCAGCCCACAAAATGGATTCCTGTGAACCAGGCTCTAGCCCAAAAGGAGGGGCTTTATAGTATAAAGCCCACTCTGTGGCACCCCAATAAACAAGCGAAGCTCCAATGCCGGCACAAAATAGCATTGATGCCCAACTAAAAGTTGAATAGGCAGTGCTAGGATCACCAAGAACTATATTCCCATACTTACTAATTGCCACATATAACAAAAAAAACAGCACCGCTATTGCGATGATGATATACAAGATCCCATATTTCTTAGTCGCCGAAATATAGAGTAGATCAATTTTCTCTGTACTCCACTCTGGGAATATCACAATTACAAAAACTATAGAAAAAAGAACGATGCTGCTCGCCGCAAACAGTTGCCACTCAATATTATCAATCGAATATTTTAGTTTAGAGATCCGTGACATAAAGCCTTTATCCATTTAAACCTTCCGTATAATACACTCTTCATACAGCAACAAATATCATCTCGGCAGTAAGAATAAAATGAATCGAACTCAAAAATAGCACAATGAATCTCATTAGCTATAATACTAACTCCAAGATTATTTAATTACATTCTTTCTCATAAGAAATATTGGCTCAGGATATCAGCAGGAATATTACGGTCGTCATTTTCTCTACTTTTACACCTATAAGATACGCTGTTTAGCGTCAAGAAACGCCTTAAATGACTGCCTGTCAGAGCAAGAGATTTTCGACCACAATAGCCTGTATAGGAGTGAGACGGCATCATTCTTATGCCAAGGAGAGTACTACTTAGCAGTCAATTCCTTAAAGCTATCTAGCTTGAGTATTAAATTAACTGGATCAATTAAGCTCCATGTGGTTTCAAGAGCACTGTCGCCTACCAAGATAGTATCGGTATAAACGCCGGTCGTCATTTCAAATATACCGCTGCAATCCGGTTCCTCATAAAATTTGGTAAGAAGGTTATTCGTATTAAACGGCCTTGATTTTATCACTTGGATTTCCCTTTCTGATGAAGAAGAGATCTCAAAGGCAATGTCGAAACGGCTACTATCGCTTATCTTACTCTTTTCACCATTTTTTAGGACTCTGATACAGGTATAAATAATCCGATCTCGCTCGCTAAAATTTCCAATATTATTTATACCTAGACGCAAATTAACTGAGGGAATAATTCCATTATATAACGAGGGCCAACCAGATTTAGTTTTTGCAAAAAGCCAATCCATAATTTCAAGAGTATTAGAGTATGATACAGGCCTACCAAGACCATGACCTCCGCCTATAATACTCCATATTTCTGACGATCCATCCTGCAAGCAACCTGTATTATATATGACCACCTCTGTCTCAAGACCTACGATTGCTGGAAATAAATCTTTATAGCTCGTCTCTTTCACAATCTCAGAACATTGATTGTATTTAACCCACTTCCGAGCTGACGTTTCTAATCCAGGGTATGTAACCCCTCCTATCATCCCTCCAGAATAAAGAATTGAAGTGTCATTTGTTCCTTGAACTTGTAGGGCATGAACTCCTGATTTAAGGGGCATCCGATCTTTAAAATCAGAAGCACCAGCACTACTAACAACTGCAGCAATAAGATGAGGGAATCGATAAGCGAGCTCTAATGCCATGAAACCGCCATTAGAGTCTCCCACCAAATATATGCGGTTCGCATCAATGTTATAATCACTTTTAATTGATTCAATTAATTTAAACAAGAATGATGCGTCATCGATGGTGGAACCATAAAAATTACAACAAGCCACTGTTGCGTTCCAAAATAGACTGTTGTTCGGATCCGCAGTTCCGTTAGGAGTTGTATAGATAAAATCATATTGATCTAATATCTCCTTAAAACCCCAAATCGATTCAGCAACTTTGCCATCAAATCCATATCCATGAAGGAGCACCAGTAGGGGATATGATTTTGACTCAATATAGTCAGTGGGAATGTATACAGGCGCCTTATCTCGGGTCGATAAAATTTCCTGTGAATTGGTCGTGCTAACCAACATAAACAGAGTGAGGACTAAATTGACCTTACAGAAAAAATTAAGCATATATTTCATAACTATTGCAGTTCACTAATACTCAACCATGAAAGCTTCATAACCTTGATATTCTCTCGCCAATCCAATAGCAGTTGAAAATACATGTCATTAAACAGGCTATTTGGGCTTCCCAGCTGACGATTCTGCCAATTAGACTGGTGCTCCTGCTGGATCGTTATAAACATAGCTCCATATCCTGCGAGCAGTAATACTGAAGCTAAAAGGATTTTTTCTTCATGCTCATTCCAAGAAGATACTCGGTTTATTGCTCAGAAACATCAGTAAATGGCTTTTTCCAGCTTTCCGGCGTTAGAGGTAAATATTATGGAACTCATAACCATAGATAATAGACCCATAAAGGAATTGACCGAGAATGATGTCATCCAGATTGAGGCGCCTGCTCCGGGGTCTACTAAGTCTTTGTGGCGTTAAGTGTTGGACGTACACTAACAATGTTGTTCTAATTAAAACACTGCATGAAACTAATTGAACTAGCTATAGGGATACAGTATGTCGCTGAGAATAAACGATGAAGCACCTAATTTTACGGCTCAAACAACTCACGGTGAAATCAATTTTCACGAGTGGCTGGATGGTCAATGGGGAATGCTTTTTTCTCATCCTAAAGATTTCACTCCGGTTTGCACTACAGAGCTTGGTTATATGGCAGGCATGGAAAAAGAGTTTACTAAACGTAATTGTAAAATTATTGGCTTGAGTGTCGACGCGGTTGATAACCATACCGAGTGGGCTAAAGATATTGAAGAAACTCAAGGGCATGCGGTCAACTATCCAATGATAGGCGATATCGATCTTAATGTTGCCAAGCTCTATAATATGTTGCCTGCCGATGAGCCTGGCTCTTCAGAGGGGCGAAGCGCAGCAACCAACGCTACGGTGCGTTCTGTATTTATAGTAGGCCCAGATAAAAGTATTAAGCTAATGATGACCTATCCGATGACTACCGGCCGAAATTTTGATGAAATATTGAGAGTTTTGGATTCTATGCAGTTAACCGCTGCCCACAAAGTTGCGACACCGGTCAATTGGCAGAATGGCGAAGATGTTATTATTGTTCCCTCAGTATCCGATGAAGAGGCAAAAGAGACATACCCAGGCGGGTTCGAGACTATCAAACCTTACCTGCGCAAGGTTAAACAGCCAAGCTAAACTGGCTTCCTTAATTTTAATCAGGCGGATATCGCTGAAGATAAAAAAGAATGTAAAGCAATAGCAAAGGAAGCCTGAACAATGGAGCTGGTAAGCACAGATGGTAGATCCAAAAAAGAATTGACCGAGATAGATGTCATTGGGATGTCGGCTTTTACTGAGTCGTTTACTTAAGGCTCAGATGGCAGGGCACTTCGGCATGACTGAGAAGATGTTTAGGGCAGCTGGGGCAGACAGCCTCAAGTCTCTGCCACTTACCGGAGAGGTAGAGCGGTAGCAAACGTTCGTTCTGTCTTGAATGAGAAGGATCTAAGCGGTGATATATTTGGTTATGAGGCAATTTTTAAGATAGGCGGAAGATCACCACCAATAATCAAAATTTTATTTTGATCAGGGGAAAGGGAAATTACAATGAAGCTCTATGGCAGCGGCAACACGCCGAACCCAAGAAAAGTAAAAATTGTTCTAGCAGAAAAAGCTATAGCATATGAAATGGTTGAAATGAACCTTCGAGAGGGAGAACACAAAACACCAGAGTTTATACAAATAAATCCTCTCGGTAGGGTTCCCGTTCTGGAAAAAGATGATGGAGGGTTTCTGACGGAAGCCATTGCTATTTGCCGTTACCTTGAGGCGCTGCACCCGGATCCGAACTTATTTGGCGGGAATGCTCATGATTTGGGGGTCATAGAGATGCATCACTCTCAGATTGAAAACGATTTCTGGTTTCAGGTTCGTAGTTCTTGGAAACATAGCCCGGTGCTTGCAAAAATGGGATATCAAGTTGCTCCGGATGCGAGGGTGATCAGCGACGCTAATGTGAATGCTTACTATGAAAAGCTGAACAAAGACTTGGGTGATAAAGAATACCTAGCAGTCTCACGCTTCACTATAGCCGACATAATTCTTCTAGTTTCTCTCGATTTCGCTATTCATTATTGTGGGTTGAAACCTGATGAGTCTTTAAAAAATCTTTGGCGCTGGCATTGCTTAATATCATCTAGGGAAAGTGTTGAGGAAATAAGTTAGCCTAGTTTTTTAGTGAGAGAGGGATGCTGTTTTACCTAAAGACTCAAGGCGGCCAATAATTGCCGAGGCTATCGCCACTCCCCGATCAGCCCTATTGGCATATAGAATTCATGGCTGTTTGCTTTCCATATACGCTTCGACACTTACCAAGTGAAGCTCAAAAGGGCCATCTGTCTTGTCGTACTGATATAAGGCGAATTCAGTGATCTGACTAGTTTCAAGTTCGGGGCCGTCGAGCTTAAATCCCCGAAACTGGGGGAAAAAGTTCGTGAAAGGAATATCGACTATGATCGATTCGTCAGCCAACGTGTCGAAATCGGCCCAATAATTAATTCGTCGACCACGCCATAGAGCATCCGTTTGCATTCCCCAAGTGTATTTACGGCCGTCAGCCTTTACCTTTACTCTTATTCCAGTGTAAGCGGACAAGTCTAGTTTTAAGGGTTTCGTACGGATGGAACTGAAACCGCCTCCGTTCGTATTGGTATTACCAGAAAAAATCAGCTGCCCAGAAGAAATACCAAACCCGCCCTCGCTTCTTCCTCCCATGACGTTATCATTTTGTACGTACCAGCCAAAGTCAGGACTGTCAGCATTAAAACTAGTAAGCAATAGGGTGTTCATTACGCCAGACTCCGAAGCGCTGAGAGGCGGACATAATAGGGCGAATAGAATTATGCCGCACGAAAATACAGTTAAATGTGAAGTGTATATCTTCTTAGTTTTCATAATATTACATACGGCTATGTTTAGTCATTAGATCAGAAACGATTCTGATAAAATGAAGCTTATGGTCAGTATGGTAAGAATTTTCTGCGCTCTTAAAAAGGGGTTGCCGGTTTGTAGACAGCTCATGGCGGGCGCATTTAATACATTCAGTGTAACGCTCACTCAAGGCGCACTCAGCAACAGAGCCGTGTCCCACTTTCAGAGGTAAGACCAAACGTCCCGTTCACTTGGGAGCGCTGCAGGCTCAGGGGCAGCCGAGGGCCGAGCCAGACAGATTGCGGCGAATAAGGCCCATGACAGAGAGCCTCGAGCGAAGCGTGGAGATCCCAGCGCCAAACTAGCAGAACTTTATGAATCAGATATGCTAGCTCGATAGCTATGACTTATTAGCGGCACTCCGGTCGGGGCATAAACCTTCGAGGCAGTGTCACAATCGGATTAAAGTGAGACCGATGTTACGGTACTGTTCCTGTCGCCGCACATAACCCGATGCTTGGGACTGGAAGGCAGACCGGGCCAGTCACTCAGATAAATTTTTTACTAAGGAGACTTATACCATTGCGACATGGAAAAATACGATATTAATACGCCCCCTTGCCATCTATTAAATCCGCACCTTGCCCCGCGAACGCTGAATCCTAATCAATAACACTTTGTAACAGAGGCGCCACATTTCCCCAGAGTGAGAGTACAATTTGCCTTCTAATATTTAACCGCCTCTTACGACAAGGAGGCTGCCCTGGAATTAAGTAATGCATTATTTTGTTCTTATTTGGAATCGTCTGACACGCCTGACGACCATGCTTCTTTTGGCCTTCACTTTTACGCTACCACTATCAACTATCGCCCAAGACACAACCGGCGAAGACTCTACCGTGATCTATCCCGCGGGCTATTTTGACCAGTGGGGCCCGCGCACCGCCCAAGACATGCTTGACCGAATACCTGGCCAGGCCAACACTGGCGGACCTGGAGGCCCGAATAGCGGAAATCCAACTGCCGGCGGCCGCGGACTTGGCAGTGGTAGCGGCGGGACGGAAGTTCTCATAAACGGTAAACGCACCGCTGGTAAAACCAATCAGGCGGGCGGCCTATTACGACGAATTGCAGTCGACCAGGTGCAGGAAATACAGATCATTCGTGGCACGTCAGGTGAACTTGACGTGCGGGGCAGCGGGCAGGTCATCAATGTAGTGTTATTCGAAGAACTGGCCTCCCAAAGTGTTTCCTGGGATACAAGTGCCACCATGGCTCAAGACGGAGAGTTTATACCCGCCGGCTCTGTCGCGGTGAATGGGCAACGAGGTGAATTTAACTACCTGTTCACCCTGCGCAGTAATCCACGCTATAGGCACTCGGTTACCCACGAACGCAGTATCCTCGCTGATTTCGCCCGCAACGACGTTATTTCCGAGCACAGAATCAATGATAGTGACAACAACGAAATAAGCATGAATCTAGGCTACAACATCTCAGCTAATAGTAGTACTCGCATAAATGCGCTCTATGCGGCACAGGATTCCCCCACCCAAGTGAGTCGTATCACCAATAATTTGCGTACCACACCAAACACTCTCACCACCGAAAAAGAGGATAACCCATCTAACCGAGACAATTGGGAAGTTGGCGGTGACTATGAGCTAACTCTGTCTAGTGGTTCCCGTTTTAAATTGCTGGGCATCGCTAATCAGAACAACCAGAATTCCACTCGGGAACGATTTCTGTTACAAGATGAAGAGTTTCAAAATAACTTGTTCCTCAACAACGACCGAATCATTCAGGAACGAATTTTACGCGCCTCCTACACCATGGATTTGTTCTCTAAGCAAAACATCGAATTCGGTGCTGAGCGGGCACAGACCATTCTCGACTCAAAGCTAGCCTTGGGATTGTTCAGCTCTACTGGCACACCTTCTGCCACTGTGGGTGGCCTGATCCCACAAAAAATTTCAAACGCAAATTCAATAGTTGAAGAGATTCGCTATGAACCATTTTTTATTCATAACTGGAAGATCAGTACAAATATTTCTCTCGAGTCCACAATAATTTATGAGTCTTCGGAGATTTCTCAAACTGGTGATATCACCCGGAAGAGAGATTTTAATTTTATCAAACCAAAACTAGATTTACGTTACGACTTAACCCCTATGCTGCAACTTCGCGGGACTATCGAGCGCCTTATCAATCAACTTAATTTTGCGGATTTCGTCGCCGCGAATGACGAACAAGACAACGATCGCAACCTCGTGGCAGGTAACGCTGGTCTGCGGCAGCAGACACAATGGCGATATAGTTTTAAGACAGAATATCGCCTGCCTAACGATGTCGGGGTTATGAGTGGAGAACTTTTCTATGCTGATCATCAAGATGTGATCGATCGAATCGATGTCTCACCCTCAGATGATAATTTGCAATCCGCCAACGGAAATATCGGCGATGGGACGGAATATGGTTTAGATCTTAAGGCCAGCATTCGTATGAGCATGATCGGCCTACCAAATCTGTTAGTTTCGCCTTCATTTATAGTGCAGGATTCACAAGTAACTGATCCGTTTCTTGGCATCGAACGTCGTTTTCAGTCGTACCTTCGCGGGCAATGGAGGCTTACCATGCGCCACGACATTCCCAAATGGCGATTCAATTGGGGATTACAGAATTTTGACCGTGTTGATGGTGGTTTATTCCGTTATGACGTCGACGATATTGAGTTCGATATAGGTGACCCATTCTATAACTTGTTTGCCGAATACGTAGATAATCGCGGCCTAACTTATCGCGTCGACGTACAAAATGTGAGCAATAATGTTCGATGCAGACGGCGAACTCGTTTCGTGGGGCGAATCTCTGACAATGTCCTGGAAGAGATCGAGGGACAGTGCAGCAACACTGGTGTTGAGCTCAGCTTCAAAGTAACTGGCAACTTTTAGATAACAGTCCCATAAATCAGAATAGTTCCAATCTGAAGCCGAAAAATATCTTATATTTTCGCCCTAATCATAGGATGAATTACAGGGCAGTCTTCGATTTGAATTCGCCCCATGGTTTCAAAGCCACATCTTTCATAGAGCGACATGTTAAGGGGGTTGGAAGATTCGAGATAGGCTGCGAGCCCTTCAGAGTCTACCCTTTCAATAGCTTTTTTCATCAGGAATGAGCCAATACCTTTACCCTGATATGCTGGATCAACACCAATTATCGGTAAGTACCAGGCGTCTTTTGGATGGTACTCTTCCATAGCTTCTAATACCTTAAACATTGTTTCATGCTTACTTTTTGGAACGAATTTTAGCACTTCCTCTATGAACCGATCCTCATCTGATTCGACGCCAGGTGGCATCCAGAAAGCAACTCCCTCAAATTCGTTCGCTACATAAGCTGACCCATTGTCAATAGCCCGACCACCAAACGCATCGAACGAGGGCCCGGCTTCTAAATAAAGGTCTGCTCTTGGATTTAGCCAGCGAATAAAAGGATCTCCGGAGAATCCAAGCAATAAAGTGACAATAGCCTTTCTTCGATCAGCTTCCCCGACAATTCTTATAGTTGGTATTTCCATTTGCTATTTCCCTCTGGAAGAATGCATCCAATATTCTATGGGCCTGGATAGTAACTCTCAATATTAACCAACCGTTATTCTGCAAGAATATGAATAAAGGTGAGATGGAACCATCCTTGTCAATTAGGGTATACCCTAGTTATTAAAAATATCTAGGGGGAGCACTGCAGTTACTCCTACATTTGGGGAGTCCACTAACTGGCTAATACGAAGATCAACAGCCACGCTTGCAATAACATAGGCTTGATTCCGACTGTAACCATATTCTAAAATTATATATTCAATAATTCCGTCAAGGGCGTTTCTCGCTGCAAGATTTATGCTATTTGATAAATTGCTGAGACCAGGCACTACATCTGATGCCAAGTAATTCATATTGGGCGGCACTGTTCCAGAGCTTTTAACAGGAATTCCTGTAACTGCATAGAATCGACGGGACGGTATGTCTAGTACCTTGGACATGCCCTCGTAGTGTGGGCCGCGTGAAAGGTTAGGTCCATTCTTAATTATTTCAGTGGTTACCCAGATGTTTGCCGACATTTCAATCGCTGTGCCTGACACCTCCCCATCTCCTTGGGCAAAATGCATATCACCAATGGCAAGACCACACCCGGCGATGTAGCAGGGGAGATAGATTGACACACCAGCTTGTAAATATCGTATGTCCATATTGCCACCGTGTTCTCTTGGTGGAATAGTTCTTAAACATTCGTTCGGTGCACTTCCATCAGGGCCACAAATGGATTCTGGGGTAGCGCCTTCTGAGAAAGGCAAGGATACCTGCCCACCAGCGTTTGCTAACTTCTGTTCGCGCTGAAGTATATCCGCCAACTGAGCAGGGCCAGGAAGAACGGAAACGACTCCCGGGAAGCTAGCATTGGGAATCCGCACACCCGGAATATCATCACTTTCGGCAAACTCACGATTTAGCCTCCAAACAGCTAGAAATTCTCCTCCCACTAGGTCAGGGACAAAGCCGCCACTTCCCCCACGAGTAAATCCATATTTACCGGGGTCAATGTTTAAAATAGTTACTTTCAAGACATCGCCTGAGTCTGCTCCTTCAATATAGACTGGGCCAGACATCGGATGAACTGCTCCAAAATTTCTTTTTAAATCCTCCGGCTCTACGTCCTGCACTTCTATCGCACCAAGCACGTCGTTAGCATCGCGAGCGCGAAATAAAATGGTTTGGCCGGGTTTCGCTCTATAATTGATAGGAATATCTGGGTGCAAACGATTTATACACCCAGGGTCTTCAATGCAATTTTCTCCTGTTCCGCCAATAATTAAGATTTCATTTTCTGCAGAAAAAACAGACGTGGCCAAAACGGCCAAAATAACCAAATTCATAATTTTAATCATAATGATTCTCTCCTAAAACCATTCGCCCACAATAATATGTATAGGAGTGAGATGGAACCTCTCCCACGCAAGAAGCGCACTCTGCGGATGAGTGTACTGACTGCTTGGTGTGTGGAGGAGAAGTCGTGAAGCTGCTATCTAGCAAGAAAACGGAATGGGGAACAATTTGGCGGTATTTATAAATATAAATAATTATATACTATTGAAGCTTTTCAGTAATATCCATTGCAACAATGCAAATTAGTCGGTGGCTTCCTAAAGAGCAGCTGAACCAGCTACCCTTTAGATCGCGATATAACACAAACTTATAGTTGGTTTAAGTAACCATCTAACCGGTCCTGAGCCATCATAAAAGCTGATTTTTTGTCTGTCGCAGCAGTTTTTATAGCCTCTAGATTCGATCCTGAACCGACCTTGATAACCCCTACCATAGCCATCATAAGGTGGGGAGTGCATTGGTAAACATAAACACCATCCTGATCAAAAGTTACAGTAACCTCCTGACCCATGCCCCCCTGCCAACCTTCCGCTCCTTCTGGCATCATTCCCTCCATAGACTCTGAATTATGGCCAGGGTTTGTGGGCTTAAAAGTGACAGAATCTCCAGGATTTATACTTAAAACTGCTGGCTCAAAGACCATCACGCCATCTGGCCCTGTGTTAAGCATTTGCACCTCATGGCTTTCCGCAAGGGCCGCACCAGAAAGCATTACTAAAGAACCGGCAAGCATCGTGTTTAGAAATTTCATCGTTCATCCTCTTTACTTCAATTTATGTGCTTAAAGTCTTGTGAAGTGAGCACTAAAAAACACTTCGTCCATCAATACGCATTAATACGCTAATTGGGTCATTTCAAGTAAATTTTACTGCCTAGCATTAATCAGTCTGACTTTTTTCTAAAGATTCCTGTATAGAAACTTTAATCCATTCTCTGAACAATTGGTGTGTGGCTACGCCATTTGAATTAAAAGAATAAGTAAGCCCTTCCAAATCTCGTTCCACCCTCCTTTGAATTCCTTTACCAGACATCAAGTTAGAAACAATCAAAACATCTCTCCCATCATACGACCTGCTAGATACAAACTCTCTCATTCGTTGGACATTTGCAGCACGAACCTCCGGCGGCGCATCATCTTGCAGTGTAAGCGGCATCACTTCCAAGAACCCACCATTTGCACTCAAATAAGATGAGATATTGTCCATCATCTCTAACTGCAAAACATTATCTTCGCCACTAACAGGACCATGTGCGACAATCAAAACAACTTCATTCGAAGGATCTGCACTAATTTCATTTGCGAAATCTAGTACAATTTCTCGAACTAGCGGATGATCACCAATAGGCTCAAGAAAGACTGCACGCCGACTATTTACTCTCTCGACATTGGCATAAGAATAATCATCTTCTAGGTTAAAGATATAACGCCATTGCCGAACCAATGTGTTGAAGGGACTAGCACTGACCGGGACGATATAAGTTTTACCATTGCCCGCTTGGCCCATTTCTAATAAAGAGCATTCTATATGCCTTGAAGACATCATGCTCATTCCATAAGCTATCGTTGTCTGATAGGTTTCTGAAAAATCTTTCATACTATTATATAAATCAGCATCCCCCTCCTCCCCAAATCCATGCGCGAGAATTAAAAGACCCGGAGCGCTATCAGCTTCGTTTACTGGATGCGGCCAGTAATAATCGCCTCCCATCGATTTCATTACAAAAGACATCTGCTTATCAGTCATATCTGACATGCTTGGCATCGAATCTCGAATTTCTTGATACTTCGAGCTCATTGTTTCCATTCCTGCCTGAGGAAACCTCTTACCTAATTCATCTGCCGGGAATTCGCATAAGTCTTGGCTGAAACCTAGAACCGGAACCAAAAATAGAGAAGATGTAAAACAGATCTTTAAAAATCTAGTACGGCTCTCTTGGAGGGAGCAAAGAATTAAAAATTTCATAATTCATACCTTACAGAAAGCCTTAAGCTGCGGCCTGGCTCTAACAATAGGTCCAAATTGCTGTCACTAGCGTTCTTTCCCGCCACAGTAGGCCAGCTCCAAAATTTCTCATTAGTGATATTCTCTATCCCAAACCGTAATTTTAAAGACTCACTCAAATCCATACTGATGTAGGTATCCAAAGTAAAGATTTCATCTAATTGCAATCTAGCTTCGCATCCCGATCGTCCACACGAAGGCGCTAGAGAGCCCCCTATACTCCCCCTATAAGTTAAATAAGAATTCACACTGAGGTTACTAGTAGGCGTCCAATTAATATTGAAAATCGCTTCATCTGGATCAACCGATAATATAGTTTCTCCTGTATTCGAGTCCTCTCCTTTACTAACTATTAGAGCCAAAGAAGCGTTCAGGCTATCTGAAATTGTTCCTGATAGCTCTGCCTCAAAACCTTCTATCTCTACATCGTCTTTATTTTGATAACTGTAAATCGTTAATCCGCGATCCGTAGTTCTACTAATTCCACTTTCAATAAAATTTTCGTAATTATTCCTAAAAGCAGTGATTGCCCAGCGTGCATTCCCTAAATCATGAAAATCTCCTCTTAACCCAATTTCAATCCCATCACTAGATTCGGCTTCAAGCGCTGGGTTGGGTTCTAGTCCATAATAGTAGGCAAAATTAGTAAAAGAAATGTTTGCACTCTCATAGTCAGGGCTCCTAAAACCTTCAGCATATTGTACGAAAAGAGAGGCATAATCCGTAAAATCATATAAATACCCAAGCTTCAAAGAAACTGCACTGTCATCTATGTAAGCAAGCTGATTGTTTAAAACATTACTATTATTAAACAAACTATCCGTTTGCGGATCTAGCTCATAACTATCGTATCTAGCACCAAAAACTAACGTCTGATCTTCAGTTAAAGACACCCTATCACTAATATAAAATCCAACTCTGGTAGTCGTTGTATCAGGAAATGTTTTATTTGGGTAAAGCTCACCACCGATATTATAGTTCTTTGCTCCAGTTCTTAAATTAGTTTCATCTTTATAACGAACCCTCTCTACCTCGATTTCCTCATGCTCATAACCGTAAACAATTTG
>Ga0308016_10000296_pt1 | contig 25830 bp, 33 predicted proteins | sample Neamet233_FD_203129 | JGI IMG/M metagenome (GOLD analysis project Ga0308016, IMG submission 203129) | Marine microbial communities from water near the shore, Antarctic Ocean - #233 | ecosystem: Environmental > Aquatic > Marine > Unclassified | place: Southern Ocean | collected 2014-07-28
ATTGCCATGTAAACAAATATGGATATATAGAGAGTCCTTATAAAAAAGTGATTAACGGAAAAATATCTAAAGAGATTGATTATCTTTCCGCAATAGATGAAGAAAAGTTTACAATTGCACAAGCAAACTCACCGATTAATAAAGATGGCACATTCGAGGAAGAACTTGTTTCCTGTAGACATAATTTAAATTTCCTGTTGGCCAATAGAGATAGCGTTGATTACATTGATGTTTCTCCAAAACAATTAGTCTCTGTTGCTGCGGCTCTTATTCCTTTTTTAGAAAACGATGATGCCAACAGAGCTTTAATGGGCTCAAATATGATGAGACAAGCAGTTCCTTTGTTAAAACCAGAGTCACCCTTAGTTGGAACTGGAATGGAGTCAGACGTAGCTTTAGATTCAGGTGTCACCATCGTTGCAAGAAGAAATGGTGTTGTTGATAAAATTGACGGTAAACGTATTGTTGCAAAAGCAACAGATGTTAAAGATCTATCTCAATCAGGTGTAGATATTTATAATTTATCAAAATTCAAAAGATCAAATCAAAATACATGTATTAATCAAAGACCGTTAGTTAAAGTCGGAGATGTTATAAAAGCAGGTGATATTATTGCCGACGGTCCAGCTACTAAACTTGGAGAATTAGCGTTAGGTAAAAATGTAACTGTAGCTTTCATGCCATGGCAAGGTTACAATTTTGAAGACTCAATTTTAATTTCTGAAAGATGTGTTACAGATGATGTGTTTACTTCCATTCATATCGAAGAATATGAAGCAATGGCCCGTGATACAAAATTAGGTGCAGAAGAAGTAACTAGAGACATTCCAAATGTAAGTGAAGAAAGTTTAAGAAATTTAGATGAATCAGGAATAGTTTATGTAGGTGCCGAAGTGAAACCCGGTGACATTTTAGTTGGCAAGGTTACACCTAAAAGTGAGACATCTTCTAGCCCTGAAGAAAAGTTATTAAGATCAATATTTGGTGAAAAAGCCACCGATGTCAGAGATTCTTCTCTTAAACTAAAATCCGGTGGAGCTGGAGTTGTAATTGATGTTAGAGTATTTAATAGGCACGGCATAGAAAAAGATGAAAGATCTATTGCTATTGAGAGAGCAGAAATAGAACTAGTTCAGGAAGATAAGTTAGTTGAGGAAGAGATTTTAAATAGAAATATAAAATTAAGAACAATTGATTTAATAAAAAATAAACAAATAAATAAAATTTACAAATCAATAAACGCAAACATAGATATTCAAGTTGACCAATTAAATGATTTAAATCTAAAAGATATTTGGAAACTAACTTTTTCCGACGATATTGTTAGTCAAAATTTATTAAAACTTAAGAAACAATTTGATGAAGCTAGTGAGGATATTAAATTAAGATTCGAAGACAAAGTGATCAAAATTAAACAAGGCGATGATCTTTTACCCACTGTTATGAAAGTTGTTAAAGTTTTTGTAGCGGTTAAGCGAAGATTGATGCCAGGTGATAAAATGGCGGGTAGACACGGAAATAAAGGTGTCGTTAGTAAAATAGTCCCTGTGCAAGACATGCCGTATATGGCTAACGGGAAACCTGTAGATATTGTTTTAAACCCGCTAGGTGTTCCCAGTCGTATGAATGTAGGTCAAATTTTAGAAACTCATTTAGGTTGGGCCTGCTCAGAGTTGGGCGATCAGATAAAAGAATACTTAAAAAATTTTGACGAAACCATCGAAAATCTTAAAAAAAAATTAAAAAGTATCTATGGAGACGAATACTACGAAAATGTTGTTAGTAAATTAAATAAAAAAGAACTATTTGAGCTTGTGGAAAATATTTCTAACGGCGTTCCGATTGCAACTCCAGTATTTGATGGTGCTTCTACGGATGATATTAAAAAAATGTTAGATCTATCTAAATTACCAAATTCAGGTCAAACAACACTGTGGGACGGTTTGTCTGGAGAAAAATTTGATAGACCTGTTACTGTTGGGATTATTTATATGTTAAAATTAAACCATTTAGTCGAAGATAAAATACACGCAAGATCTACTGGTCCATACAGTTTAGTTACGCAACAACCACTTGGAGGTAAGGCACAAATGGGTGGACAAAGATTTGGAGAGATGGAAGTTTGGGCTTTAGAGGCCTACGGAGCTTCTTATACTTTACAAGAAATTCTTACAGTTAAATCTGATGATGTCGCTGGACGAACTAAAGTTTATGAAACTATTGTTAAAGGAAATAATAACTTTGAATCAGGAGTTCCAGAATCATTTAACGTTTTAATTAAAGAAATTAGAGCTTTAGGACTAAACATAGAATTGAATTAATATGGAAAATAATTTAACAAAAAAAACTTATCACAATCACAGTAATAATTTAGCTGAAACTAATTTTAGTAGTATAAAAATTACATTAGCCAGTCCAGAAAAAATTAAATCCTGGTCGTTCGGTGAGATAAAAAAACCAGAAACAATTAACTATAGAACTTTTAGACCAGAAAAAGATGGACTTTTTTGTGCAAGGATATTTGGACCAGTTAAAGATTATGAATGTCTTTGTGGTAAATACAAAAGAATGAAATTTAGAGGAATTATTTGTGAAAAATGTGGTGTTGAAATAACAAAATCAAATGTAAGAAGAGAAAGAATGGGCCACATAGATTTAGCCTGCCCAGTTGCGCATATTTGGTTTTTAAAATCTTTACCAAGTCGAATAGCTCTCGCAATGGACATGAAGTTAAAAGATGTTGAAAGAGTTTTGTATTTTGAAAGTTTCATAGTTGTGGAACCAGGTTTAACAACTTTAAAAAAAAGTGATTTAATTACAGAGGAAGAATTAATCAAAGCCCAAGAAGAATTTGGTGAAGATGCTTTTCAGGCAGGCATTGGCGCGGAAGCTGTAAGAGAAATTCTAATGAGTTTAGATCTAGCAAAAGAACAAAAGAAATTACGTACAGCTCTAGACACCATCAAATCAAAAGTTACAGAAGAAAGAACTATAAAAAGATTAAAACTTGTAGAGTCATTTATTGACTCTGGAAACAAACCAGAATGGATGATTTTAACTACCGTCCCAGTTATACCGCCTGAACTAAGGCCGTTAGTACCTTTGGATGGGGGTAGATTCGCTACTTCAGACCTAAACGACTTATACAGAAGAGTAATCAATCGTAATAATAGATTGAAAAGATTATTGGATCTTAAAGCACCCCACATTATTGTAAGAAATGAAAAGCGTATGTTGCAAGAGTCAGTCGATGCTCTTTTTGACAATGGCAGACGTGGCAGAGTTATTACTGGCACAGGCAAACGTCCTTTAAAATCTTTAGCAGAAATGCTCAAAGGAAAACAAGGAAGGTTTAGACAAAACTTACTTGGTAAACGTGTTGATTATTCAGGTCGATCAGTAATTGTTGTGGGCCCAGAATTAAAACTTCATCAATGCGGTTTGCCAAAAAAAATGGCACTAGAATTATTTAAACCATTTTTGTACGCAAGATTAGATAAACTTGGTTTAGCAACTACTATCAAACAAGCAAAACGTTTGGTTGAAAAAGAGGTTCCAGAAGTTTGGGATGCTTTAGAATATATAACAAGGGAACATCCGATTTTATTAAACAGAGCACCTACTTTACATAGACTCGGTGTACAAGCTTTTGAAGTTAAGCTGATTGAAGGATATGCAATCGAACTACATCCTTTAGTTTGTGCTGCATTTAATGCAGACTTCGACGGAGATCAAATGGCTGTACATATTCCTCTAAGTTTAGAGGCTCAACTTGAAGCCAGAGTTTTAATGATGTCGACAAATAATATTTTAAGTCCATCAAATGGAAAACCTATTATTGTCCCGAGCCAAGATATTGTTCTTGGTATTTACTATCTTTCCCAATCTGATGATAAAAATGATGACAAACCAAAAGGTATTTTTTCTAATATAGAAGAAATTAGTCACGCGATAGAGAACAAGGATATCAGTTTACATTCAAAAATTATTTCTGTTTTTGAAACTGTCGATGAAAAAGGTGTTAAAATAAATCAAAAATACACAAGTACTGCAGGTAGATTTTTATTAGCTAGTGTTCTACCTAAACATCATAAAATTAAATTTACAATAATCGATAGACTTTTAGCAAAGAAAAATGTCTCTGAAATAATAGATACTATCTTTAGATTTTGCGGCCAAAAAGAAACAGTTATTTTTTGTGATCGGATTAAATCACTAGGTTTCAAACACGCATTTAAAGCAGGAATATCTTTCGGCAAAGATGATTTAATTATACCTGAGACAAAAGTTAATTTAATAAATCAGACTAAAAAAAAGATCGAAGAATATGAAAAACAATATTCAGATGGACTAATTACTAGAGGTGAAAAATATAATAAAGTTGTAGATATTTGGTCTAAATGTACCGATACGGTTGCAAATGAAATGATGAAAGAAATTTCCTCAGCACAAAAAATTTTCCCAGACGGAAGAATAGAAACTAACTCAGTATTCATGATGGCAGATTCTGGAGCTAGAGGGTCACAAGCTCAAATGAAACAGCTTGCTGGAATGAGGGGATTAATAGCCAAGCCATCTGGAGAAATTATTGAAACTCCTATTATGGCTAATTTTAAAGAAGGACTGACCGTGCTAGAATACTTCAATTCAACACACGGAGCTCGAAAAGGTCTTGCAGATACTGCTTTAAAAACTGCAAACTCAGGATATTTAACGAGAAGACTTTGTGATGTTGCTCAAGATTTACAAGTAACAATAAAAGATTGCGGTTCTAAATCTTCCATTAACATTACTGAAATTATAGAAGGTGGAAATATTCTAGTTAGTTTATCAGAGAGAGTTTTAGGTAGAACACCTGCTCTTGATATAAAACACCCTATTACCGGTGAAGTTATAATTAAAAAGAAAAAATTATTAGACGAAGCTGACTGTGAATTAATTGATGCAGCAGGCGTTAAATCAATCCAAGTTTATTCTGTTATTACGTGCATAGCAGAGAGAGGAGTTTGTCAGACATGCTATGGACGAGACCTTTCTAGAGGAAAATTAGTGAGTATAGGGGAAGCTATTGGAATGATCGCAGCTCAATCAATTGGAGAGCCTGGAACACAATTAACAATGAGAACCTTCCACGTTGGAGGAACAGCACAAATTAAAGAAGAGTCTCAAATTATTTCCCAGAACGTAGGTAAGCTTAATATAATAAACAAAAACCTTATTGAAGATTCTAAGAAAAATATAATTGTTATGGGAAGAAATACAGAGCTTTCAATCGAAGATAATAACGGTATTCAATTAGGTATTTATAAAGTGATTTATGGATCAAAACTATTTTTTAAAGATGGCGACATGATTGAAAAAGGCAAAAAAATTGCAGAGTGGGACCCTTACACTTTGCCTGTAATAGCAGAAACAAGCGGTGTAGTTAACTACATGGATCTTGTTGAAGGAACCTCTTTAACGGAAACTATGGATGATTCTACAGGTATTTCTTCTAAATCAGTTACAGATTGGAAATCACTTTCCAAGAACACAGAACTTAAACCTAGACTGACTCTTAGAAATGATAAAGGTGAAGTTATTAAAAAAGCAGACGGAAACGTTGCTAGATATTTTTTAGTTCCAGATTCAATTTTGTCTGTTAAAGATGGTCAAAAAGTTTCTGCTGGTGATGTTCTGGCTAGACTACCTAAAGAGACTTCTAAAACTAAAGATATCACTGGTGGCTTACCAAGAGTGGCTGAGTTATTTGAAGCCAGAAAACCTAAAGATAGCGCTATTATAGCTGAGAATGATGGATTAATAGAATTTGGAAAAGAAATACGTGGAAAGCAAAAGATTTCTATTGTTTCTTCTAAGGGCGATGCTTCAAACTATTTAATTCCCAAAGGTAAACACGTTAATTTTAATCAAGGTGAAAAAATTAAAAAAGGTGAATACCTACTTGATGGCAGCCCATTGCCACATGACATTCTAAGGATTCTAGGAGTTGAAAGACTAACAGAGTTTTTTGTTACAGAAGTACAAGAAGTTTACAGGCTTCAAGGTGTTGTGATTAACGATAAACATATTGAAACTATAGTTAGACAGATGCTGAAAAAAGTTGAAATTAAAGAACCTGGAGATTCAGATTTCCTATTACATGAAACAGTAGACTTGATCGATATGGTTAAGTTGAATGACGATTTAAAAAAAGAAGGCAAAAAGCCCGCCGTATATGAAAGAATTTTACTAGGTATCACAAAAGCATCTCTACAGACTAAATCATTTATCTCGGCGGCTTCCTTCCAAGAAACAACTAGAGTACTTACTGATGCCTCTATTAGAGGAAAAGTTGATTACCTAGAGGGTTTAAAAGAGAATGTGATAGTGGGCAGATTAGTTCCAGCCGGCACAGGTCTTACTAAAATGGGCTGGGATAAAGAAGCAAGAAAACAAGACGAATTAAGGCTGGCTGAGATTAAGAAAAAACAGCTAGAGACACCCCCTGCAGCAGAATAAACCCTTAAAAATAAAATAGATTTTACCTATTAAATATTGACTTTTAACTTTTCAATGTTAATTTAGCGCAATTTTGATAGTTAGAAGTAAGGTAGTATTTAACCTTAAACACTGACTTAAACGTACCTTGAAAAACAAGGTTTACCTTTATCTTTTTTCTTCAAAATTTTTTCTATGCCAACAATTAGCCAATTACTAAGAAAACCTCGGGTAAAACCGATTGCAAGAAACAAGGTTCCCGCTTTAGAAAGACAACCTTTAAAGCGTGGTGTCTGTTTAAAAGTTTACACAACGACTCCAAAAAAACCAAACTCAGCATTAAGAAAAGTTGCAAGAGTAAGATTATCAAATGGATTTGAAGTCACTGCTTATATTCCAGGCGAAGGCCATAACTTACAAGAACACTCAGTAGTATTACTTCGAGGTGGTCGGGTAAAAGATTTACCTGGCGTACGATACCATATTCTAAGAGGAAATTTAGACACACAAGGAATTGCAGCAAGGAGAAAAAGAAGATCATTATATGGAGCCAAGAAACCTAAATAATTTATATTATGTCTAGAAAAAGAAAAGCACCAGTTAGAAAAGTTTTTCCTGATCCTAAATTTAGGTCAGAATTAGTTTCAAAATTTATTAATTGCATTATGTATGATGGCAAAAGGTCTACAGCAGAAAGAATATTATACAATGCTTTAGAAAAAATTAAAGAAACAAACAAACAAGACCCCCTAAAAACTTTTAACGATGCGATTGGTAATGTTAAACCTAATGTTGAGTGTAGATCACGTAGAGTAGGTGGAGCAACGTATCAAGTACCAGTTGAAGTTAAACCAAAAAGAGGTCAAGCCTTAGCATTAAGATGGATTAAAGATGCCACAAGGAATAGAAAAAATAAAACTATGGCTGAGAAATTATATTTTGAAATATTAGATGCCTCACAAAATAAAGGTGCTGCAATTAAAAAAAGAGAAGACACACATAGAATGGCAGAATCAAACAAAGCTTTTGCACATTTTAGATGGTAATTATTTATGACTGAAATAAAATATCCTTTAGAAAAATATAGAAACATTGGAATCATGGCACATATTGATGCTGGAAAAACCACTACTACCGAAAGAATTTTATATTATACAGGCAAAAGCCATAAAATTGGTGAAGTACATGATGGTGCTGCAACCATGGACTGGATGGAACAAGAACAAGAAAGAGGCATAACAATTACTTCTGCTGCTACCACATGTTTTTGGAACGAGCATAGAATAAATATTATTGATACACCTGGACACGTTGATTTTACAATCGAAGTAGAAAGATCTTTAAAAGTTTTAGACGGGGCCGTTTGTGTTTTCGATGGTGTTGCAGGCGTTGAGCCACAATCAGAGACAGTTTGGAGACAGGCGGATAAGTACAAAGTACCAAGAATATGTTTTGTTAATAAACTAGACAGAACTGGTGCTGATTTTTATATGTGCGTAGACATGATTAAAGATAGACTAGGATGTAAGCCGTTAGTTTTACAATTACCCATCGGATCTGAAGCAGATTTAAGAGGCATAGTCGACCTGGTTAAAATGAAAGCTGTTGTTTGGCAAAATGAAGATCTTGGAGCAAAATTTGATGTTGTAGATATTCCAGCTGACTTAAAAGAAAAAGCAGACCAGTATAGAAAAGAACTTGTAGAAGCGGCAGTTGAAGAAGATGAAAAATTAATGGAAGCTTATCTTGAAGGAACAGAACCTTCTGAATCTGATCTCAAAAAATGTATAAGAAAAGGAACTTTAGGATTTAATTTTGTTCCAATAACTACAGGCTCAGCTTTTAAAAACAAAGGTGTTCAACCTCTTCTAGATGCGGTAGTTGACTACTTGCCTAGCCCTATGGATATCGGTTCTATTGAAGGGACAAAACTTGGAACAGAAGATAAAGTTCAAATGAAATTTGGAGACAACGAACCATTTAGCGCTTTAGCTTTTAAAGTAGCAAACGACCCTTTTGTTGGATCGTTAACTTTTATAAGAATTTACTCTGGCACTATTAAAACTGGAACGAGCGTTTATAATTCATCAAGAGAAAAAACAGAACGTGTTGGCAGAATGTTATTAATGCATGCCAACAGCAGAGAAGACACTAAAGAAGCGACAACTGGAGATATAGTTGCATTAGCAGGACTTAAATTTACTGTAACGGGACATACACTCTGCGATGAAGACAAACCAATATTGTTAGAACCTATGGAATTTCCGGATCCAGTTATAGAAATTGCTGTTGAGCCTAAAACGAAAGCTGACCAAGAAAAAATGGGAGAAGCTTTAGGTAGATTGGCTAAAGAAGATCCTTCATTTAGAGTCACATCTGACGAGGAATCTGGTCAAACCATTATTAAAGGAATGGGAGAGTTACACTTAGATATAATTGTAGATAGAATGAAAAGAGAATTTAAAGTAGAGGCTAATATTGGAGCCCCACAGGTAGCTTATAGAGAAACAATACTCAATTCAGCAGAAGTCACATATATACACAAGAAACAAAGTGGTGGCTCAGGACAATTTGCCAAAGTTACCCTAAGCGTAGAACCACTAGAACCTGGTGCAGGAAGAGAAATTGAAAATAAAATTAAAGGTGCCTCTATCCCAAAAGAATTTATTCCTGGCGTAGAAAAAGGTGTCGAGTCAGTTGCGGAGAGTGGAATTTTAGCAGGTTTTCCAATAATTGATTATAAAGTTACAATATTAGACGGTTTACATCATGATGTAGATTCAAGTGTTTTAGCTTTTGAAATAGCATCTAGGTATTGTTTTAAAGAATTATGTCAGAAAGCTACATTAAAACTTTTAGAACCGATTATGAAAGTTGAAGTTGTTACACCTGAAGATTTTATGGGTGATGTGATTGGTGACTTAAATAGTAGACGTGGCCAAGTTGGATCTACAGAAGCCAGAGGTAACGCTACAGCCATAGCGGCAACAGTACCGTTAGCTAATATGTTTGGTTACATAAATACTTTAAGATCAACAACACAAGGAAGAGCTCAATACACAATGCAATTTAGTCATTACGATAAAGTCCCTCAAAATGTGCAAGACGAGGTAACAAAGAAATTAGCTTAATTTTATGGACAAACAAAATATAAGAATACATTTAAAAGCCTATGATAATAAAATCTTAGATTTATCTACGGAAGAAATAGTTAACACAGCTAAAAGAACGGGTGCTCAAGTTAAAGGTCCGATACCACTTCCTACAAGAATTGAAAAATATACAGTTTTAAGATCACCACATATTAATAAAAAAAGTAGAGAACAATTTGAGCAAAGAACACATAAAAGATTAATTGATATTATTGAACCAACACCACAAACTGTTGAAGCACTTATGAAATTAGACTTAGCGTCAGGTGTTGATATAGAGATTAAAATATAAAATATGACTTTAGGATTACTAGGAACTAAAATTGGCATGACAAGAGAATTTTTGACGAATGGTCAATCCGTTCCTGTGACCGTAATTAAAGTTGAAAAAGGTAGAGTGCTAGATATTATTACCAAAGAAACTAGAGGGTATTCTGCATTAAAAGTTGGTTTTTTCCCAATCAAGAGTTCAAAATTAACCAATCAAATGAAAGGTTATTTTACGAAAAAAAACACAGAACCTAAAAAAGTTTTAAAAGAATTTCGTTTAGATAACGTCGATGAATTTAAAGAAGGGAATGAATTTGGTTTAGAGATATTAAAAGATACTAAATTTGTAGACGTTAGATCTAAAACTATTGGTAAAGGCTTTGCAGGTGTGATGAAAAGATGGAATTTTGGTGGCTTAAGAGCCTCACATGGTGTTTCTGTTTCACATAGATCTCACGGATCTACCGGTCAAAGACAAGATCCGGGTAGGGTTTTTAAAGGAAAAAAAATGGCTGGGCATATGGGCGACAAACAAAGAACAATGTTAAATTTAGAAATAGTAAAGTCTGATGTCGAGAATAATCTACTTTATTTAAAAGGATCAATACCTGGATCAAAAAATTCTAAAGTTTTAGTCAGACAATCCATCAAAGTTGTTAGAAGAAAAACATTAGTTCAAAAAATTGAAGCTAAAGCAAAGGAAGCTGCAGCAGCTAAAGGTAAAAAAAAATAATATGAAGTTTGATTTATTAAACCTAGATGGCGGAAAACCTGAAACGATTGACGTTTCGGATAAAATTATGAATTTAAAATTCAATCACAAACTAATTAAGTATGTAATTGACTGGCAATTGAATCATCAAAAACCAAGAACCGCAAAAACAAAACAAAGAAATGAAATTAAGGGTTCTACTAAAAAGATTTATGCTCAAAAAGGAACCGGTCAAGCAAGACATGCCAGCAAAAAAGCACCTTTATTTGTTGGTGGAGGTCAAGCTCACGGACCAAAAGGAGCAGTTTACAAAATTAAAAAAATAAATAAAAAAGTTAGAAAATTAGCTCTCGCACAAACTTTGGCTAAAAAAAACGTAGATAAACAATTGTATATTTTATCAGATGTAAAAAAAGAATTTAATAAAACAAAAAATTTTAATAAATTTTTATTAAACAATAAGTTGTCAAATGCTTTAATAGTTTCAGATAAAAATTCTGAGAAAAACTTCTCAAGATCTGCACGAAATATAAAAAATATAAAAATAATAAGTGATGAGGGCGCAAATATTTACGATATGTTAAAATTTACTAACGTAATTATCACCTCTACATCAATGAAAAAAATTGAAACTAGGTTATTAGATGAAAAAAATTAATTCAACAGATTCCATACGAAATCCTATAGTTACAGAAAAAGCTACCATTTTATCTGAATATAATAAAACCGTTTTTAAAGTACATTCTGGTGCTAATAAAAAATCTATTAAAAAAAATATAGAAAAACTATTCAAAGTAACTGTAATTAAAGTGAATATTATTAACTCAAAAGCCAAAAATAAAATTAAACAAGGAAAATTATCTACTAAACCAGGATACAAAAAAGCAATTATAACTCTTAAAAAAGGTCAAAGTATTGATCTATCAACTGGAATTTAATTATGGCACTAAAAACATTTAAACCTTACACGAAATCAGTTCGAGGAACAGTGCTAGTCGATAAAAGCCAATTATGGAAAGGTGACTCCTATAAGCCTCTTACTGTCGGACAGCACTCGACCGGCGCAAGAAACAACATGGGAAGAATTACTTCTAGACATAGAGGTGGTGCTCATAAGCACAAATATAGAATTATAGATTTTCATAGATCAAAAAGAAACATCAAAGGTGTAGTCGAGAGGATTGAATACGATCCTAATAGGACTAGCTACATTGCTTTAATTAAGTATGACGATAAAGACATGAAATATATTATTTGCCCGCAGAAATTGGAAATTGGTGACACGGTAGAAGCTGGAAAAAATGTTGAAATTAAAGTTGGTAACTGTTTAGAGCTAATTGATATTCCACAAGGCAGTGCAATTCACAACATAGAATTAGTACCCAATTCAGGAGGCAAGATGGCTCGATCAGCAGGTTCATCTGCAACTTTAACTGGTTTTGATGGAGATCATGCAATAATACGATTAGGTTCCGGGGAAACAAGAAAAGTCAGTAGCAAATGTATGGCAACACTTGGGTCCGTTTCTAACCCAGACCAAAAAAATATTAAAATTGGTAAAGCTGGTAGAACAAGATGGAAAGGTCAAAGACCGCAATCAAGAGGTGTGGTAATGAATCCAGTAGATCACCCGCATGGTGGAGGTGAAGGAAAAACATCTGGAGGAAGAAACCCTGTTTCGCCTTGGGGACAGTCTGCTAAGGGATTAAAAACTAGAAGACCTCAAAGAAGTGATAAAATGATAATTTCAAGAAGAAAGAAGAGAAAATAATTATGGCTAGATCTGTCTGGAAAGGACCATTTGTACATCCAAGTTTATTAAAAAAAATTGATAAAATTAAATCTGGTGAACCTAAAAGACCTATTAAAACTTGGTCGAGAAATTCAACTGTAATACCAGATTTTGTTGGTCATAGTTTTTTAATACATAACGGTAAATCATTTATACCTATAACTATTTCTGAGGAAATGGTTGGGCACAAATTAGGAGAGTTTGCAGCTACAAGAACATTCAGAGGTCATACACCAGCAGATAAAAAAGCAGCTCCAGCAACAGCTAAACCAGGAGGAGCAGGTGGAAAAAAATAGTATTTCAGTTACAGCAGTAAATAAAAACGTTAGATCAAGTACACGTAAAATAGCTTTAATTCTAGATTTTATAAAAGGAAAAAAAGCCGATGTCGCAATTCGAGATCTAGAGTTTACAAGAAAAAGAATAGCACACGATGTTAAAAAAACAGTGCAATCTGCTGTTGCCAATGCTGAAAATAATTATCAATACGATATTGACAATCTTTATATAAAAGAAGCATATGTAGGCAAGTCGATTGTTATGAAAAGATTTCGACCGCGAGCTAAGGGTAGAGCAAGTGCAATCAAAAAACCTTTTGCTAGAATTACAATTGTACTAGGAGAAAAAAAAGAGACTAAAAAAGAAATTAAGAACGAACCTGTGAAAAAAATTATAAAAGAGGCTAAAAAATAATTATGGGACAAAAAATTAATCCAATAGCATTTAGATTAGGCGTTAACAAAGGTTGGGACTCGATCTGGTTTGCTAAGAAAAAAGAATTTGGAAAATATTTAATAGAAGACTTTAAAATTAGGAAATACATTCAAAAAAATATATTAAACTCAGGCGTTTCTGATATTATTATTGAAAGATCAGGAAAAAAATTAATTGTATCAATACATACTTCTAGGCCTGGTTTTGTTATTGGAAAAAAAGGTGCTGATATTGAAAAAATTAAATCGAATGTCATTAAAATTTCAAAAGATAGTGAAGTTACAATAAATATTAAAGAAATTAAAAAACCAGAGTTGAACGCATACTTGGTAGCTGAGAATATTGCCACACAATTAGTAAAAAGGATAGCGTACAGAAGAGCTATTAAAAGAGGAATGCAATCAGCGATGAGGCTTGGTGCTCTAGGAATAAAAGTAATGGCAAGTGGTAGATTAGCCGGAATTGAAATAGCTAGAACTGAATGGGAAAGAGAAGGAAGTATTCCCTCACATACCTTAAGAGCCAACATTGACTACGGTACAGCTGAAGCTTTGACTACATATGGGATTATAGGAATTAAAGTTTGGATTTACAAAGGTCAATTATTTGAAAAAGATGTGGATCAAGTAAAAAAAGAAAGAGTGAAAAATAAAAATGCTACAGCCAGTTAGAACAAAATTTAGGAAAGCCTTTAAAGGCAGAATTCACGGTAAAGCAACGAGAGCTGCTGTTCTAAACTATGGAACATACGGTTTGAAAGCTCTTGAACCAGAAAGAATTATTGGAAAACAAATAGAAGCAGCTAGAGTAGCTCTTACTAGATACATGAAAAGAACTGGAAGAGTCTGGACAAGAATATTTCCTAATATTCCTGTTTCTAAAAAACCCACTGAAGTAAGAATGGGTAAAGGAAAAGGTAATATTGAGTATTATGCATGCAGAGTTAAACCAGGTAGAATCATATTTGAAGTTGACGGCGTAACAGAAGATATTGCTAGAATTGCCTTATACAAAGCGTCTGCAAAACTACCAATTAAAACTAAATTTATTAAAAGATAACAATGGCTAAAAATAAAAAAGAAGATAAAAAACTAACTGGTGAACAGGCTGTTAAAAAAATTCAGACTTTAAAAAAAGATTTATTTAATATTAGATTTAAAAAAATTAATGGACAAGTTGAGAACCCGGCTCAATATAGTGAAATTAAAAAAAGTATAGCGCGATTATACACAACAATAAATGCAAAGGTTTCTAAATGAGTAAAAGAGTATTAAAAGGAAAAGTTGTAAGCACAAAAAACAATAAAACTATTGTTGTGCAAGTTGTGAGAAAATTCCAACACCCATTCTATGGTAAGGTTATATCAGAAACAAAAAAATACCATGCTCACGATGAGGATAATAAATTTAAAGAAGGTGATGTAGTTGAAATTATTGAGTGCGCTCCTATTTCTAAGAAAAAAACTTGGGAGGTAACAAAGAAATGATACAAAACCACACTGAATTATTAGTTGCAGACAACACAGGAGCTAAACGAGTAGAGTGCATAAAAGTACTCGGTGGATCAAAACGAAGATACGCAGGTGTCGGCGATTTAATTGTAATAACTGTAAAAGACGCAATACCTAAAGGAAAAGTTAAAAAAGGTACAGTTCATAGAGCTGTTGTAGTTAGAACTAGAAAAGAAATTTTTCGGGATGACGGATCAAAAATTCAATTTGATCACAATGCTGTTGTCCTGACAGACGAAAAAGGCGAACCAATTGGAACAAGGATATTTGGACCTGTTACAAGAGAATTAAGAGCGGCGGGGCATACAAAAATTATATCTTTAGCTCCGGAGGTGATTTAAATATGAAAATTAAAATGGGAAATCAAGTTAAGATTATAACTGGGAAAGATAAAGGCAAAACAGGTGAAGTTATTGAAATTAATCGAAAATTAAACTTACTAAAAGTGAAAGCTATAAATCTTGTTAAAAAACACCAAAAGCCAACCAAAGAAAACAAAGGTGGAATTATTTCGAAAGAGAGCTTTGTACATTACTCAAATGTTAAAAACTTAGAAACAAAAAAGGAAGCAGTAAAAAAATAGACAAATGACACCTAGATTAAAAAATATATATGAAAAAGAAATTTTACCAAAATTGATGGCAAAATTGAATTATACAAATAAACATCAAGCTCCAAAAGTTATCAAAGTTGTATTAAATGTTGGTCTTGGTGAAGACGCAACAGATGCAAAAAAAGTTAAATCTTGTCAAGATGATATATCTTCAATCACTGGTCAAAAAGCTATTGTAACTAAATTTAGAAAATCTATTGCTAATTTTAAAACTAGAAAAGGATTTGCAGCCGGTGTTAAAGTTACATTAAGATCAGTAAAAATGTATGAATTTATTGATAGGCTCATAAACATAGCCCTTCCTAGAATTAAAGATTTTAGAGGATTAAGTGAAAATGGTATCGATAAGTTTGGAAATTATAGCTTTGGCATAAAAGAACATATTATCTTTCCTGAAGTCAACTTTGATAAAGTTGATAAAATTAGAGGAATGGATATTACTCTTGTTTGTAAAAGCAAATCCAAAGAAGCCACGTATGAACTGTTAAAAGAACTCAATTTTCCATTAACCAATACAAAGAAACATAATTAACTATGGCTAAAACAAGCGCAATACAAAAAAATCTTAAAAGAATTAAGCTTACGGCTAAATTTTTAAAAAAAAGAACTGAATTGAAGAAAATTATAAAAAATAAAGAATTACCTTTATCTGATAGATTTGCCGCTCAGTTAAAATTAAGTAAACTTCCAAGAAACTCTTCGAAAATAAGAGTTGTTAACCGTTGCGAAATTACAGGAAGACCGCACGGTGTTTATAGAAAATTAAAAATGTCAAGGATAGCACTCAGAGAAATGGCTTCCTCTGGAAAAATTCCAGGTATGACTAAATCAAGCTGGTAAAGGAAAAAATATGACTTTAATGGATCCAATAGGAGATATGTTTACAAGAATTAGAAATGGTCAGTTAAGACTATTGTCTAAAGTTGAAATGCCGTCATCAAACTTCAGATTAAAAATTTTAGAAGTTTTAAAAAGTGAAGGATTTATTTCTAGTTATCATATTGAAAAAAAAGAAAACAATAAGGTTTCTCTACTTGTGGACTTAAAATACTACGAAGGTATGCCAGTAATTAGAGAAATTAAAAGAGTCTCTAAACCTGGTAGGAGAGTATATTCAAGTGCAACAAGCATCCCAAGAATTCAAAATGGCTTAGGTTTAGCAATAATCTCAACCAACAAAGGTATAATGTCTGATATCGATGCAAGGAAAAATAATATTGGTGGAGAGATAATTTGTAGAGTATTTTAATGTCTAAAATTGGAAAAAAAAATATAACTATACCAAAAGATTCTTCAGTTAAATCTGAAAATGGACTTGTAATTGTAACTGGGCCTAAAGGATCAAAAACTCTATCTGTAAGTGATAAAATATTCTCAATGACAATAAATGAAAATAATGAATTTAACATTAAGCCTTTAGCTAAAGACCTGGACACAAAAACCTCTGTTATGTGGGGTACATATAGAAGTTTAATTAATAACGCTGTTTTAGGTGTCTCCAAAGGACATGAAAAAATTCTAGAACTTAAGGGAGTAGGTTTTAGAGCTACTTTAAAAGGTGAAATATTAAATCTTCAATTAGGCTTCAGCCATGACATTAACTTTAAAATCCCAAAAGAAGTAAAAATGACAGTTGAAAAGCAAATTATAATTACTATTACAGGAGTTGATAAGGAATTAGTTTCAAAAGTTGCTTCTGACATTAAAGCTTTTAAACCTGTAGAACCCTACAAAGGAAAGGGTATCAGAGAAAGAGGTCAATTCGTCCTTAGAAAAGAAGGGAAAAAGAAATAATATGAAAAAATTAAATAACGCTAAAAAAAGAGAACTTAGAAACAGAAAAAAATTAAAAAACGTATCCACAAATCGATATAGAATATCTGTTTTTAAATCTTTAAAAAATATTTCTGCACAAATAATAGACGATAAAGAGAAAAAAACACTTGTATCGGTTTCATCTATTGAAAAAGAAATTAAAGCTAATAAAAAGAAGAAAAGTGAAGTATCTGTCTTAATAGGTGAAATATTAGCTAAAAGAGCTGTAGAAAAAAAAATTACCAATGTTTATTTTGATCGTGGCTCTTACAAATACCATGGAAGAATAAAAATGTTTGCAGACTCATTGAGAAAAAATGGATTGGAGTTTTAAATGGCTGAATGGCAAAAAAGAGTTAGTGAATACAAAGAAAGATTAGTAGCGATTAACAGAATAACTAAAGTTGTTAAAGGTGGAAGAAGATTTGGTTTTGCAGCTTTAGTAGTTGTTGGAAACGAAAAAGGTTCAATTGGAGTAGGCTCCGGTAAATCAAAACAAGTACCAAACGCTATTAAAAAAGCCACTCAAGACGCTACTAGAAATTTAATAAAAATTTCCCTTAAGGATGGGAGAACATTACACCACGATGTCAAAGGTAGAAATGGATCAGGTCAAGTTATAATGAGATCTGCTCCTGCGGGTACAGGTATTATTGCCGGCGGACCCATAAGAGCCGTTTGTGACGTTCTTGGAATACAAGATATCGTAGCTAAATCGGTTGGATCTGCAAATCCGCATAATGTGGTAAAAGCTTCTCTTGCTGCTCTATTATCTCAAGCATCACCAAAACTTCTTTCTGCGATGAGAGGAAAAAAAATATCTGAAATTGTGTCCAAAAGAGAAAATACAAAATGAAACTAAATAATTTAGTAAAAACAAACACCAAAAAAATTAGACCTGGTCGTGGTATTGGTTCTGGTAAAGGAAAAACTGGAGGTAGAGGAATAAAAGGTCAAAAATCTAGATCTGGTGTAGCCATTAAAGCATTCGAAGGTGGTCAAACTCCTTTATATAGAAGGCTGCCAAAAAGAGGATTTAAATCATTTGCACCAGACAATACAGCTATTATAAATCTTTCATATCTACAAAAATTTCATGACAATAAAAGAATTGATCTTAATGCTCCCATCGACCTTAAATTACTTCAGGAAAAAAAAATAATTAATAAGAAATATATCAAACTAAAAATCTTAGGGGACGGAGAAGTTAAAAACAAAACAAATATAACTGCTAACTTTGCCTCTAAACAAGCTTTGGTTAAAATAGAAAAAGCTGGTGGAAGTATTAATATACTTAAAAAATTTGTAAAAAGACAAGCACAACCTAAAATAAAAAAAGATGTAGCGTCTCTTGAAATTCTAAAAAAAAATAAATCATAATGTCTAACGAAAACTTAAATCAAGGTGCTTTTGCTAAAGCTAACGATTTAAAAAGTAGAATTTTTTTTACTATAGGTATTTTAATTGTATATAGATTAGGTACATACGTGCCTTTAGCAGGTATAGACCCGCAGGCACTGACTCAAATAATGAGCGAAAGCCAAAAAGGTCTTCTTGGCATGTTTAATGTTTTTTCCGGGGGTGCCGTGACACGTATGGCTATATTTGCTCTAGGAATTATGCCGTACATATCTTCTTCAATAATAATCCAACTTTTAACAGGTGTCTCAGACTATTTTAAAAATTTAAAAGAACAAGGTGAAATAGGTAGAAAAAAAATTACTCAACTGACAAGATATGGGACTGTATTTATAGCATGCCTACAAGGATGGGGAGTGTCTGTTGGCTTGGAAAATGCGGGCTCTTTAGTTCTTGATCCGGGTATGTCATTTAGACTAATAACAACTATTTCATTAGTTGCCGGTACTACTTTTTTGATGTGGCTTGGAGAACAAATCACACTAAGAGGTGTGGGTAATGGAATTTCTTTAATAATTTTTTCTGGAATTGTTGCGGAAATACCAAGAGCCTTAGCTTCTACTTTTGAACTGGGACGAACTGGTGCGCTTTCAGCTGGATTAATTGTACTTATTTTTATATTGGTAATTTTTACAGTTCTTTTTATAGTTTTCTTTGAAAGAGCTATGCGAAAGATTTTAATCAACTATCCAAAAAGACAAATGGGAAATAAAGTTTATGGTGGAGAGTCTTCACACTTACCACTTAAAATAAATACAGCTGGTGTTATACCTGCAATTTTCGCTTCTGCATTGTTGCTATTACCAGTAACATTAGCCAATTTTGGTTTTTCTGATTCAGATACATTTTTAAGTATTTCCTCAATGTTCACACAAGGACAGCCACTTTATATGTTGCTTTATGCATCCGGAATTGTTTTCTTTTGCTTTTTCTACACATCAATAGTTTTTAACCCAAAAGAAACTGCAGAAAATTTAAGAAAATATGGCGGTTATATTCCTGGTATTAGGCCCGGCGAAAGATCAGCTGAATATATTGAAACTATTTTAAACAGACTAACAACTATAGGTGCAATATATTTAACGTTTGTTTGTCTGATGCCTGAATTTTTAATTTCAAAATATCCAATCCCTTTTTATTTAGGGGGAACATCAATTTTAATCGTAGTTGTTGTGGCTATGGACACAGTGACTCAAGTGCAAACTAGATTAATGAGCTCCCAGTACGAGTCTTTAATTAAAAAAACTAAATTCGGAAAATAAACTAACCTAAGATGAATATTATTATTTTTGGTCCTCCTGGCGCAGGGAAGGGAACTCAATCTGAATTTATATTAAAAAAATTTAATCTTTTTAAATTATCAACAGGGGACCTGTTAAGAAATGAAATAAATAAAAAAACACCCTTGGGATTGAAGATTACTTCAATTGTTAACTCTGGTGCTTTAGTTTCAGATGATATTATAAATAACTTAATTGAGAATATTGTTTCAAATAAAGAGTATAAGAAAAAAATTATATTTGATGGTTATCCCAGGAACTTACCTCAAGCTGAAAATTTAAGTAAACTTCTTCTTAAACATGATCAAAAAATTGATATTGTTATTAGATTAAAAGTTTCTTTAGATGTCATTAAAAAAAGAATTACTGGTAGAGTTATGTGCGCTAAGTGCGGAAAAACATATAATATATTTTTTAATCCAGCCCCAGAAAATGAATTATGCTGCAAGAAAGAGTTTTTAAAAAAAAGAGAAGATGACAATGTTGATGTTGCTATAAAAAGATTTGAAACTTATCAAAAATCAACTGAGCCTGTTTTAGATTACTATAAAAAACTGAATCTAGTAAAAGATGTAAATGGAGAAATGGCTATTGAGGGTATTTACGGTAAAATAAACGATTATTTGAGCGTTATAGAGGCTTGACTTTGAAAAATAACGCAATATAAATACAACTTTTTATAACACGTACCCAATAAACTATGGCCCGAATAGCCGGAATTAACATTCCTCCAAATAAGATTGTAAGCATAGGGCTTACTTATATACATGGAATAGGATTGCATAGTTCAAAGAAGATTTGTGATAAACTCAGTATACCAGCGGACGTAAGGGTAAATAATTTAACTGAAGATCAAGTACTTAAAATTACAGAATATATAAACACAAATCATAAAGTTGAAGGAGACCTAAGAAGAGAGATTTCTTTAAATATTAAAAGACTAGTAGATTTGGTAACATACCGAGGAACTAGACACAAAAAAAAATTACCTGTCAGAGGACAAAGAACACACAGTAATGCTCGTACAAGAAAAGGTAAAGCAGTAGCAATCGCAGGAAAAAAACTTACTCCTCAAAAATAAGATTCTATTTATGGATAAAAAAATTGAAGAAAAAAAAGAACCAAAAAAAATAAAAGCTGAAGCTACAAAAAAAGAAAAAGCTCCAGAAAAAGTTTCTACGTTTAAAAAGAAAAAGAAAGTTAAAAGAAACATAACTTCGGGTGTAGCCTATGTTTACTCTACTTTTAACAATACAATTATTTCAATAGCAGATGAAAGTGGAAATGTGATTGCCTGGTCTTCTGCTGGTGCAAAAGGCTTCAAAGGTTCTAGAAAGTCTACTCCGTACGCAGCTCAAGTTGCCGCCGATGACGCTGGAGGAAAAGCTTTCGAACAAGGTTTAAGAACTTTATCAGTGCAAGTTAAAGGACCAGGATCTGGTAGAGAAACTGCTTTAAGAGCATTCCAATCTAAAGGATTTAAAATTACATCAATTAAAGACACAACACCTATGCCACATAATGGCACAAGGCCACCAAAAAGAAGGAGAGTATAATGCAAACGTCAAATAATGTTATAGACAGCAATTGGAAAGCGTTAATAAAACCAAATAAATTAATAATTACAAGCAACGACGACAAATCTTCTGCTTCGGTAATCGCGGAACCTTTAGAAAAAGGTTTTGGACAAACTTTAGGAAATGCAATGAGAAGAATTTTGCTTTCTTCTATACAAGGTGCCGCCGTAACAGCAGTGCAAATCGATGGTGTATTGCATGAATTTTCTTCCATAAAAGGTGTGAGAGAAGATGTTACGGACATAGTTTTAAATGTGAAAAATCTAGCGATTAAGTCTTCTGTGAATGCCCCAAAAAAAATTATATTAGATGTCAAAGGGCCAAAAGAAGTTAAAGCTAAAGACATAACTTTACCTCCGGAAATAGAAATATTAAATCCAGAACAAGTAATCTGTAATCTAGATGAAAAAACAAATTTTCATATGGAATTAATAGTTAATACTGGAAAAGGATATGTACCTTCTACTAAGAATAAAGGAGAAGATAGTCCTTTGGGATTAATAGCTGTAGATTCATTGTTTAGTCCAGTAAAAAAAGTTTCTTATTCCGTCGAAAACACGAGAGCAGGAAGTGCTTTAGATTATGACAAACTATCAATGAACATTGAAACGAATGGAACGGTAAATGCCGAAGGCGCAATTGCATATGCCGCTAGAATTTTTCAAGATCAGTTAGCAATGTTTGTAAATTTTGACGATCCAAAAGAAGTTGTTAAAGAAGTTAAATCTACAGAACCTGAATTTAATAAAAACTTATTAAAAAGAGTTGAAGAATTAGAACTTTCAGTACGATCAATGAATTGTTTGAAAAATGATAACATAATTTACATTGGTGATTTAGTTCAAAAAACTGAACCAGAAATGCTAAGAACGCCTAATTTTGGCAGAAAGTCTTTAAATGAAATTAAAGAAGTTTTAAGCACAATGTCACTATATTTAGGAATGGAGATACCTAATTGGCCACCAGACAATATTGCTGAAATGTCAAAAAAACTAGAAGAAAGCAATTATTAAAAAATGAGACATGGTTTAGGACATAGGAAACTTAACAGAACTGCCGAACACAGAAAGGCTTTATTTCAAAATATGCTTAATTCACTTATTAAGTATGAACAAATAACTACAACTTTACCTAAAGCAAAGGAGTTAAAACCTTTGATTGATAAAGTTATTACCATAGGAAAAAAAAATAATTTAAGTAATAAAAAAAGATTATTTTCAAAATTACAGGACAAGAGTTCAGTTGTTAAAGTTTTTGATGTTCTTTCAGCTAGATATGACAAAAGACAAGGTGGCTATTCAAGAGTTTTAAAAGCTGGATTTAGATACGGAGATGATGCACCTATGGCAATTATTGAATTAGTTGATAGAGATGCAGCAGCTAAAAAAGTTGATAAGCCAAAAAAAGTTGAGAGCAAAGAAAAAGAAAACGCACCTGTTGCACCCACTAAATAATTTCTTTAATATATCTTTTCTATGATCAAAAAGTTTGAGGTAGAGAAAGATTTCATTAACACACGTTTTGATCGTTGGTTTAAAAACAAGGTATTAGATATTCCTCAAGGCTTGATAGAGAGAATTATAAGAAAAAATCAAGTCAAAGTTAATGGAAAAAAAACTAAAAGTTCTTATCGTGTTCAAGAAAATGATATAATAGAAATTTTTAATATCGAAAAAGTAAAAAAAACTGAGAAAAATTTAATTACACAGTATATTCCATCAAACACTGAAAGAGATAAATACGATGATTTTATTATTGAAAACAATGAAAATTTTATAGTTATAAATAAACCAGCTGGCATAGCTGTTCAATCTGGAACAAAGTCTTTTAAAAATGTGGTTGATACATTGAGAGAAACAAAATATTTTGAAGATTCTAAACCTTTTATAGTTCACAGGTTGGACAAAGAAACTTCAGGTATTTTAATTGTTGCTAAAACAAGGGAGTATGCTCAGTTGTTTACATCTCTATTTCGAATAAGAAAAATTCATAAAACGTATTTGGCAGTAGTATACGGTGAAGTTTCTAAAGAAATAAAAGTTTTAGAAGATGATTTAGTTGTGTATGAAAAAGAGAGAAAAATTGTCCAAAAGGCAACTTCATATATTAAAATCTTGAAAGGAAGTTCTGAATACTCTTTGCTAGAGTTAAGACCTATTACAGGAAGAAAACATCAGCTTAGAAAACAATTATATAATATAGGAAATTCTATAATTGGAGACGATAAGTACTATGTAAAAAGAGGCAAGAATTTTATTAAAAGTAAAAACCTAATGTTACATGCATACGAAATAAAGTTTATGATTAACAGTGTAAAATATAATTTTACAGCAGATTTTAATAAAGAATTTAAAGACTTTATTGTTAAAAAAGATCTAAATATTTTTTAGAACAGATTCGGCGCATTGAACAGTATTAGATGGACCCTTAAGATCTTTTGTTCTATTCTCTTTTTTTTCTAATGTTTTTTCTATAGCTTTAATAATATTTGTAGCTGCAATTTTTTCACCCAAGTGATCAAGCATCATAGCCCCAGACCAGATTTGTCCTATTGGATTGGCAATTCCTTTTCCTGCTATATCAGGAGCAGACCCATGAACTGGTTCAAATAGAGATGGAAATTTATTTTCAGGATTAATATTTGCAGAAGGAGCTACACCTATTGTTCCAGTGCAAGCAGGACCCAAATCAGATAATATGTCTCCAAACAAATTAGATGCCACTACTACATCAAAAATTTCAGGCGTTAAAACAAATTTTGCTGTTAAAATATCAATGTGAAATTGGTCTGTTTCAATATCTGGATATTTTTTTTTCATTCGATCAAAGCATTCATCCCAAAAAGGCATTGTGATAGCTATACCGTTAGATTTAGTAGCATTAGTCACTCTTTTTCTTTTTCTATTTTTAGCTAGTTCAAAAGCAAATTTTTGAATTCTATCTACACCGATTCTTGTCATGACAGTTTCTTGAATCACAATTTCTCTCTCTGTACCTTTAAACATGCGACCACCGACAGAAGAATATTCTCCTTCAGTATTTTCTCTAACAACTAAAAAGTCAATGTCACCAGGTTTTTTTCCAACCAAAGGGCAGGGAACACCTGGAATTAATTTAACAGGTCTTAAATTCACATATTGATCAAATTCTCTTCTAAATGTAATAATAGATCCCCATAAAGATATATGATCAGGTACACGAGCTGGCATTCCTACCGCACCAAAAAAAATAGCATCATGTTTTCCAATTTCTTCTTTCCAATTATCAGGTAACATTTTGCCGTGTTTTTCATAGTAATCACACGAAGAGAAATCAAATTCATCAAATAGAATTTGAAAATTATGTTTTTCAGCAATTTTTCTTAAAATTTTTAATGAAGGAGGAACAACTTCTAAGCCTATACCATCACCAGCAATTGAGGCTATTCTATACTTCTTCATTTGATAGACTTGTAAAGCCAAGCTCTTTTATCCACATATTTAGAAAAAGCTTTTATCGTAAGATCTGTTGGTAAAATAAAAATTGAACGTTTGTCTTTTTTATTTCTTATTTTTTTGAAGTAACCTTTTCTAACGGCTTCGTCTATATATGTATTAGAAGTTAAATAAGATCTTTCTGTAAATTTTATTAATTGATTCTTAGTAATTGTTTCATTTTTAAGATAAGCAATCATAACTTTATGAAGCATGATCCAATGAGCAGGATTAATTGAAAACCAATCAAGAACTTCATTTTTTGCTTTATCAGTAAAATCTTTAAGAGATATCTCTGCTAACTTTATTGTTTTTAAAATTTTTAATGGAATATTCCCAATCATAGTATGCAGAAAACATTATTAAAAACAAAAATATATAGCAATGATTAATTCTTATGTTTTTGAGGAAAGTTCTTTATATATATTATTAACTCTATAAATTTCTTCAGACGAATTGAAATAACACTCATATTCAATTTCATTTGGTGTTACATCACCATGATAATGACCAGCATCCTGTTTATTCTTATAAGAATGAAAATGAGTATGCTCAGATGAATCCCTCAAGTTCATACTTCCTCCAGTTGGATCACCTGTCCAAAGGACAGAGTAACACTGAAGTTCTGAGCCAACCGGCTGGTAAAACTGAAGAAAATCTTTAACACATTTCATTAATTTAGCATCGTAGTACTCATGTTTAATATCTGCGTAATCTGGTTGAACATGAGATTTTATTTTACCTTTTAAGATTCTAAATACGCCTCCTAAACCAATATGTTCATTCCCATTAAGATCTAAATTTTCTAATAAAGCGGCTCTCATAGCTTGCGTTAGTGAACCTTGTTTTCCTGACCTGCCTTTAATTATAATTTTAATTACCTTTCCTTTTTTCCCATCTGTGTAAAAAATATTACCGAGCCCACCATGTTTGTTTGCTGCGTAATTTTTAGAGATGCATCTTTTATCTCTACCAACCATAGCTATAATTGATCTAGATTCTTTTGTTATAAAATTTTCATTA
>Ga0308016_10000303_pt1 | contig 25400 bp, 25 predicted proteins | sample Neamet233_FD_203129 | JGI IMG/M metagenome (GOLD analysis project Ga0308016, IMG submission 203129) | Marine microbial communities from water near the shore, Antarctic Ocean - #233 | ecosystem: Environmental > Aquatic > Marine > Unclassified | place: Southern Ocean | collected 2014-07-28
TACAATTACACTAATGACATATGGCTTTACAAAAAAAGACCCTATTCCAAATAATTTCCTGTGAGTTTAAAAAAAACGGCTATTCTTTGAAAGTCATAAATATAAATTCACTACAAAAGATTTTCGTATCGAATAAATTTATCCTCTTTCATTAAAGTAAGGGATTGTTTATTATACTGATAGCCTTAGTGAGGTCATATCACTGTAGTTTCATGAGCTCATCTAGAGCCACATTTCGCTGGAAATTCTATGGATTTTTCCAAGCGTAGCCACCATAATCTGGTTGTTCTACTTATTAGCAAACTTTACGAGTCTAGATTTATGAAATTTCTTTTTGACCTTTTCCCGGTCATACTATTTTTTATTGCATTTAAGCTATATGGAATTTATGCAGCAACTGCTGTAGCTATTGCTGCAACTTTTATACAAATAATATGGAATTGGTTTCGTCATCACAAGATAGAGAAAATGCAATGGATAAGCCTAGTTATTATTGTTATTTTTGGTAGTGCAACACTAATATTAAAGGACGAGACTTTTATTAAATGGAAACCAACCGTATTATATTGGATATTCACCAGCGCACTACTCATATCACATGCTGTATTTAAGAAAAATCTGATCCGTGCTATGTTAGGAACTAAAATATCTTTGCCAGAAAAAATATGGGGCAATCTGAATTTTAGTTGGGCAATATTCTTTGCGTTAATGGGTGTGATTAATCTTTATGTGGCTTCTAACTATCCAACTGATATTTGGGTAAATTTCAAGCTATTTGGATCAACGGGACTAATGCTAGTGTTTGTAGTGTTACAAGGGATTATGCTAGGAAAATATATAACTGAAGGCGAGGACAATAACACGTGATGCTTTACGTGATAAATGGTGAAGATGCTCCGAATAGTCTAGAAAAACGTATAGTATCTAGACCTTCTCACCTAGAACGTATCAAGATATTACAAAATGAAGGACGCCTACTACTAGCCGGGCCATATCCTGCAATTGATAGCTCAGATCCTGGTCCAGCTGGCTTTACTGGTAGCCTGATCGTAGCAGAGTTTATTTCATTAGAAGTAGCTCAGGCTTGGGCCGAGGCTGATCCATACGTAATCTCTGGAGTATATTCAAAGGTTACAGTCAAGCCATTTAAGAAAGTCTTGCCAGAATGAGTATAATAAGAACTATCAAACAGAAACTTACTTTCCTTAGTCCGGAGAAGATTGAAATAATTGATGAAAGTAGGAAACATATAGGTCACGAAGGTGCAAAGAATGGTGGTGGCCATTTTCTTCTTACCATTGTTTCAGGTAATTTTTACAAGAAATCAACTATAGAGCGGCATAGAATAATATATGATGCTCTAGGAGAAATGGTAGGTAGAGATATTCACGCACTAAGTATAAAGGCGTATACTCCCGAAGAAATTTAATTTTGATTTAATCTACTAAAAAGGAAGCCCTATGCAACTGATTAAATTTTTGAAATTAACAGCGATTTTTCTGCCAGTCCTTGCAGTTGTTACCGCGACTCATGCGGCACCCGTGGCTAAGGTAAATGGAAAAGCCATTCCAAATTCACGCCTAGAATTAGTAATGAAGAATCTTGTTTCTCAAGGACAGAAAGATTCTCCTGACACAAGAAAGGCTATACGAGAAGACCTTATAAAACAGGAAGTACTTTCTCAAGAAGCTCTAAGGAAAAAACTAGATAAAGACCCTGATATCTCAACACAGATTATGATTACTCGTCAGTCTGTCTTGATCAGAGCACTTCAAGCTGATTTTATCAAAAAAAATGACCCTAGTGAGAAAGAGCTTCGTGATGAATATCAAGCAGTAAGTGCGGCATCTATGGGTGACCAAGAATATAATCCAAGCCACATTCTGATCAGTACTGAAGCTGAAGCAAAAGATATTATTGCGAAGATCAAAAAAGGCGGTAAATTTGAAGAAATTGCCAAGAACAAATCTACAGATGACGGATCTAAAAACAAGGGCGGTGAGTTAGGCTGGTCCTCTGCCAGAAGCTATGCTCAGCCTTTTGCAGAAGCTCTGGTCAAATTGAAAAAAGGTGAAATAACACAAAATCCTGTAAAATCTTCTTATGGTTGGCATGTAATCAGACTAGATGGCATGCGCCCCCTAAAAATACCACCTTTTAAAGAAGTCAAACAGAAAGTTCAGCAGCGTATACTGCAACAAAAATTTCAGGCTTATCTGGAAGAATTAAAAGGTAAAGCTAAGATCGAGTAGTCATAATATTTTATGCTCTCAAAGAAAAGTTGGTTTCTGGCTAACCTTTCTTTGAGAATATATGACGTTTAAGTTTCTATCTTTATTCTCTGAGCTAGTGAACATAATAACTCATAGCTAATTGTGCCAGCTGACTCTGCAACCTCATCTACAGGCATTCCTTTTCCCCAAAATATAACCGGGCTTCCAACAGCCCCATTTTCGATCTCGCTCAAATCCACATGCAACATATCCATAGATACTCGCCCGATAATACGAGTGCGAATTCCATTAACTAAAATTGGTGTGCCAGTAGGTGCATGCCGCGGGTACCCATCTGCATATCCGCCAGCAACGATGCCCACGCGCATGGGGCGATTTACACGATAAGTTTGCCCATATCCAACCTTATCTCCAGTATTGAGATACTGTACCGCTATGACTTTACTAGTTAATGTCATGGCCGAACGTAAATCTAATTCACTTGCCGATATATCGGAAAATGGTGATGAACCATATAACATTATTCCAGGACGAACCCAGTCAGAATGAGTCTCAGGATAAGATAGTGTTGCCGCAGAATTAGCTAATGAACGCGGGAAATTCAAATTTGAAGTAATGGAGTTAAAACATTTCAGCTGCTCTGCAACCCCGCTTCTATCCTTGTAGGCATCAGCGCAAGCAAAATGCGTCATCAATGTAATTTGACCAACAACAGGATCAGACTTTAGTATTTCTAAAGCTCCAGGGAACTGTTCTGGAGTAAACCCTAAGCGATTCATGCCAGTATTTAATTTCAGAAAGACATCTAATCCTCTAGGTCGCTTGTAAGCAGATAGCATCTCCAATTGCTCACTGTTATGTATTACAGTACTAAGATGATAACGCTCAAACAACTCCAATTCTGATCTAGAGAAAAACCCTTCAATTAATAATATATGATGCTCATAGCCAGCTTCTCGTAAACGTATTGCGGCTTCTAATTCCAGAATTGCAAAGCCATCTGCACTCTTAAAAGCCTCGGCTGCACGTAATAATCCATGTCCGTATGCATCTGCTTTTATCACTGCCATTATTCTTGAACGTGAGGCATGGCGACGAACAACAGAAAGATTGTGTTCAAGCGCAGAAAGATCGATCAAAGCGTGAATAGGACGAGACATTTGTTTAATATTTAGAAAATTTATCGCTTATCTAGTAAACATAGAAGTAAAATACATACTGCAGGCCTTACACAGCATTCAATCATAAATTTTGTATCAAGGGTAGTTTTTACCAAAAATCCTACTGGTAGACAGCAGCTTATAACGATTGAATTGGCCCAGAAAGCTATTTCGTGTTATAAAATTGCAGCCTAAAAAAATGCCAGTAACTGTAAATTTTTTCAATGCATACCTAACGAAGATTTGGAGAGAATAATTTGAAGCGTGGGTTTTATACTATCATGGCGGCACAGTTTTTCTCGTCGCTGGCTGACAATGCATTGTTGGTTATTGCTATTGCGCTACTGATAGATCTTCATGCCCCAGCATATCTCACCCCTATGCTGAAATTTGTCTTTGTCTTGTTCTATGTAATTCTTGCTCCATTTGTAGGGGCATTTGCTGACTCTATGGCTAAGGGAAGAGTCATGTTTATAAGTAATGCCATCAAGATTACTGGTTGTGGTTTACTTTTTTTGGCATCTCATCAGTATTTTGCTCTTGCAGCATATGCTGTTGTGGGACTAGGTGCTGCCGCATACTCTCCGGCAAAATATGGGATTCTTACTGAGTTACTACCTCCAGAGAAATTAGTGATTGCCAATGGCTGGATTGAGGGGCTAACTGTATTGTCCATTATCCTTGGAACAGTTTTAGGTGGCGTATTAATTACACCAGCAGTTGCAGCGGTACTTTTAGAGCTTGATTTTCCTTATATAAATACTGGTGTAGACACTATTCCAGAAGCCTCTATTATCTTTATTGCAACGTTCTATTGTATAGCCGCTATCTTCAACCTATATATACCTAGCACTGGTGTTGTTCATCGCATTCTTAACAAAAACCCAATTTTCCTAGTGCAAGAATTTAGACATTGTTTCAAATTGCTCTGGACTGATAAGCTAGGACAAATCTCACTTGCAGTCACAACGTTATTCTGGGGTGCAGGTGCAACTCTACAATTTATCGTATTGAAATGGGCCGAAACAGCCCTCGACTATCCTTTAAATAAAGCGGCGCAATTACAAGGAATCGTCGCCGTAGGTATTGCTGTTGGTGCAGTAATGGCAGCACGGTTCGTATCTCTAAGACAATCAGTCAAAGTAATACCACTTGGTATAGCTATGGGTGTAGTCGTAATGGCCATGACAATAGCCCATCAATTATGGATCGCAATCATTCTACTTATACTGATTGGTGGCCTAGCTGGATTCTTTGTAGTTCCGATGAATGCACTGCTACAACATCGTGGCCATATTCTGATGGGAGCAGGCAACTCTATTGCAGTACAAAATTTTAATGAGAACTTGAGTATTCTCGTCATGTTGACGATGTATGCTTTATTGATTAGTTTTGATGTGCATATTTATTCGGTAATTATTATGTTCGGATCATTTGTGGCTATAACCATGACTCTGATACGTCGTTGGCACATGTTAAACCAAAGTAAAGAAGACTCTCTGCATCTAATTGGAGAGCACAAAAAGCGTTAAAAATCCTTCAATTCTTTCTGCATTATATTTCTAGCAAAACATAAATCCTGCCATACCTTTTCCTTGTCAGATTGCATCCGTAACAGATAGGCCGGGTGATAAGTAACAATTAAAGGAATGCCAGAATACTCGTGCAACCTACCACGAAAACTGTCAATAGTAGCACTCGTACCAAGAAGATTCTGTGCTGCAATTTCCCCCAAAACTATAATTAATTTTGGCTTAATCAACTCAATTTGTCGTATGAGAAAGGGCTCACATTGCTGCACCTCACTATTATCTAGATTTCTATTACCAGAGGGCCCACATTTAACAATATTTGCAATATAAATATTGCTACTTCTTTTAAGATTGACTGCTTCTAACATGTTATCTAACAATTTCCCAGATAGGCCAATAAAGGGATCACCCTGAGTATCTTCTTCTGCACTTGGCACATCACCAACAATTAACCAATCAGCATTCTTATCACCAGCACCAAACACTGTTTTCGTGCGATCCTGGCACAATGAGCAGCTAGTACAACTAGCTACATTTTCTTCAAGTTGAGCCCAGTCTGAATGCAAAATCTGAAAATTTCTATCCTCTTTTTTTGTAACAGATGAGTTGGGGGTCTTTGCTATACTATTAACTGGTTTCTCCACCCTATGTCGCCACAATGGCGTTAGTCGGAGCTCTTTAAGAATTTCTTGGCTCCTGACACTCATAGAATTAATTCCATAACGATTGCATCTTCTCGTCCGCCCATCGCAGGATAATATCCTGCTCGTGTTCCAACTTGTCTAAAGCCTATTTGCTCATACAATTTTGCCGCACCAAGATTTGATTTACGTACCTCTAAGAATATAGAGCATGCATAATGCTCTTTAGAAAGAGAAATAAAGTAGTGTAATAATTTTTCTCCCCACCCTTCTCTTTGCCATTCTGATGCCACACTAAGCGTAAGAATGTGAGCTTCATCAGCCCCAACTGTCATCACACCATAGCCAAAGATATGGCTCCCCATCTCTAATACATAGCAATGATATCCTGAACTTATTGAGTCTCCAAAATTACCTCTCGTCCAAGGAAAAAGAAAAACCTCTTGCTCAATCAGAATAACTGCATCTAAATCTTTAACGAGCATTTGCCTGATTATTGGTATTTCCTCTAATTGGGCACTCATCTTTCATTTTCCTTTAAGGCTATTTTATTGCGCAAATAAATTGGCGCAATCTCCACTGGGTCAACTCCAAGCCCTTGTTTAAAACCTTGTGCAGCTAATTGAGCCATTTCACGCGCGTGAGGAAAGAAACCGGGATCAAGATGACTGATGCTACTACCGTAATGACTTTTTAACTCATCACAATATTTATCAAAGCCACTACCACATCCAACCCAATTATCTCCTGTCATTAAGGGTGCATACCGTGGTAAGCAAAGTACTGGAGCACTTACATTCTCCCAATTATCAGCTGATTTAATATATGCTGCATGATAAATTTCACCCATGCGGGCATCAATGGCTGTGATTACTTTATTAGCTCCAGCTTGCTGAGCCAGTGCTTCTAATGTTGAAATGCCTATTACAGGCAAACCCGAACCAAAAGCCAGCCCCTGTGCAACACCGCAAGCAATACGCAGCCCAGTAAATGAACCGGGGCCCGCACCAAAAGCTATTCCATCCAATTGCACCAATGTCAGTTCACTCTCTGCTAGCAATTCCTGTAATACTGGTAAAAGTAGTTCAGAGTGCCGCTGTTCTGCAAGAATACTTCGACTCAAAATTTCGCCATCTATCCAAAGTGCTATCGAGCAATAACTGGAGGAAGTATCAAAAGCTAGAATTTTCAATGTGATAAGTTTATCTAATGAATAATAACTAATAACTAATAACTAATAACTAATAACTAATAACTAATAACTAATAACTACCTTTTTTCCACCCCTTAGCGCCATACTGCAAAGAAAATTCACACCTTATGGGTGTTAATACTTTCCTCAGCAGCGCACATTATCTATCTTGGCAATCAAACATATTGCCTCCGCCTCAATACCCTCCCCTCTACCTATCGGACCAAGGTGCTCAGCGGTCTTTGCTTTAATATTAATATCTTCTTCCTGTATTCCAATATCTTGGGAAATATTAGAAATCATGGCAGGAATATGTGGTGCCATTTTTGGTGCCTGCGCAACGATAGTTGCGTCAATATTAATTACAATATAATCCCTCTCTTCTAATAAATGACAGACTTCTTGCAATAAAAACCGACTATCAATATTTTTATATTGTGGGTTAGTATCTGAAAAATGTCTCCCAATATCCCCTAATGCAGCCGCGCCCAACAATGCGTCGCAAATTGCGTGTAATAACACATCTGCATCCGAGTGGCCTAATAAACCCTTATCAAAAGGGATAACTACCCCACCGATAATTAGATCTCTTCCTTCGACTAACTGATGTACATCAGAACCTTGTCCAATTCTAATTTGATTCGTCATAATTCTCTCCTTTCTGTGCTCGTAGTATCAATTCTGCTAAGACCAGGTCCTTCGGATAAGTTATTTTTATATTACTTACATCTCCAAGAACCAGCTTAGGACACAAACCCAAAGCCTCAACTGCACTAGCATCATCGGTCATAGTTAGGCTGTCAGGCTTACATAAGGCGTCCAGTAGCAGCTTGTAACGAAACATCTGTGGCGTCTGAGCTTGCCATAAATCTTTCCTAGGTTCCGTTTTCTGAACCCGATTATTAGTACCACCTCGTTTCAGAGTATCTGAAAGAGGAACAGCCAATAATCCACCAACTGCATCGTCAGAAAGTTCATCCAACAACTTTTTAAGTAGTTCTTCACTCAAACAAGGCCGTGCTGCATCATGAACCATGACCCAGTCATCATTATCTATAAACGATTCTTCCGATGCAGCTTTAAGCCCATTGAGAATACTCATGGCACGAGTTTCTCCGCCACAATTAAACACAATTAATTTACTGGAAAACTCTGACCAGTCATGCTTTAACCATTCCCTATCTTCAGGACTAAGGATAACGAATACACTAGTAATCTCAGGAGAGATGCACAAGGTGTGTACAGCATGGTAAATCATAGGCCTACCGGCAAGTGCTAAATATTGTTTGGGCAGACTATTCCCCATACGAGAACCGGAACCTGCTGCCGGAATTACTGCAAAGAATTTTGACATAATGCAATTGTAACGAAAAAATGAATTTTTTTCCTGGCATGAGATCAAGTGGCTTCTTTTTATGCCTCAAAATATAAAAAAAGGACAATAAGTTCCCCATTCGACTTACTGTATAATGCCAATTTTTAGGATTATTAGATAAAATATATATGGAAGCGGAACAAATCAACGCCATTGCCAATCATCTTTCTGATCTCAATATTCGGTCAACAGAGCTTCGGAGGTATCTTTGACTTTGATGCAAAGAAAGAACGCCGTGATGAAATTTCCTTTCTAGAAGAAGACCCGGAAATTTGGAAAGATAGCAAACGTGCCCAGGAATTAGGACGCGAAAAAAAAATCTTAGAAAAAATTGTTTTGACTCTAGAAACAATTAAGCTACAACTTCAAGACTCTATCGATTTGTTCCAAATGGCAAAAGAAGAAAACGATATTCCAATGCTAGAAAGCATCCGTGCCGATGCGGCAAAGTTAGAAAAGAATGTTGCAAATATGGAGTTTTGCAATATGTTCTCCAATCCAATGGATCCAAATAACTGCTTCTTAGAAATTCAATCTGGTTCAGGTGGGACAGAAGCACAGGATTGGGCAGCAATGCTTGAGCGCATGTACCTACGCTATTGTGAGCGACGTGATTACAAGGTTGAAGTACTTGAGGAGTCCTCTGGTGAAGTGGCAGGAATCAAAAGTGCCTCTCTAAAAATATCTGGTGACTATGCATTTGGCTACCTACGTACCGAAAGTGGCGTCCACCGTTTAGTACGGAAATCTCCCTTTGACTCTGGTAGTCGTCGTCATACCTCGTTTGCAAGCGTATTTATTTACCCAGAGGTGGATGATACTATCGAAATTGAAATTAATCCTGCAGACTTGCGAGTAGATACATATCGCGCCTCCGGCGCAGGTGGTCAGCACATTAACAAAACCGATTCAGCTATCCGTATTACTCATAATCCTTCAGGCATTGTTGTCTGCTGTCAGAATGACAGATCCCAGCACCGTAACCGTGCAGAGGCAATGGCAATGCTGAAATCACGCCTTTATGAAGTAGAATTACGCAAACAGAGTGATGAAAAACAAGCTATGGAAGATTCTAAAACTGACATAGGATGGGGGCATCAGATACGTTCTTACGTACTAGATCAATCACGTATTAAGGATTTAAGAACGGGCTTAGAAATTGGTAATACTCAAGGGGTACTGGACGGGGGATTAGACGAATTTATCAAAGCAAGTTTGAAACAGGGAGCTTAATTATTAGTGAAAAAACTACTGTCAATTCATTCTATTTTGTTTTCTCGGCCATCATTATCTATATAATCTTTGTACCTTTCTTCACTCAAACTATCAACCGGGATGAATCGTAAAGATGCGGAATTGATACAGTAACGTTTCCCTGTTGGACTTGGCCCGTCAGTAAAAACGTGCCCAAGATGCGAATCAGCATGCCCTGAGCGAACCTCAGTCCGCGCCATACCATATTCATTATCTTGCTTCTCAATGATCCCACTATTCTGAACTGGCCGCGTAAAACTTGGCCAACCGGTACCTGAATCATATTTATCCAATGAACTAAAAAGTGACTCGCCCGATACCACGTCTACATAAAGACCAGGTTCAGAATTATTCCAATATGTATTTTTAAAGGGCTGTTCCGTACCATTTTTCTGTGTAACTTTGAATTGTTCAGCTGATAATTTACATTTCAACTCAGTTAGATTTAATTTTTCCATAGAGGGGACAAATTACTGTTAATTTTGCCTATACGATATTTTAACAATTCAATATTTACAATTAGCAAAGGTCATATAAATACCAAGGCTTAAGAAGAGCTTGCTATGTGCCTGATTACGCAAGATGATAGCGCATAATGTTACACAACGATATAATTGATACCATATATTCCAAAAAAATAATAAGTTTTTTAAGGTTAAAAAATGAGCGAACAAGGACAAAAGACACCACAGGACACAAATCAAATTATTGCGGATCGTCGCGCTAAATTAGCTGCTTTGCGTGAGACAGGAATTGCTTTTCCAAATGATTTTCGCCGTAATCATCTTGCATCAGATCTCCATAAAAAATATGGCGATCATTCAAATGATACTCTGGAGAAAGACCCAATATCTGTTGAGGTAGCTGGGCGCATGATTCTAAAACGTGTAATGGGCAAAGCTAGCTTTGCCACTATCCAAGATATGAGCGGGCATATTCAACTATACATTACCAATGATATTACAGGTGAGTCTGTACATGCTGCATTCAAGCATTTTGATTTAGGTGATATTTTAGGTGTCCATGGAACACTGTTTATAACTAAGTCCGGTGAACTTACAGTGCGTGTAAAGAGCTTACGCCTACTGACTAAGTCATTACGCCCCTTACCAGAAAAATTTCATGGACTGACTGATCAGGAACAAAAATATCGTCAGCGTTATCTTGATCTGATCTCTAATGAGGATACACGTAAAGTATTTTTAACTCGGTCTAAAATTATTCAATCTATTCGTGTTTTTTTTGAAAAAAGAGGTTATTTAGAAGTAGAAACCCCAATGATGCACCCTATTCCAGGTGGTGCAGCAGCTCGTCCTTTTGTCACACATCACAATGCTTTAGATATGGATTTTTATTTACGAATAGCACCGGAACTATATTTAAAGCGTTTAGTAGTAAGCGGTATGGAGAAGGTCTTTGAAATAAATCGCAGTTTCAGAAATGAAGGTATTTCTACACGCCACAATCCTGAGTTCACCATGCTGGAGTTTTACGAAGCTTACCAGGATCATATATATCTTATGAATCTTACTGAAACGCTAATTCGAGAATTAGCAATAAAGGTTCTAGGTACTACCGAAATTTCTTATCAAGGATATAAAATTAATCTTGCAAACCCATTCTTGCGATTATCTATCACCCAAGCGATTCAGAAATTTCACCCGGAATATACTGATCTTCAGTTAAATGACCGTACATGCCTAATTAAGAAACTAGAAGCTCTAAATATTAGCTATAAATCTGAAGATGGAATTGGCAAATTACAGCTTTCCTTATTCGATGAAACGACCGAACACTTATTAATGGACCCGACCTTTATTGTTGATTATCCGTCAGAAGTCTCTCCGTTAGCCCGTCGAAATGATAAGAATCCAGAGGTAACTGACCGCTTTGAACTTTATATAACCGGGCGTGAAATGGCTAATGGCTTTTCAGAATTAAATGATCCGGAAGATCAGGCGGCCCGTTTCCAAGAGCAAGTGCGCGCTAAAGAATCTGGTGATAAAGAAGCTATGCACTATGATGGTGACTATATCCGAGCATTAGAGCATGGCCTACCCCCCACTGCCGGAGAAGGTATAGGTATAGACCGTTTAATTATGTTGCTTACTGATAGTCCTAGTATTCGGGACGTAATTTTATTTCCTCATTTGCGTCGTGAAGATTAGATTTTTACTTTAATTTATTTAAACTTATAACCAAAGCTATTGCACTCATACCTGTTCCAGTAATTCTATTATTTAGTGTATCTACATAACTAGGAATCACTTTGGCTCCTCCTAATTTCAGGAAAATAGAAATACCTATAGAGGGAATGACTTGCACAGCCTGCTCAACTCGCATAGAGAAAGTTCTAAATAAGCTCCCTGGTGTGCATGCAACGGTTAACCTTGCTAATGAAAAGGCACGAATTAAATTTGATGACACTCTGGTTATACCCGATACATTAATTGATTCTATTGAGAAAGCAGGGTTTCATGTTTCCCCCCAATCAGTACAATTACAAATTAGTGGGATGACCTGTTCTGAATGTAGCGGACGCATTAAGAGAAAGTTGAACAAACTTCCAGGAGTCACTGCTACCGTTAATTTAGTAACTGAAAAATCCCTTATTAATTTCAGACCTGGCTCTGTAACAGTAAGCGACCTGATTGCCGTTATTGTTAAAGAAGGCTATAACGCGACCGAAATCAACGAAACTAATCGTGCAAAAGAAAAGGCCCGACAAATAGCTACCTACAGGGCAGAGCTTCTAATGTTCTGGATCTCTGCTGCCCTTACCCTTCCATTAATGTTACATATGGGTACAATTTTTTCAGACTCAACTACAGAGCTGCTGCCACGCTGGCTGCAGTGGCTACTGGCTACACCCGTACAATTTTGGATCGGCATGCGTTTCTATAAAGGCGCATGGTTTGCACTTCGTGGGGGCAGTGCAAACATGGATGTTTTAGTTTCACTTGGAACAAGCGTCGCATATTTTCTTAGTGCAGTTGTTACTTTATTAGGGCTAAATCAACATATTTATTTTGAGTCAAGTGCAGCCATCATCACACTTGTTCTGTTAGGAAAATTAATGGAAGCCCGTGCCAAAAATAAAACTTCGGCAGCTATTGAGGAACTTATAGAGCTACAGCCTAAAACTGCACGAGTAGAGCGTGATGGTCAGATTGTTGAAGTTGATGCAAATGCTATTAAGATAAATGATACTTTTATTGTGCGCCCAGGTGAGAGTCTGCCGGTAGATGGCATTGTTACTGAGGGATCGTCTAGTATTAATGAATCAATGCTAACTGGCGAGAGCCTACCCGTTCCAAAAATTTTGGGGACAAAAGTATATGCTGCAACAATGAATCAACAAGGGTTGCTCAAATGTCGGGCTACCAGTATTGGTAGCCAAACACAACTTGCGGCTATCATTCGACTAGTGGAAGAAGCACAAGGTTCCAAGGCACCAATTCAGAGAATGGCCGATAAGATCTCCAGTATATTTGTTCCTATAGTAGTGCTAATCAGCATTCTGACTCTATTACTAACTTGGTGGCTTTTCGATGATTTTATTTTTGCGCTTATCAACGCAGTTACTGTGTTGGTAATTTCTTGCCCTTGCGCACTGGGACTAGCAACGCCAACAGCAATAATGGTTGGAACCGGGCGAGGTGCACAAATTGGCGTGCTATTTAAAAATGCCTCTGCACTGGAGCAGGCGGAGAAAATTCAAACACTTGTTTTAGATAAAACTGGAACCCTGACAGAAGGTAAGCCTGTCGTGACCGATATTATTCCTTTGGGAGACATTAGTAAGAATGATTTAATACAGATTTCTGCCACGCTGGAACAAGGATCAGAACATCCCCTTGCTAAGGCAGTATTAGAATGTGCGAAAAGAATGAATATTAAATTACATAGAGTGAGTGACTTTACTTCTGTTACTGGCAGGGGAGTAACTGCTCGTATCGATGAAACTAATTACATACTAGGCACAGTAAAATTTTTAATTGATTCTGGCACTGTAATTGATGCTGAATATATAGCAACTCTTCAGGCGAAAGGTGAAACTGTCGTCGTCATTGCCAAAAAAGTTAGCGACACCTATAAAGTCATTGGATATATTAAAATTGCTGATCAGCTGAGGAGTACTTCCGTTCAAGCTGTAAAAAGACTTCAATCTATGGGAATTGAAGTAATGATGCTCACAGGGGATAACTATGCTACTGCCACCGCTATTGCTAGGCAGGTAGGAATAACTAATTATCGCGCTGAAGTATTACCACAAGATAAAGCCGCTGAGATAGAACGCATAAGGAATAGCGGTAAGTTTATTGCCATGGTAGGCGATGGAATAAATGATGCTCCAGCACTAGCAGCTGCCGATGTAAGTTTCGCTATAGGCTCCGGATCGGATATTGCAATTGAAACTGCCGATATTACCTTGGTACGTAACGATCTAATGAGTGTTGCTGATGCAGTTTCTTTATCTAAAAAAACACTAGATAAAATCCGCCAAAATCTATTTTTTGCCTTCATATACAATGTTCTGGGAATACCACTCGCAGCAGTAGGATTACTTAACCCCGTAATCGCCGCTACAGCCATGGCAATGAGTTCTGTTTCAGTAGTAGCAAACTCTTTGTTGTTAAAAAAATGGCGGCCTAACTCTTGATATATAAACCTTGATAAAAATGGAGTGTATAAATTGCAAACGGCCATCCTGAATATAAACGGCATGACCTGCATGGGCTGTGTCAGTAGTATAGAAAAAGTATTAGCAAAAATTACTGGAGTAAGTAATTCCGATGTTTCACTAAAAAAACAACAGGCTGAAATTCAGTATGACCCAGAAAAGACCGATATAAATCAACTTAAAGAAGCTATTGTGGGAGCAGGATTTGAAATCAATATCTAGTTCTAAGATCCTAGCATAATAAGATAAAATGAGAATGAAAGAATAGAATCAATTTTAGAATTACTTTCTTTTAGGGGGGTGAATCTACCCTTTACAGTATCCATTATTTTGGAACCAGGTAACCGCATCTTGTATTGCTTCTGATGAAGGTCGGTATTGATAGCCCAAATCTCTAATTGCTTTTTCACTTGAAAAAAACATTTTCTTCTCTGCCATACGAATACTGTCTACTGAAGCACGTGGCTGAGTATTCGTAGCAATCGCAACTTTCTCCATTATCCAAGCTACAGGAAGCATCATCCCCATCGAAATATTCATTCTTTTTATCTTTTTACCGATAATTTCATCTATTGCCTGCAAAATTTGAATCAAATGTAGGTTCTCACCACCCAATATATATCGTTCTCCTGTCTTTCCATGCATATACGCTAATAAATGACCCTGTGCAATATCATCAACATGTGCAACATTAAGACCTGTACTCATATAAGCTGGCATCCGGCCACAAAGCGTATCGAGTACTATCTGCCCTGTCGGAGTTGGTTTTATATCACGTGGGCCTACAGGAGTAGAAGGATTGACAATAACTAAAGGTAACTGGTGCTTGTTAGTTAAGTGCTGCACTACTTGCTCAGCAAGAAACTTTGAACGCTTATAATGCCCGGTCATATTATTAAGGCTGGATGGAGTACTTTCATTTGCAGGACTAGCATCTGAATTTATACCTAAAGTAGCCACGCTACTAGTATAAATTATGCGGCTAACGTCAGCTTCATATGCTGCAAGTATCAGCTCTTGTGTTCCTTTAACGTTAATATCATACATAGTTTCAGGATCAGGCACCCATAGACGGTAATCCGCAGCCACATGAAATAAATTTTCACAATTAGAAACTGCACGTTTCAAAGAAGAGACATCGCGCAGGTCCCCCTCTGAAATTTCTACAGGTAATCCCTTCAGATTACTTTGGTCACTTCCAGCCCTTACTAAACACCGCACCTCATGTCCGGCCTCTAGTAAGCAACGCGCAACCGCTGAGCCAACAAAACCGTTGGCTCCAGTAACTAATGATTTCATAGCGCACTTTTCCTAGTATTTTAGATTTATAAAACCTTACTGCGCAAAATGAATCTATCTCTTCATCATATCTAATGGGATGCTAACATGAAATATTATTAAGAATAATATATATAGCCTAATATAAACTCTATAGGTTTAGAACATAAAAAAGCCCCGAGCTCTTTATGAGTCGGGGCGTTCTTATTTAAAAATGCCTGGCAGTGACCTACTTTCACATGCGTAATGCACACTATCATCGGCGCAACCTCGTTTCACGGTCCTGTTCGGGATGGGAAGGGGTGGGTCCAAAGCGCTATTGCCGCCAAGCGTAACCGTAATCTGGAAGAAGTAAATTTCAATGGATTAAATCATATTTATTTAAACAACCTGCAAACGTATCGAATGATTTTAATAACTACTTAATCATAATCTTTCACACGTTAACTTAAGGTTATAGGATCAAGCCGCACGGACAATTAGTATCGGTTAGCTTAACACATTACTGTGCTTCCACACCCGACCTATCAACGTCGTGGTCTTCAACGATCCTTTAGGGGGGTTTAACCCCCGGGAAATCTTATCTTGAGGTGAGTTTCCCGCTTAGATGCTTTCAGCGGTTATCTCTTCCCCACTTAGCTACCCGGCAATACGACTGGCGTCATAACCGGTACACCAGAGGTGAGTCCACTCCGGTCCTCTCGTACTAGGAGCAGGTCCTCTCAAATTTCCAACGCCCACGGCAGATAGGGACCAAACTGTCTCACGACGTTTTAAACCCAGCTCACGTACCACTTTAAATGGCGAACAGCCATACCCTTGGGACCGGCTACAGCCCCAGGATGTGATGAGCCGACATCGAGGTGCCAAACTCCCCCGTCGATATGAACTCTTGGGAGGAATTAGCCTGTTATCCCCGGCGTACCTTTTATCCGTTGAGCGATGGCCCTTCCATACAGAACCACCGGATCACTATGACCTGCTTTCGCATCTGCTCGACTTGTCAGTCTCGCAGTCAAGCACGCTTATGCCATTGCACTATCAGCACGATTTCCGACCGTACCTAGCGTACCTTCGTACTCCTCCGTTACACTTTGGGAGGAGACCGCCCCAGTCAAACTGCCTACCATACACGGTCCCCGATCCAGATAATGGACCTAGGTTAGAATCTCAAGAACATCAGGGTGGTATTTCAACGATGGCTCCATGAACTCTAGCGAGCTCACTTCAAAGCCTCCCACCTATCCTACACAAATATTCTCAAAACCCAATGTAAAGCTACAGTAAAGGTGCACGGGGTCTTTCCGTCTAGCCGCGGGTAGATTGCATCTTCACAACCATTTCAACTTCGCTGAGTCCCTGGAGGAGACAGTGTGGCCATCGTTACGCCATTCGTGCAGGTCGGAACTTACCCGACAAGGAATTTCGCTACCTTAGGACCGTTATAGTTACGGCCGCCGTTTACCGGGGCTTCAATCAAGAGCTTGCACCCCATCATTTAACCTTCCGGCACCGGGCAGGCGTCACACTCTATACGTCCACTTGCGTGTTTGCAGAGTGCTGTGTTTTTATTAAACAGTCGCAGCCACCATTTCTTTGCAACCCCCATCCGCTTCACGCGTAAAGCGCTACACGTACCGGGGGTACTCCTTATCCCGAAGTTACGGAGTTAATTTGCCGAGTTCCTTCTCCAGAGTTCTCTCAAGCGCCTTAGAATTCTCATCCCACCCACCTGTGTTGGTTTGCGGTACGGTCTTTATTCAACTGAAGCTTAGTGGCTTTTCCTGGAAGCATGGTATCACTCACTTGGCGCCCCGAAGGGCGTTGCGTTATCGCGCCTCAACTAAGCTGCTCGGATTTGCCTAAGCAGCACGTCTACACGCTTGAACCGGGACATCCAACACCCGGCTGAGCTAACCTTCTCCGTCCCCACATCGCATTGAATAAAGGTACTGGAATATTAACCAGTTTCCCATCAGCTACGCATTTCTGCCTCACCTTAGGGGCCGACTCACCCTGCGCCGATGAACGTTGCACAGGAATCCTTGGGTTTTCGGCGAGGGAGCCTTTCACTCCCTTTATCGCTACTCATGTCAGCATTCGCACTTCCGATACCTCCAGCAGCCTTCACAAGCTACCTTCGCAGGCTTACGGAACGCTCTCCTACCATTTACACAAGGCTGACCTTGTGTAAATCCCTAGCTTCGGTGTACAGTTTGAGCCCCGTTACATTTTCCGCGCAGGACGACTCGATCAGTGAGCTATTACGCTTTCTTTAAAAGATGGCTGCTTCTAAGCCAACTTCCTGACTGTTTTCGCCTTCCCACCTCGTTTACCACTTAACTGTACTTTGGGACCTTAGCTGAGGGTCTGGGTTGTTTCCCTTTCGACACCGGACGTTAGCACCCGATGTCTGTCTCCCACGCTTGCACTCTTCGGTATTCGGAGTTTGCCATGGGTTGGTAAGCCTAAACGGCCCCCTAGCCATAACAGTGCTCTACCCCCGAAGGTGATACGTGAGGCACTACCTAAATAGTTTTCGGAGAGAACCAGCTATTTCCAGATTTGATTAGCCTTTCACCCCTACCCACAGCTCATCCCCTAATTTTTCAACATTAGTGGGTTCGGACCTCCACGAAGTGTTACCCCCGCTTCATCCTGGCCATGAGTAGATCATCTGGTTTCGGGTCTACACCCAGCAACTAAACGCCCTATTAAGACTCGCTTTCGCTACGCTTCCCCTATTTGGTTAAGCTTGCTACTGAATGTAAGTCGCTGACCCATTATACAAAAGGTACGCAGTCACCCCGAAGGGCTCCTACTGTTTGTATGCATGCGGTTTCAGGATCTATTTCACTCCCCTTCCGGGGTTCTTTTCGCCTTTCCCTCACGGTACTGGTTCACTATCGGTCGATTACGAGTATTTAGCCTTGGAGGATGGTCCCCCCATATTCAAACAGGATTTCTCGTGTCCCGCCCTACTTGTTCCAACCCTAGTTCCACACTCAAACTTTCATCTACGGGGCTATCACCCACTATGGCCCGACTTTCCAGACGGTTTGATTAGTTCAAGTGCTAAAAGTTGGAGGCTGATCCCATTTCGCTCGCCGCTACTCTGGGAATCTCGGTTGATTTCTATTCCTCTGGTTACTTAGATGTTTCAGTTCACCAGGTTCGCTACGCTTGACCTATGTATTCAGTCAAGGTTGACCCTTGCGGGCCGGGTTTCCCCATTCGGACATCTCCGGATCAATGCTTGTTTGCCAGCTCCCCGGAGCTTTTCGCAGGCTTCCACGCCCTTCATCGCCTGTAATCGCCAAGGCATCCACCACATGCACTTATTCGCTTGATCCTATAACCTTAAGGGCTTTTAGATTATGGGTATAAAGTCTATTAAATTAACTTTATAAATTCATCCCGTCCTCCAAAACCAATTAGTTACAGGTTGTTTCTGCATTGCATCCGACTAAAAATACAATGCATTGATACAATCTAACCCAATATCATTACATTCCAAGAGAAAACCATAATCATAAAGACTTAAGGTTCCTTAGAACACAAAATATTTACTTCTTCCAAATTTTTAAAGAACACCAAGAAATAGATTTGATAAATAACAGTCAAAAAACGACTAATAAATTTCAATAACATCTATTTCTATATAATACAGCCGCTGGTTAAAAACCAGAAGTAAGCGCTTTCGCTTACTTCTATTCTTTAAATTTCATAGCTTGTTTTAATTATTGGTGGAGGTGATCGGAATCGAACCGACGACCCCCTGCTTGCAAAGCAGGTGCTCTACCAATTGAGCTACACCCCCGCTATGTTGGTAGGTCTGGGTGGATTTGAACCACCGACCCCACGCTTATCAAGCGTGTGCTCTAACCAACTGAGCTACAGACCCTAATTTAAGGGTCCATGACAATTGCTGAATACTTATTTCCATGTATTCAACTACAGTCACCTAGCCCCTGCTTCTTAAACAACCGATAGGTTGTGGATACTTTACTGGGTTTTTCTCTTGAAAGGAGGTGATCCAGCCGCAGGTTCCCCTACGGCTACCTTGTTACGACTTCACCCCAGTCATGAATCTCACCGTGGCAAGCGCCCTCCTTGCGGTTAGACTACCTGCTTCTGGTGGAACCCACTCCCATGGTGTGACGGGCGGTGTGTACAAGACCCGGGAACGTATTCACCGCGACATTCTGATCCGCGATTACTAGCGATTCCGACTTCACGGAGTCGAGTTGCAGACTCCGATCCGGACTACGACGCGCTTTCTGAGATTAGCTCCCCCTCGCGGGTTGGCAACCCTCTGTACGCGCCATTGTATTACGTGTGAAGCCCTACCCATAAGGGCCATGAGGACTTGACGTCATCCCCACCTTCCTCCGGTTTGTCACCGGCAGTCTCATTAAAGTGCCCAACTAAATGATGGCAATTAATGACAAGGGTTGCGCTCGTTGCGGGACTTAACCCAACATCTCACGACACGAGCTGACGACAGCCATGCAGCACCTGTGTTATCGTTCCCTTTCGGGCACCTCCGCTTTTCTGCGGGCTTCGATACATGTCAAGGGTAGGTAAGGTTTTTCGCGTTGCATCGAATTAATCCACATAATCCACCGCTTGTGCGGGTCCCCGTCAATTCATTTGAGTTTTAATCTTGCGATCGTACTCCCCAGGCGGTCAACTTCACGCGTTAGCTACGTTACCAAGCCCGTAAAGGCCCGACAACTAGTTGACATCGTTTAGGGCATGGACTACCAGGGTATCTAATCCTGTTTGCTCCCCATGCTTTCGTCCCTCAGCGTCAGTATTGACCCAGGGGGCTGCCTTCGCCATCGGTGTTCCTCCACATATCTACGCATTTCACTGCTACACGCGGAATTCCACCCCCCTCTGCCATACTCTAGCCTTGTAGTTTCAGACGCAGTTCCCAGGTTAAGCCCGGGGCTTTCACATCTGACTTACAAAACAACCTGCGGACCCTTTACGCCCAGTAATTCCGATTAACGCTCGCACCCTACGTATTACCGCGGCTGCTGGCACGTAGTTAGCCGGTGCTTCTTCTGCCGGTACCGTCATTAATTACGAGTATTAATCGTAACCGTTTCGTTCCGGCTGAAAGAGCTTTACAACCCGAAGGCCTTCTTCACTCACGCGGCATGGCTGGATCAGGGTTTCCCCCATTGTCCAAAATTCCCCACTGCTGCCTCCCGTAGGAGTCTGGGCCGTGTCTCAGTCCCAGTGTGGCTGGTCGTCCTCTCAGACCAGCTACTGATCGAAGCCTTGGTAAGCTTTTACCTTACCAACAAGCTAATCAGGCATCGGCCGCTCCTAAAGCGCAAGGTCTTGCGATCCCCTGCTTTTCTCCTGAGAGATTATGCGGTATTAGCACACCTTTCGATGCGTTATCCCCCACTTATAGACACGTTCCGATGTATTCCTCACCCGTTCGCCACTCGCCACCAGGGTTGCCCCCGTGCTGCCGTTCGACTTGCATGTGTAAAGCATGCCGCCAGCGTTCAATCTGAGCCATGATCAAACTCTTCAGTTTAATAATGTTAAAACTCTCGCTTGACTTGTTACCTTGTTACATCGTGCGAGTACTTCTTTTTTTCAGTTGTCTCGAACCTACCTCGAAAGATAGATTTTTTGACGCCCTAGCAAAGTACCCACACCTATCGGCTGTAAATTTTTAAAGAACTGGTCTGACCAATAAACCTTATTGGCAGAGAAGCCGTGAATTATATAGACACCGAAACCGTATATCAAGATATTTCTTCTAATACTACATATATATATTGGATGTTAATGGATTATTACTTTAAATCTGAATGTTAAAGGATTGTTACCTTAGCAAATTTTCGTTTCCCTACCTGAATTACTGAAGTTGTTCCTAGCTTTAATTTTAGGTTTTTGTCACTTATTTTTTCCCCATTTAATTTCACCCCTTTCTGCTCGATCATGCGAAGAGCTTCTGATGTACTTGCTGTGAGGCCAGATTGCTTAAGGATTTTTGTTATACCCAACCCATCATCTTCACTTTGTAATTCTATTAGCGGGATATTTTCTGGTATTGCGCCATGTTTGAAGCGTGCCTCAAAATCAGTTACTGCTTTTTCTGCATCTTGTTTGCTGTGAAAACGCGTCACTATTTCCTTAGCAAATATTATTTTTATATCCCGCGGATTACGACCTTGCTCTATTTCCTTTTTCCATTGTCGGATAGTAATTAATGATTCAAAAGATAGTAACTCTAAATATTGCCACATCAATTCATCAGAAATTGACATTATCTTACCGAAGATTTCCTCAGCCGCCTCATCTATGCCGATATAATTATTTAACGATTTAGACATTTTATTCACGCCATCAAGCCCCACTAATAGAGGCATAGTAAGAATACATTGAGGGGGCTGATTAAAATGTTTTTGTAATTCACGTCCCACTAACAAATTAAACTTCTGATCGGTACCTCCTAATTCTATATCTGCCTTAAGCATGACCGAATCATAAGCTTGAATCAGTGGATACAAAAACTCATGAATAGAAATAGGCTGGTTGTTTCGGTACCTTTTACCAAAATCATCTCGTTCTAACATGCGAGCTACAGTATGAGTTGAGGCTATTTTGATTAGATCAGCCGCATTTACTTGGCTCATCCATTTTGAATTAAACGCAACTTCAGTTTGATCAGACCTCAGTATTTTGAATACTTGGTCTGTATAAGTTTTTGCATTCTCTGCGACTTGTTCCTCTGTTAAGGGAGGACGGGTAGTATTCTTCCCACTAGGGTCACCTATCATGCCCGTGAAGTCACCAATTAAGAATTGAATATGGTGACCCATATCCTGCAGCTGGCGCATCTTATTAAGCAGAACCGTATGACCCAAGTGCAAATCTGGAGCAGTTGGGTCAAAACCAGCTTTAATTCTTAGCGGAATACCTGTTGATAGCTTTTTCTTGAGTTCTTTTTCAACCAGGAGCTCGTCACAGCCTCGCCTGATAATCTCTAGCTGCTCTTCTATATCTTTGGGCACAGTTGATTATCCTAGATTATCTTCAGCAAAACCCCAGTTGATTAATTTCTCAATTACAGCATTAACATATTCAATTCTACGATTCTCATAATCAAGATAGTAAGCATGCTCCCATACATCAATAACAAGAAGTGGTTTTACCCCCATAGATAAGGGTGACTCTGCATTAGCAGTTTTAGCAACCTCAAGTTTGTCGCCGTTCATTACAAGCCATGCCCAACCACTTCCAAACTGAGTCATTGCTGCAGTAGCTAATTCTTTCTTACATGAGTCTAAGTCACCAAAAGAACTCTCAATCTTTTGCTTCAAAATTAAAGGAGGCTCCCCGCCGCCCTTCTGAGATAAGCTATTCCAGTAAAAAGTATGATTCCAAATTTGGGCGGAATTGTTGAAAATTCCCGCTTTACTAGCTTGGCCAGCTGTCTTAGTTATGATCTCTTGTAATGACAAATCGGCTAATTCTGTATCAGCTATCAGATTATTCAGGTTATTAACATAAGTTTTATGATGTTTGCCATAGTGGATGCCTACCGTACGCGCCGAAATAACTGGATCTAGGGCATCTTCTGCGTAGGGAAGGGGCGGTAATGTATGTGGCGTGTTACTCATTATTCTGACTCCTATATTTTGACAAATCTACTTATATTCTTCTCAAACCAAATATTACGGTTAAGTCTCTTAAGTAGGATACTACTAAATGAACAAAGAACCGAGAAAGTTATGGGGCTTTCAGCTCTAATAAAGGCTTATCAGGGTAATGTTGCATTTGATACGCCGCCCATAATCTACTTGCAATACGATAAGCAAGGAGATTTACATGTAGTTGAAACGATTCATTATCAAGTTCTTGCGTGGTTTGCTTAAAAAGCTTCAGCCATTGCTCAAACAGCTCAGAACGAAGGTTTGGCACAGCTAAATGTTTGGGCATTGGCGCCCCATTAAAACGGTTGGTACCTAGCAAATTACCTGACCAGAAATCGGTCATTTGTATAAAATGTTCTTCCCAGTTAGTAACGTGAGCTTCAAAGATCGGACCCAATGACGGATCTTTTCGGGCCTTTTCATAAAAAGAACGAACTAACTGATCGATCTCTTTCTCAGTATACGCAGGGGAATTTGGTGTAGAAGACATTGGTTGCGAAATAAGCTAGTTAATTAAGGTGCCGTTTCTGACGATATTCTCGGCAAATATTTGAGTGGATCTACTGGCTTTCCATTCTTTCGGATTTCAAAATGTAGTCTTACTAGCTTACTGTCAGTTTTTCCCATCTCTGCAATTACTTGCCCCCTAGAAACTATTTGCCCCTCCTTTACTAGGAGCTTATTGTTATGTGCGTACGCACTAAGGTATGAATTATTATGCTTAATAATAATGAGTTTGCCGTAGCCCCGCAATCCAGTTCCACTGTAAACTACTTTGCCTGCAGCTGAAGCCAGAACAGGTTGCCCTGTCTTTCCTGAGATATCCATACCTTTCGTGCTTTGTAAGAAATGGCTTGATACTCTCCCTTCCGTGGGCCAAATCCATTTAATACCACCCTTATCACGAGCAGCGGCATTTAATTCAGTAGATCTTTCATTTTTTGAATTCTTAACGGCCGCCGGAAGCGCCTCCTCAGGTGCCTTTAATTTTGCTACAGCTTGTTTCGAATATGGAAGCTTCAATGCCTTAGGCTCTGTTTTCAATAGAGTAGCAGCAGAAGTGGATTCCGAAATGGGTTGCTGTATTGTTGGCGATGACTCCGGATCAGGAAGTGCAAATATAGCTGGTTTAACCATTATATTAGGCGAGGACAGCCTAAGCTGTTGGCCAATATTTATAGCGCCAGGGTTTTCTAGATTATTCCATTCTGCTAAATTCTTGTAATCTATATCATAGATTTGCGCGATACTATACAGAGTATCGCCCTTTTGCACCGTATGCTTTTGACTACTTTCTTTAGAATGGCCAGCTGTCTGCGGCGTATTTTTGCCTGATGAAGAATGTCGAGTTGACACGCACCCCACAAGCAAAAGACAGATAAAAGACGGAAATAATATAAGATTGCATAAAAATTTCCTATCACAAAGGGATTGCTTGTAGCATTTAACAATCTTTGTAGAAAATAATGCTTGATTAACCGGCTTCATCTCACCTTTCTTCATTCACACCTTCTCTTGAAGACATAGTTTAATTTTTTACGATACCAGGAAGTATTGGCACAAATCTTACCTCGTCCAGAATAGCTTCTATATAACCCTGTAAGTTACGTTCGATTACACATAAGTACTGTTTTTGGCTTCCTTTTGGATAAACCATTCTACCACCGATTGCTAATTGCGCCAGCAATGCAGGAGGAACATGCGTAGTTGCAGCTGTCATAATAATGCCATCGAATGGCCCAACCTCAGGCAAACCCTGGAGTCCATCTGCATGCTTCAATCGTACATTATTAAGACGAAACTCTCTTAAGCGTGAACGGGTTCGACTCAATAAGGGGCCAATACGTTCGATTGAATAAACCTCACGCGCAAGCTGAGCCAAGATGGTTGTCTGGTAACCACAACCTGTACCAATTTCAAGAACTTTTCCGAGGGTTGGGCCTGCATGTAATAATTCACTCATTCGCGCTACAATAAATGGACTTGAGATGGTTTGTCCAAAATTAATGGGAAGAGCGACATCATCGTAAGCACGGCTTGCGAGAGCTTCCTCGACAAATAAATGACGGGGAGCGGAATTCATTGCTGCCAGAACCACCTCATCCTCTATATTTTGAACTCGTAAACGGTCAATCATTCGCGCACGTGTACGCTGAGAAGTCATGCCAATGCCAGAATGATATAAACTCAAACTCAGTATCTCTTTAGATGTTTAACTTCAAAATACCAAACATTTCCCATCTGCACATCTTATTTTAACCACTGCTTAACCGTTTCTAGCTGTGCATATTGAGTCAGATCAATTTGTAATGGTGTTAGCGATACCCGATTTTGTTGAACTGCATGAAAATCTGTATTTTCA
>Ga0308016_10000304_pt1 | contig 25267 bp, 25 predicted proteins | sample Neamet233_FD_203129 | JGI IMG/M metagenome (GOLD analysis project Ga0308016, IMG submission 203129) | Marine microbial communities from water near the shore, Antarctic Ocean - #233 | ecosystem: Environmental > Aquatic > Marine > Unclassified | place: Southern Ocean | collected 2014-07-28
CTTGTTGATGAAATGAAAAATGTTAAAGAAAACTTTAATTTTTTATATGTAGGTCATTGGTTACAGGGTAATTTAGGTAAGGATAGAAAAGATACTGGTATGATGTTAAAAGTATTTCTTGAATCATTTAAAAATCAAAAACATAAACCAGGTCTTATAATGAAAACAAGTGGAGCTGGATTCTCTATCTTAGATAGACAGGAGATGTTGAATAAGATTGAAAGTATTAAGCAAACTGTAAAGGGTGATTTACCTAATGTTTATTTGTTACACGGTGATTTTACCGATGGAGAGATGAATGAACTATATAATCATCCTAAAGTAAAAGCTCATATTAATTTAACACACGGTGAAGGATTTGGTAGGCCATTACTTGAAGCTAGTATATCAGAAAAACCAATAATTGCATCAAATTGGAGTGGACATACGGACTTCTTAGTTAAGGATTTAGCTATAATGTTAAATGGTAGTATGTCAGCTGTTGAAAAGGGTTCAGTACCAGATAATTTTTTAATTGAAGGTGCTCAATGGTTTACTGTAAACTACAGAGATGCTTCATCAGCTATGAAAAGTGTATATACAACTTATAAAAAGCATACACTTAATGCTAAAAAACTTGGTATTGTAAATAGGTCTAAGTTTTCATTAGAAGCTATGACAAGAAAGTTTGGTAAGATATTAGATAAGTATGTACCAGAGTTTGCACAAGAGGTTAAGTTACAATTACCTAAACTAAAGAAGGTGGATTCAACTAAAATACCTAAAATAACATTACCAAAATTAAAGAAGGTGTAATATGGAAAGAGTAATAGATTGTCCTGTATGTTTTGATGTAGATAAGTGTTTTGAAGAAATTCAAGAAGAATATAGTTCTTATCTATGTTTTAATTGTGGATTTATGAGTGATTCTCGATATGAGAATGATAGTATAAACTTAATAGAAAATTTAAAGAAATCACCAAAGTTAGTTCAGGACTTAAAAATTGTAGATAAAGATAGAAATATAGTTTGGTTTCCCTCAGTTATTAATATGGGAGAACTTGGTATGATTTTTCCTGAAGGTAAAGGTATTAATGATTATACGTGGAAATATGCAAAACTTGTTGATATTCCAGAAGAAGAACGTGTTAAGTATGATAATTATGATAAGAGGCTTGACGTAGAAAACGCTAAGTCATATGGATTAAACGGATTCTTAGAAGCTTGTAAGGATATGGGAATAACAAAAGACTTGAGGTAATATGTCTAAATTAGTTTATAGTTGGGGTAGAGTAACAGCTGGAGACATTATATCTTTTAGATATAAGGGAAAAGATTCAACTAGTATGTTACAAACTGTTTTAGTTTTTAATCCTAAAATACCAAATAAGAAGAAGGATGGTACTAAAAGCTTTCACTTAATTGGACTTAAATTAGAAAATCGTGGTGTTATTCCTACCATAAAAAGTAAACCTCTGATGGTTCAGTTATTAGAAAGAATTGGTGGGATAGAGGTTGTAAGCGGTGATGATTTTATCTATAGAGTAAATATTCCAAATGTTGGTCCTCGTGGTGTTAAACGAAATGTTTATAATAAAATTAAAAAGTATATAAATCAACATTCAGTATATAGAACTTATGATTATAAGAAAGCTAAAAAATCTTCAGTATTTTTAGAACCAATAATTTTACCAAGAGATGTTAGAGAGGCTTTAATTGAAAATTAGCTATGGAATAACAGTTTGTAAAGAAGATGTTGAGATACAAAGATTGGTTACATTTTTATTAAAAAACAAAAGAGATGAAGATGAGATTGTCATCACTTATGATTCTAATAATGGTTCTAAGGGTGTTGAAGAATATCTAAGAGCTAAATCAGTAAATGGTGAATTTTATTGGCATTCATATAAATTTGATAGGGATTATGCTAAACTAAAAAACTTTACTAAAAAGATGTGTAACGGTGATTATATATTTCATATAGATGCTGATGAATACCCACACGAAAATTTGATTGAACAATTACCACAGATAATAGAACTGAATGATGTGGATTTGATTTGGATACCACGAGTAAATACCGTAGATGGATTTACGGATGAGGATGTTAAGAAGTGGGGGTGGAGAGTTACTGAAAATGGTTGGGTAAACTATCCAGATTATCAGGCAAGAGTCTTTCGTAATACTGAGAGTATTATGTGGGTTAGACCTTTACATGAACATATAAGTGGTTGTAAAACATATGCACATCTACCACCACACGAAGAGTTATCTTTATATCACCCAAAGACAAAAGAAAAACAAGAAGAACAAAATAAGTTTTATATGGATAATTTCAATAGAGATTTATTAGTAAGAGTTGGTAATTAATGTTTGAAGATGGTTTATTTTCAGAGGAAGTAAAAGTTTTTACACCTGACGTACATACAGACTATAGAGGTGAGCTTTGGACTACTTGGAAAAAAGATGAGTTTCCTGTAGATTTAGAATTTAATCACGATAAAGTTTCTACATCACGAAAGAATGTTATTAGGGGAATACACGGTGATAACAAGTCTTGGAAGCTAGTTACTTGCTTATATGGTGAATTGTATTTCGTAATTGTAGATAATAGAAAGAACTCGATAAACTACTTAGAATGGGATTGTATTATACTAAATGATAAGAATAGAAGTTCAGTATTAATACCTCCAGGCTTTGGAAATTCTTTTTGTGTTTTGAGCAATTACTCGATATTTATGTATAAGTGGAGTTATAAAGGAAGATATCCTGATGTAGAAGACCAATTCACATTGAAATGGAATGATGAAAGAATAGGTATAAATTGGCCTATTAAAAACCCAATATTACAATTAAGAGATAAATAAAAGAGGTTATAATGTCTGCTGATAGTAGAACAAAAACAACTATAATAAAGTTAAGAAAACATAAAAAATTAAAAGAAAAAACCTGTCTTGTTACTGCTTATGATTACCCACAATCACTAATAGCTGATAAAGCAGGAGTGGATGCTATCCTTGTGGGTGATTCATGTGGAATGACAACTCACGGATATAAAACAACTATACCCGTAACGATGGATGAGATGATTAATCATTGTGAATCTGTAGCTAGAGGTGCTAAAGATGCATTTTTAATAGGTGATATGCCTTATATGTCATACCAACCATCAAACCAAGTAGCAATAGAAAATGCTGGTAGATTCATAGTATCAGGAATGGATTGTGTTAAGGTTGAAGGGGCTATGATTGATCGTGTTAAATCGATTGCAGATTCTGGTATTATGGTTATGAGTCATTTAGGATTAACACCACATACACGTGCTAAACTTGGTGGATATAAAGTTCAAGGTAAAACTGCTAAGAGTGCAGAGATTGTACTTGACCAAGCAAAAAGATTACAAGATGCTGGATGTTCTTTTCTATTATTAGAAGCAATGCCAACTGAACCAGCTGGTATGATAGCTGAAAAACTTGATATTCCCGTTTATGGTATTGGAGCCGGTGATAGAGTTGATGGTCAACTTGTTATTATGCACGATTTAGTTGGTTTATTTTGGGAATTTAAATCAAAATTTGTAAAAAGATATTGTGAAGCTGGGCAGATGATACAAACAGCACTTGAAGATTATAAGAATGAAGTAAAGGGTGGTCAGTTTCCAGCAAAAGAAAACTTCTATGAGATTAAAGAAGAAGAACTAGACAAATTACTTGGTGATTCTTCTTGGAAATATGAAAAAGATAGAGTTGAAAATATGGCAAAACCAAAACATAGTGTAACGCCAATAACTACAAAGAGGGATTAATGAAAGTAGCAGATTATATAATAAATTACTTAGCAGATTATGGAATAAAAGATGTATTTCTTGTTTATGGAGCTGCAAATGGTGATTTAGTAGATGCATTTACGAGAAACGATAAAATTAGATATATCGCAGTAATGCACGAACAAGGTGGTGGTTTTGCTGCTGAAGGTCATTCTAAGATATCAGGTAAAATTGGAGTAGCTATGGCTACAAGTGGTCCTGGTGGAATGAACTTTGTTACACCTATCGGTAATTGTTATTATGATTCTATTCCTTGTTTGTTTATTACAGGTCAAATTAATTCTAAGTTTATGAGACCTGATAAGAGTATCAGACAGATTGGATTTCAAGAGACAGATATTGTTAGTGTTGTAAATCCAATGACTAAATATGCTAAAACTATAACCAACCCATCAGATATTAAATACGAATTGGAGAAAGCCCTTCATATGGCAACAGAGGGAAGGCCTGGTCCAGTTTTATTAGATATACCAATAGATGTTCAAAAGAGTGATGTAGATGAAGAATCGCTATTGGGTTATGATGTTAATTTGAAAACTATGTATGATATTGATACAATTACTAAACAAGTTGATAAGTACATTAAAGATTTAAAAAGTAGTGAAAGACCTTGTTTGATGATTGGTGGTGGTGTAAGATTGAGTGGAGCAGTAGATGAGTTATTAGAACTTGGTAGATATTTGAAAATTCCTATGTTTCCAACTTGGAATGCATTGGACATAGTTTCTTCAGATTATGAATATTATGGTGGTAGGATTGGAACTTATGGTGGTGCTGGAAGAAACTTTGGAATACAAAACTCAGATTTACTTTTAGCAATTGGTAGTAGAATATCAGGTAGAATAACTGGTGGTAATGTACATACTTTTGCAAGAGAAGCTAAAAAGTATATGGTAGACGTTGATAAAGCTGGATTACAAAAGAAACTACAACAAGTACCATTTGATGAGTGTATTTATTCTGATGCAAAGTTATTTATTAAAATATTATTAGAAAGACTAAAGAGTGGACACCTACCAAAGTTTGATTCGTGGGTAGATAAGGTGATGGATTGGAAAGTAAAATACGATCCTGTAACTGATGATATGTTTGAACCAAGACAATACCCACACCCATATGCTTTTACACGAATATTATCAGAAGAGATGAAAAGTGATGATATATTTGTTGCAGATTGTGGTGGTAATATAGTGGTTGCTAATCATTCATTTGAAACGAAGATTGGTCAAAGATACTTTACAAATAATGGAAACTCGCCTATGGGATTCTCAGTTGCTGGAGCAATGGGTGCTGCTATAACCGCAGATAAATCACAAAATGTAGTTTGTGTAATCGGTGATGGTGGATTTAATATGAATATACAAGAGTTGCAAACCATTGTCAATTATCAGATACCAGTTAAGATTATTATAATGAACAATCACATATATGGAATAACAAAAGCATTTCAAGAAACAAATTTTGAAGGTAGGTCTGAAGCTTGTGGCCCTATAGGATACAATCCACCTAATTTTGTAGACATTGTTAATGCTTATAAGATTCCTACTATGGTTGTAGACGATGGCTCAGACTATGATGTGATTAGAAAGCAAATTAAAGAGTTTCTAACTGTTGAAGGTCCTGTAGTCTTAGATTTAAACTGTCACGAATATCATACATACGATCCAAAGATTGTAGGTTGGGAAACTCCTATTGAAGATATGTATCCATATCTACCAGATGCTGAATTTAATGAAAATATGCATATTAAACCAATCGGTCAAAAAAGAGTGTATCCAAAGTTAACAAAGAATACTTTTTGGGATAAATGAACTGATTTAGATATTTATATAAAATGAATAAACTAAAAATAGGAACAATACAAGTCAACAACAGTTTTTCTGGTCAAAACTATTTGCCCCTATCACTTGGGTTTTTAGTGTCTTACGCTCAAATGCACTGTAAAAACTTTAATGATTTTGAGTTCTTAAATCCTATATACAAAAGAATTCGAATAAAAGATGCAGTAGAACAATATAAAGATTGTGATATAGTTGCTTTTAGTGTGTATGTGTGGAATAATAATATCTCAATGAGAATAGCTAAAGCATTAAAAGAAGTTAATCCTAATATATTAACTCTTGTTGGTGGTTGTCATATTCCTGAAAGACCTGAGTATATTGAAAAGTATATGAATGACCATCCATATATTGATATCGCTTCGGTTGGAGAAGGTGAACGAGTATTTACAGATTTCTTAGAAAACTATCCAACAAAAAGTTGGGATAATGTAGAGTCGTTGATTTATAGAAATGGTGATAAGTTAATTACTACACCACAGGCTGAACGAATTAAGGATATGAATGAAATCCCATCACCCTTTGTCGAGGGATATTTTGATGGTTTACTTAAAGATAATCCACACGAGAGATGGATTGGGTTATGGGAAACTAACCGTGGATGTCCTTTTGCTTGTACATTTTGTGATTGGGGAGTTGGATTTAAAAAGAAAGTATCTAAGTATAACTTAGAGGATAGGCTATTTTATGAAATTGATTGGTTCAGTAAGAATAAGATAGAGTTTGTATTTGCTTGTGATGCTAATTTTGGTATGTATAAGGATAGGGATTTACCAATAGTTAAGAAGTTTGCAGAAAATAAAGAAAAGTTTGGTTATCCCGAAGCGTTATCCGTACAAAATACTAAAAATTCAAACGAAGTTTCATATCAAGTTCAAAAACTACTATCAGATACAGGTTTAAGTAAAGGTGCTTTAATAGCATTTCAATCATTAGACCCTAAAACATTAAAGGCTATTAAAAGAGACAATATAAAACTTGATGTTTTTTATGACTTACAAGCTAAATTTATGAGAGATGGTATAAAAACATTTTCAGATATTATATTGGGATTACCAGAAGAAACATATGATAGTTTTACTAAAGGTGTTTCTAAATTAATTTCACTTGGACAACATAACAGAATACAGTTTAATAATTTGAGTATATTACCTAATACTGAAATGGGTGATCCAGAATACCTTGAGAAGTATGAAATGAAAGTGATTGAAAATGATATTATAAATATACACGGTTCTCTTGGAGAATGGCTTGATGATATTTATGAAACACAGCAAATGGTTGTTGGAACAAAATCAATGCCTGAAGAGGATTGGGTTAATACACGGACATTTGGATACATAGTTGCATTTTTACATTTCAATAAGTTGTTTCAGTTACCAATAATAATTGCAAATTCTGTTTATAAAATAGATTATAAAGATATATTTGACGCCTTTGTTACTGAAGCTAAATCTAAAACTGGTGCGTATTCTGATTTGGTAAAAGTATTTTATAATCATTCTCGTAAAATGCAAGAAGGTGGACCTGAGTTTATGAGTTCAGAAAAGTGGTTAAATATTTGGTGGCCACCAGATGAATTAGCATTTATAAAAGCTGTTACTGAGGATAAATTAGATAATTTTTATGAAGATGCAAAAGAAATTTTATATAGTGTTTTTGAAAAACATAATATTAAAAATTATGATACTGTTATTTCTGAGTCAATCTATATGAATAAGAGTTTAATAAAATTACCTAATCAAACTAAAGACTTAAATTTAAATTTGAGTTATAACATATGGGATGTTTACAACGCAACTTTACTGGGTAATCAAGTAGAATTAAAGGTTGGTAATTTTAATTATTTTGTAGATAGAACTACTGAAACTTGGGATTCTTGGGAAGATTGGTGTGAAAAGGTTGTTTGGTGGTCTAATAAAAAAGGAGCATATTTATATGACTGTATTAGACTCAAAGGTGAAAAGAAAAGTTTAGATTTAACAAATATAATAAAAATTGAAGGTGAACCGTTTGGAAATGATGCACGGTATCAATAAGGGTTATTAATGAAGATTGAAAATAAAAATGTTTTAGTAACTGGTGCTAATGGAATGGTTGCATATCAATTAATTAAATTACTCATGGATAAAAATTGTAATTTAACATTAACAGATTTACACAAAACATCTAAGTTTTATACTGATGTGAAATACATTTCAGGTGATTTAAGAAGTCGTAGTTTTTCACAATCTATATGTAAGAATCAAGATATAGTTTTTAGTTTGGTTGGACTTAAAGCCTCTCCAGAAGAGTGTAAGAATAAACCAGCTAGTCATAGTGTAACTATGAATCAATTTAACTCTAACATCATAGAATCAGCTTTTAAAAATGATATAGAGTGGTTTTTATATACGAGTTCAGTAGGAGTTTATTATCCAGCACCTATACTTTTAGAAGATGATGTTTGGAATACAACACCATCCCCTAACGATTGGTATGGTGGTTGGGCTAAAAGAATGGGAGAACTTAATGTTGAAGCTTCTATGATAGAATATGGTAGAAATAATTGTTCTATAGTAAGACCTGCAAATATTTATGGGAAATGGGATATCTTTAATGATAAGGCTACTGTTGTTGGTTCATTAATCAATAAAGGATATCAAGATGATGTACTAACAGTTTGGGGAGACGGAACACCTATTAGAGATTTTATTTATTCTAAAGACGTTGCTATGGGAATGTTACATATGGTAGAGAATGAAGTTACAAAACCTGTTAATCTTGGTAGTGGTAAGGGAGTTACGATTAAAGAGATATCAGAAATAATAGCTAATTACTTTTCTAAAGATATAATTTGGGATAGTGAAAAACCAATGGGTGATAAGAAAAGGTTGATGAGTGTAGAGCGGTCAGAGAGTTATGGTTTTAAACCACAAGTTAGTTTGGAAGATGGTCTTGTAAGAACAATGAAATGGTATGAGGAGTATGGATATGAGTTATAATAATAAAAATGTGTTAGTAACAGGTGCAGCTGGGATATCTGGTCACTCGATGGTGAAGAGATTATTAGATGAGGGTAGTCACGTTAGGGCTACAGTATACACTAAACGAAAGTTAAATTTACCAGAACATAAAAATTTAGAAATAATAAAAGCCGATTTAAATTCACATAATCAATGTCTTGATATAACAAAAGATATGGATATAGTTTTTAATTTTGTTGCATTTATTAGAGGAGCTGAAGGTCAAATTGAAAGTCAAGTTGACTTAGTTAGGAACAATGTTGTACCAACAATTAATATGTTAGATGCTTGTGTAAAATCAAAAGTAGATAAGGTTGGTTTCATTGGTAGTTCTACTATATATCCTGATGCAGATTATCCTGTAAAGGAAGATGAAGCTTTTATTGGAAATCCACATCCTGCTTATTTTGGTGTAGCTTGGATGAAACGATATGCTGAAATAGTTTGTAATCACTTTAATAATATTACTGATACAAAGTTTTCCATAATTAGAACTACAGCAATGTATGGGCCTCACGATAATTTTAATAATAGAGGACACGTTATTCCTCAATTGATTATGAAGGCTAATAGTGGTATGAATCCATTTGAAATATGGGGTGATGGTACACAGATTAGAGATTTTACTTATGTTGATGATGTAATTGATGCTTTACTTTTAGTTACAGAAAAATCTAATGGTAGAGCATATAATGTTGCAACTGGAACACCAACAACTGTTACAGAGTTAGTGGAAACTATAACAGATATTTATGGTTATACTCCAGAGTTTTGGTACGATTTAACTAAACCAACGATGATACCAAAAAGAGTAGTTGATGTTAGTAAGATTTATGAAGACTTAAATTGGAAAGCAAAACATACACTACGAGATGGTTTAGAGAAAACAATAGAATGGTATAAGGAAAGTAGTAAATGAAGATATGTGTAATTTTCGGAGGTGCTGCCTCTGATAATATTAAATCTTTTTATGTAAAAGATGGTACAATGTATGATTTTAAAAATAACAAACCACATATTTTTCAATGTGCATATTCACCAGAGTTTACAACACAAATATGGAACTATTGTTTTCTTGATGAGGGTGGTTGTTTTTTAAATTTAGCTGAATGGGAAGATGAACTACCAGATTTTGATTTTGACATAATAATTTATGCAAATGAAAGGTGGGGGTTAGATGAAGATCATTGGGATAACTATAGTGTTGAGAGATTAAAAAATAAATACACTAAAGCTAAGGTTGTAGGATATATCAAAGAACCAACAGTGCCTCCATTCCGATTTAAAAATTGGATTAGATTTTTAAATGAATGTGATACTGTAATGGCTCCATCTTCAGGTCATTTAAAACATTTACCAATATATGAAAAGATTCAAGGTGAGTTGAATGATATGATAAATTATTGCACACCCTGTCCTGATAATTTAGATGTAATCTTTAATAAGTTTTATTCTAATACCAAAAATAATGCTATTTTTGTATATACACCAACTGCTATGGAAAGACGTGGAAATACAGTAGAGTTTGCTAAGTACATCAGTAAAAAATACAATATTCCTATAGTTCAAAAACCTTTCAACCCTTCAACTGAAGTTAAACAACATATGTCTTGGAAAGATTTTGTAGAACTTTGGTCTCCGTGTATGTGGCATTTTAATTTAGACCCATCTATTGAACAACCAGGAATACAGACTACTCTTGTTGCTAATGTTGGTTCTATAAATATTGGTGGGATGAATGAATCACATCACTTATTGTATCCTGAAACCGCTACTTGTGATGAAGGTAAGTTAGAAGATATATTTGTTCATTACTTGAATAATTCAGAAGAAAGATTTAAAGCTATACAAAGAGCTTGGAGTAATCTTAATATCCACTATGGTGAAAAGGTTGCAATAAAACAAGTATTACAAGCTTTAGGTGAAAAATAATTTTTACTTTAGTAAAAGTAATTTATATTTATATAAGATAATATAAAGGTTATGATGAAAGATTTAACTTTACCATTAATGTCAGATAATATTAGTAGGGAAGATATAGATTGTCTTGTAGAATTTCTACAACAAGAACCTATACCAAGACTAACCAATGGCCCAAAAGTAGTAGAGTTTGAGAAGAAATGGTCTGAGTGGTTAGGTGTAAAACATAGTGTATTCGTTAATTCAGGTACAGCTGCTAATGAGTTAACTATGTTAGCATTAAGATATATGTATCCAGAGGGTGGAGAGATAATAGTACCACCACTTACTTGGATATCAGATATTAATTCTATTTTATTTGCTAAGTTTAGTCCTGTATTTGTAGATATAAATCTAAAAAACTTATCTTTTGATTTAGATAAATTAGAAGAATCTATAACTGATAAAACCAAAGCTATTTTTATTACACACGTTTTAGGTTTAAATGCATTATCTGAAAGATTACTAAAGATATGTGAAGACAACGATATATTATTAATAGAAGATGTTTGTGAATCTCACGGAGCAACCTATGATGATACTAAGGTGGGTTCTATAGGATTTGCTAGTAATTTTAGTTTCTATTTTGCTCACCATATGAGTACGATAGAAGGTGGTATGATTTCAACTAACAATGATTACTTTTATCAGTTGTGTAGGTCATTAAGGTCACACGGAATGACACGAGAATTTACCGATGAAAAATTAATAGAAAAGTATAAAAATGAAAATAAAGATTTGAGTGAAGATTTTATTTTCATTGGCCCCGCTCATAACTTTAGAAGCACAGAAATTAATGCTGTGTTAGGGCTGTGTCAACTAGAGAAATTAGATTCAAACAATCAGATTCGAATTGATAATTTTAAATACTTTGTAGATAATTTAAAGTCTGATAAGTTTTATACAGATTTCCAAATGGATGGACAATGTAATTACGCTTTTATTCTTATTATGAAAGAAGCAGACTATGAGTTACGATATCTTATTGAAAAAATGATGAAGCATAATGGAATTGAATTTAGAAGGGGATTATCTGGTGGTGGTAATCAAATGAGACAGCCATTTTTTAAGTCTCAATCTAAAATAGCATATGAAGAGTATCCCAATATCGAACACATACATAACTTCAGTTGGTATATTGGAAACTATCCATCATTAGAACGAGAGAAAATAGATAATCTAATAGGGTTACTTAATGAAACTAAATGAGTACTATCCATATTATTTAAACCTACATAAAAATAAAAAGTGTAGGCTGTTACATTTTATAGGACAATTAGTTACTATACTATTTACTATATATGTGATAAGTAATTCATACTGGTATTTTATACCAATAATACCTTTTGTGATTTATCCATTTGCTTGGAGTGGACATTATTTTTTTGAAAAGAATGAACCAGCTGCATTTCATAATCCAGTTTATGCTAAATTATCAGATTGGTTAATGTTTAGAGATATAATATTAGGAAGGTTAAAGATATGGTAAAGGTTTTAATAACAGGTGCAGCTGGGTACTTAGGCTCCACCTTAACAGAGGTTTTATTAGATAGGGGTTATAGTGTTGATGCCTTAGATAACTTAATGTATGAACAAACATCATTGTTACATTTATGTTCTAATAAAAACTTTAGATTCATCAATACAGATGTTACTAATTTTAAGTTTTTAAAATCAATCATCCCAACCTATGATGTAATTATTCCATTAGCAGCGATTGTCGGAGGCCCAGCTTGTGATAAGAATAAAGAATTAGCAACTAAAGTTAACTTTGAACAAATTAAATGTATTGTAGATAATATAACTACTGAACAAAAACTAATAATGCCAAATACTAACAGTCAGTATGGTAGTTCATCTGAAGTAATAACAGAAGATAGTCCATTCAATCCATTATCACATTATGCGGTAACTAAATGTGATGCTGAAGATTATATACTTAACAATAAAAGTGGTGTGTGTTTAAGATTAGCGACTGTATTTGGTTCATCTGCTAGAATGAGAACGGATTTATTGGTAAATGACTTTGTACATAAAGCTATAGTAGATGGTTATTTAGTATTATTTGAATCACACTTTAAAAGAAATTATATACACGTTAGAGATATCGCTCGTACCTTCCTATTCTGTATTGAAAACTATGATAGAATGAAGGGTGATGTTTTTAATGTAGGTTTATCTGATGCAAATCTCAGTAAGATGGAATTAGCACAAACTATAAAGAAATATTTTCATAATTTAGTTATTAAAGAAGATGATTATAAATCTGATTTTGATAATAGAGATTATATAGTATCGAATGAAAAACTTGAGAGTTTAGGATGGAAACCTAAGTATACAATAGTAGATGGTATTATGGAATTAAAATACGCATATGAAATGATTATTAAACATAACAATAGAAACTTTACGAACTTATAATGAAACAGAGAAAATACTTACCAACGCTAGGTGAACTAATAGATAGACTTAGTATACATCAATTAAAAGAAGTTTTCATACCAAAAAACAAAGAGAACTATGCAACAGAAATACAGGATATGGTTCACGATATTGATATGATTCTTAAAGAACATAAAGGTGAAATATCAGGAGATATTATTAGAGCTATTATAGTTTTATCACAGATGAACACTCATATTTGGTATAATGAATCTAAGGTTAGAAAGGGAGATGGTGATGGAGATTTACATCTAACTCACGGATTGAATGGAATTAGACAAACAGCTTCAAATAAGATTATGGAAATAGTTGGTGGTAGAAGAGATTATAAGATAGATTGTTTAGCTTCAGATTTTAAGGATTGGGAGGTAAGCTGGTGAACATATTAGTTATAGGGGATAGTTGTACGGATGTTTTTATATATGGTGAAACTGTGAGATTAAGTCCAGAAGCACCTGTACCAGTACTTAATCCACTTACCGAGATAAGCAATGATGGTATGGCAAAAAATGTTGTTAATAATGTTGAGTCTCTACAATCAAATGTATATTCAATTACTAACAAAAATAGTATTAGAAAAATTCGTTATGTAGATGAGAAGTCAAATCAGCTAGTTTTACGAGTTGATGAACACGATTATTGTGACAGAATATTAAAAAAAGATTTAACTCGTATAAAAAATAATATGCTTACGGTGATGGGTAATACACTAGAGATGGATGCTATTATAGTTTCAGATTATTGTAAAGGTTTTTTAGAAGAAGATGATATTCAATATATTTGTGAAAACAATACGGATGTTTTTGTTGATACTAAAAAGAAACTTGGTGATTGGATATGGTCAACTACTTTTATAAAAATAAATTCGATAGAATATCAACAGAACAAAAGCTTTTTTAAAAATAATAGTGTTATGGATAAAACCATTGTTACTAAAGGTAATAGGGGTTGTTTATTTCAAGGTAAAATCTATCCAACAGAAGATGTACAGGTAAAGGATATATCAGGTGCTGGTGACACTTTTCTTGCTGGTTTGGTGGTAGAATATGTTAGGACAAAGGATATAATAAAAGCAATTAGTTTTGCACAAGAATGTACTAAAATTGTAGTCCAAAAACACGGTGTTTCGGTTGTAACAAAGGAAGAGATGAAAGATTATGAGTAAAAATATAGTAGTTATGCCTATGATAATACCAAAAGATAAAAAGTTAGATAAATTTGGTGGTTGGGAATGGATGAATTATTCTAAAAAAGCTTGGCAATTTTGGTGTGATAAAAATGGATATGATTTAATAATATGGGATGAACCACAAGAAGAAGATACTGTAAAGTATAGAGTAACGGTACAAAGGTGGTTTGACATATTTGATTTTCTTGATAGAAAAGGTATTGATTATAATCAGGTTGCAATGATAGATGCTTGTTCTTTTCCAAAGTGGGATTGTCCAGACTTCTTTGAGTTAACAGATAATAAATTAGCAGTTGGTTTAGAAAATGATAATCTGAAATGGGTTTATGAAAGTGTAGATGGGTATAAGGATATTTTTGATGGCTATAAATTAGATATTAATAAATACTTTTGTACACAATTAGTTATTTTTAACAAATCACATAGAGAATTATTTGAGAAGTTTAAAACATTTTATAAAAATAATATAGATGAGTTTGTTGAATTACAAACTAAAAAAGTTATAAGAGGTACGTGTCAAACTCCGATGAATTATATTATGCAAATGAATAATGTAGAAATAAAATTCTTACCTAAACCATATAGATTATCTCATCTATACCGAAAAGAAATACTAGGTCATAATTGGCAATTAGATGAAGACCAAACACCATTTTTTGTCAAATATGGTTACGTTTGGTTTTTTAGTGGGTTTGATAAGACACAAAGAGATAAGTTGATGAAGCAAGTATGGGATTATATAAAGGGTAATTATGCTCAAAAAGATTATCAGACTTCACCCGTTCCTATCGAAAGTAAAGATACAAATAAAAATGCAACAACAAAAAAGTTTAAAGAAGATATAGTTAGTGTATTTAGTGACCCTCGTTATAAGGATATGACTCTTTTGGAACTAGGAAGTCATCAAGGTAATACAACACGAACCTATGCAGAATGCTTTAATAAAGTTATAGCAGTTGAAATGTCTGCCGAGAATATAGAGATAGCTAAAAGTAAATGTACAGATGTAGACAATGTTGAATTTATTAACGCTGATGTTTATATGAAAGGTTTTAAATTACCTAAGGCCGACATCGTACATATAGATGCTGGACATACATATGGAGCAGTTGCGTATGATTTTGATAGATGTATGAACGAGTTAGACAATCCAATCATTATTCTTGATGATTTTGGTAACCCAAAACAAGAAATAAATTCAGCGATACTTGATAAGGTAAAAGAATATAACTTAACCATAGACGAGTTTATTGGTGAAGATGATGGTTATATATGTCCGCATGGATTAGTTTTTAATGACAGAGAAGGTGTTGTTATAAACTTAAAATAAAATTAATTTAGAAAAGAAATCTTAATACTTATATAAAATAGGAGTTATAATATGAATGTATTAATTACAGGTGGAAGTGGTTTTATTGGTAGTAATATCGTAGACCGTTTAATTGAAGAGAATCATAAAGTTACAGTCTTAGATTTGTGGGAAAGCAATGAAGTTAAAGTTCATTCAGAGAACCCAAATTTTAGATTTGTAAAGGGTACGGTTTTAGAAGACGAATTACTTAATTCAATAGTTTTAGATGATAACATAGATAGAATTGTCCATTTAGCTGCTGTATTGGGTACGAGTGAAACAATTACAATGTATGATGTAGAACAAGTCGCTCTAACAAATGTAGTTGGAACAGTAAAGATGTTGAAGTTAGCTAAAAAACACAACATCAAACGAATCTGTATTCCAACCACACCAGACGTTACTTGGTTAAATCCATATAAGATTACAAAGGCTGCAGTAGAGAAGTTCGCAGAACTATTCTCAAAAAACTATGGTGTTGAAGCTGTATGTTTAAAGCTTGGTAACATCTATGGTGCAAGGGAAAGATGGTTAGATGGGCCAAAAGAAGCTCCATATAATTATCAGAAAGTTATTCCAACCATATTAATGGAAACTCTAAAAGGTAATTCATTTAACATCTATGGTAATGGAGAACAGCGTTCAGAGTATATCTATATTGATGATGTAGTAGAATCATTCTATCGTGCTTTAACAAGTGAAAAAGACTTAGGTGGATTAGTTATTCACGTTGGTGCTGATAGAAATAATTCTGTTAATGAAATCGTTGATGCAGTTGAAGAGGCTTGGGGTAGGAAAGTAGATAGAAACTATGTTGATATGCGACCAGGTGAACATCACGTTGAAATTACACTTAATCCTGAACTACTAAAAGAACATTTAGACTATGAGTTACAATGGGATTTAGTGGATGGTATTAAGGAAACTATAGAATATTACGAAACGGCTTATTCAGAGTTATACTAATGAAGAATGTAGTCTTTATGATGAATGTGGACTTGGGAAGAGAAGGAAGATTTTCAAGTTCACGTTCTAAACCATATAAATATTCGGTAGATAGTTGGAAACGTTGGTGTGATAAAAACGATTGTGAGTTATTTGTACTAACAGAGGAACTTATAAACCATGATGAGATGGGAATATGTTGGCAACGTTGGTATATATTTGATTTATTAGAATCCAATGGGATAGAATACGATCAGGTATTATCAGTAGATGCAGATACGATTGTACATCCAGATTGTCCTAACTTTTTTGAAATGACAGATAATAAATTTACTGTTGTAACCTTTGATGGTAGTTGGGATTGGGTTTTTAGAAGTATAGAATCATATTCAAAACACGTATTTGAAAATCATATGTTAAAAGATGTGTGGAATTATTTTGATAGCGGATTTTGGATAGTTAATAAATCACATAAACCTTTTGCTAAAAAGCTTACAGATTTTTATCACGCGAATTCAAAATTACTAATACAAATGCAAGAAAAGTTTCTTACTGGCACTGAACAAACACCTTTAAATATGTTGTTAGATATTGAAAACATAGAGATGACCCACTTACCTTATGAATTTAATATGAACGATATGGCTAGAAAAGAAGCACTTGATGAAGAGTTAACGTTTACAAAGGTAGGTTGGGTATATCAGTTTAATTGTATACCTAATAATAAAGAAAATGCATTAACTGAATATTGGATGAAAAAAGCTTATAATCACTTTTACGGAGAATATAAAGAATGAAAGTAGAACCTAAAAAAATACTAACATTAGCTGCACATACTGATGACGTTGAAATTGGATGTGCTGCAACCTTACATAAATTTAAAGAAGCTGATGTAAAGGTTATTGCCTTTTCTCTAGCTCCAGGTGAGAATGTAGAACGTGAATTTGCAAATTCAATGGATTTACTAAATACTGAGTGGAGTAGAAAGGGTATGTTAGAATATGACTTACATAAAATGCAAATTAGAGAACTTGGTTATAATAGACAGAAAATATTAGACATTCTTTATGAAGAATCTTATGGAACTACGTATGATTTAGTATTATGTCCATCTTCATTCGATACACACCAAGACCATAAAGTTATTCGTGATGAGTGTTTTAGAGCGTTTAAAAAAACCACCATATTTGGTTATGAAATGCCGTGGAATAATAGAACATTTGATTCAGATGTATTCGTAGAAGTTAGTGAAGCAAATCTAAAAAGTAAATTAAAACATTTTGATTGTTACAAAAGTCAAACGGATAGAAAATTCTTTAGTGAAGATTATATTTTTAGTATGGCTAAGTATAGAGGGTTTCAAACTGGTGTAGAATATGCAGAAGCATTTGAGTTGATAAGGATGGTAATTTGACAACTTTAAAAAATAAATATGTTATAGGGACACACGTGATGTTCTTTGAAATTGAAATGTTCAAGGACTTTGTAGATGGAATGGTAAACTTGTTAGAAACTGTTGAGAATAAAAAAAACGTAACAGTTGACTTATGTTTTAACCTATCACAAAAATTAGAAAAGATAGATACTGATAAGATAAGTAAAACAGCACTAATATCAAAGTTTGAAGCTGGGGTTAAGAGAATATCTAACTTAGGTGTAAAGGTAGAGTCAAGAGTTCATAGTGGACATGATTTTTACTTTCACGCAGATTATAGAAGAGACTTAAACTATAACTATTGTAAGAAGGTAGACTATGTTATGTGGGGTGAAACAGATAGTTTCTTTCCTAAAGAAGCATTTGATGTAATAGAAACCTTATCAGAATATACCAAAAAACAAAAAATACATAGACACCTATTAAGTTTTGCAGATAGAAAGATGTGGGATTCATCTTGGGATCCTTTAGTTCATACAGATTATGAAAAGTTAGAATTTATTGACGATGAAGATAGCCATTTAAATCCAAATCAAGCTAAATCACAATTATCAATTGAAAAGATGAATGAGATAAATGCAAAAGCCAAAGAGTTTGACTTTACTTATATTAATAAACCAAAGATAAGTGGAGCTTGTTTAGTATTATCAGCTGATTTGATAAAGTTTGGTGTAAATATACCTTCGTGTTTAATTTATAATGACGATGAGGGTTTATCAATAATGTGTGAGAAGTTATTAGGAGAAAGCTTTATACAATTTATTTGTAAGAATGTATTACATATTCACGCAAGAAGACATCCACAAAAAAGATGTTATGTTGTAGATGAAGATAATCCTCACGCTTTTATAAATAAAAAAGTAGATAACTTTCAAAAGTTTTTACAATTATCCAAAAGAAATATTCAAACTCTAATTGGTGGTACAGATAAGTTTTATGAATATGATGATTTTGAAAAGGAGTTATAATGAAAAGAGCACTGATAACAGGTATTAACGGTATGGATGGTAGCTATATGGCTGATTTTCTGTTAGATAAAGGATATCTTGTTTATGGTATGGAAAGACGATCATCTTCTAAAAATAGAGTAAATACACTTCACTTAGAAACTAATCAAAATTTTACCTTTCTTAATGGTGATTTAACAGACCAAAATTCATTACTTAGGGTTATAAAAGAATCTAATCCAGATGAAGTTTATAACTTAGGTTCACAATCATTTGTTGGTGAAAGTTGGAATACTCCTGAACAAACAGGAGATGTTTCAGGTATGGGTGTGTTGAGAGTTTTAGAAGCTATTAGGGAGTATGAAAAACCAATAAAGTTTTATCAGGCTTCAACTTCAGAGATGTTTGGTAGGATGGTAGAGAATCCAGCTAAAGAAACTACACCCTTCTACCCACGTTCACCATATGGATGTGCAAAATTATATGGTCATTGGATTACGAAGAATTATAGAGAATCTTATGGTATGTTTAATGTTAGTGGTATCCTATTCAATCACGAATCGGAGAGAAGAGGGATAGAGTTTGTAACAAGAAAGATTACAGATGGTGTTGCTAAAATACATCTAGGTTTAAAAGACCATATAACTTTAGGTAACTTAGATGCAAAACGAGATTGGGGATATGCACCAGATTTTGTTGAAGCTATGTGGATGATGTTACAACAAGATGAACCCGATGATTATGTTATTGCTACAGGTAAAGATTATACAATTAGAGAGTTTTTAAATTATGCATTTCAACATATTGGAATTACAGATTGGTCTAAATACATTAAATATGATGAAAGATATATGAGACCTGCTGAAGTTGCTGTATTATGTGGTGATTGTACTAAAGCTAAAGATAAGTTGGGGTGGAAACCAAAAACATCATTTACTGAAATGGTATCTAAGATGGTTACAAATGACATAAGGATTTTAAGTCAATGAAACCAGCTAATTCTAAAAAAAGAGTATTAATCATAGGTGGTTCAGGCACTATTGGTAAATCTTTTATAAGACTTTATTATGATGAAAATATAAGTTTTTATAATTTCAGTAGAAATGAAAACTCACAAGCTGAATTACATAAGGAGTTTCCAAAGATACCGTATCAGATTTTAGGTAATGTTGAAGATAAGGTTTCTGTTTATAATGCTTTTGAAAAAATAAATCCAGATATTGTAATACATGCTGCAGCTGTAAAACACATAGATTTAGCAGAAAGACAACCAATTCATACTTGTAGAGTTAATTTAGTTGGTAGTCTTAATATTATAGATGCTGCAATTAGAAGTAATACTCCAAATGTTATTGCAATTAGTACTGATAAAGCCTGTTCTTCTGCTAGTGTCTATGGGGATACAAAAGCTTTAATGGAAAAATGTTTCTTAGATGCAAATACTGATAATAATAGATTTTCAGTTTGTAGGTTTGCTAATGTTGCACATAGTAATGGTTCAGTTTTACCATTTTGGTTAAAGTTAAAATCAGATGGGAAACCACTTAAACTTACAGATCCTAATATGAATAGATTGATGTTTACTCAAAATGATGCAGCAAGATTAATAAGTAGAACAATAAAGTATACAGAAGCTAATGGTGGTGGTTTTATAGCTTCGTATAAAATGAAATGTGTGAATATGTTAGATTTAGCCGAAACAATTTCTGATGATATAGAAATTATGGGTAAAAGACCAGGAGAGAAAACTAACGAAGATTTGATAGCAGAACATGAATTACCTTACACATATGTTAGGGGAAATGATATTCATATTCGGTCTGAAATAAATGACGGTGTTAATAGATTAGAAGTACCCTATAATTCAAAAAGTGCAGAAAAAATGTCATCTTATGAGATGGATGAGATGATTAAATGGACTTAAAAAGCTATAAAGTTGCTTGGTTTACCGAGGGTGGTTGGCAAGGTAAAGTTTCATTAGATAATCCAAATATGAGAAATGATGTTTCTACTAAGTATATCTTAGGAGCTGAACACTTTCCTATATTTCAGATACCACAAGTTTTACAACGCTTCGGTGAAAATCATTTTGATTTTGCAATAGTAACATTACCAAAGACTAACGTAGATAAATTATTACAATTTGATATGATTGGAGACTTAAAGAAACTAAGTAAAAAAGTTATATCAATGCAAGAAGGCCCTCATTGGTATTTTCAAGATTATAAGATGGAAGAACAGATTTGGTGGTACAATACACTTACTGAATTTGATATGTTATTTGCTCATAATAATAAAGATATAAAGTATTATAAAGGATTGACAAATAAACCAGTAAACAAGATGCCAACTTTAATGTTAACTGAACGATTAGGTATTAAACCAAGAAGTAAACCAGGTGATAACGTTATCATTGGTGGCAATATGGTTAGGTGGTATGGTGGGTTCGATTCATATATGGTTGCACAAGAATTTGAAGAATCGATATACGCTCCATCGATGGGTAGGAAGATTGACAGAGAGGATGAGATGGATATAAATCACTTTCCATATATGAGTTGGGTTGAGTGGATAAATACTTTAAGTCAGTTTAAATATGGAGTTCATTTAATGCCAACACACGCTGCTGGTACATTTACATTAAATTGTGCATTTCACGGAATACCTTGTATTGGTTATAAGGGGTTAGATACACAAGAAGAACTTCATCCAGATTTAACAGTAGAAGATAGTGATTTAGAAAAAGCTAAGTATTTAGCAAGAGAGTTAAAGAATGGTCAAGGCTTTTATGATGAAATGAGTAAGAATTGTAGAGAAAACTATAAAAAATCGTTATATAATGAAACCAACTTTGTACCATATATAACAGATATATTTAAGGAGCTATTATGATAGATTGGTTATATAAAAAAGAACCACTAGAAATTAATGATAATGTGAGGGATACACTCTCAGCTGAATTACCAATTGAATATAAGACAGATAAATATTTAAATGCAGTCTGTATTATAGTTCATAGATTATCAAATATGCCTTGGTATACTCAAGAACAATTGATAAAAGAAACTGATTTAAATAAAGTAGAACTTATACAGATAAATAAAATTATACGAGATTCAGAATACTTACAAGATTTAATTACACAAAAGGGGTTAGGTAGAAAATATTGGAATACAATGTCTCCATTTTCAAATTCTACTAAAACTGTTATAAATCACCAATATCAATTTCCAATTAGAATTGCAATGTTTCCTGGTATATCTTGCATGTTCTATTGTGGGTTTTGTGGTAGAAATCAAAAGGCTAGATATCCTGGTAGTTTATTAAAAGCTGGAAATAAAAGATTTAAAGATATATTAAATAGTTTACCCAAGACTTCAGCAATATCCATATCAGGTGGGTTAGAGCCATTAACTAATCCTCAATTAGATAAAATGATAAGTCACGCTAAATCATTAAATATCAGAGTTCCATTAATTACAAATGGTTATTCATTGACACCAAATTATCTAAAAAAACATATTGGATTATGGGATTTAGATTCACTACGAATATCACTATACGGTATTGATGAAGAGTCATATGATTTTATAACAAGAAAGCCTGGTTCATATGAATTAGTTAAAGCAAATACTATAAACTTTTTAAAACAAAGAAATGAGATAAATCCTAATTTGAAGTTTGGATTTAATTACATAATAATACCTGAAACAATGGAACATATGTTACCTTTGGTTGATTTAATTGAGGATATAAATTCAAAAGTAGATAATGGGCCTGGTATTGATTTTTTAACACTAAGAGAAGATTTTGGAAGTGTCACAGAAGGTTCAGTTGCTGATGATGAGAATAGGATTTACAGATTAGAGAACTTCATATCAACAGATGATAGAAAAGTTTTAGTTGATACTTTTCAAAAGTTTAAAGTAAAACAACAGGAAAAATGTCCTGAGTTACACGTAGATTATGGATATGCATTAGTTTCTATCGCTGATGGTATTGTAGGTAAGTCTTTAATGAAAGTTAGTGGAACTGAAATGAGAAAATCAGGATTCCCACAATTATCAGTAGCAGTTGATTTAAATGGTGATATATTTTTATATAGAGAAGCTGGTTTTCTTGATAGGCCTGGTAATGATAAGTTTATTTTGGGTAGAATTAGTGAGGATAAATCATTTGAGGATGTTATCAAAGAGTTCGTTGAGAGTAATTATTCAGTTGATACTGTGCAATATGATAATAGATTTATGGATTCATTTGACCATATACTTACTACATTAGTCAATCAATCAGAGAAAGATTTAGAATTTGGTGTTCCATTCGAATTAGGTCCTGTAAAGGATAGATGTAATGAAAAGAATATTAAACTTGGAAATAATTGGTATAAAAAGTAATGACTAAGGTTGCAATAATAGGAAATGGTATATTTGGTGGTAAGATTGAAAATTGTATTAAAAATACTGTTCAATTTGTAGAACCAAACATTGCAGATTGGATAATAGTTGCTACACCAAATGACTTACATTATGAACACGTAGAATATTGGTTGAGTCAGAAGAAGAATGTATTTTGTGAGAAACCATTAACACTAACGGAAAAAACATCTAAGGAGTTATTTCTTCTTGCTGATTTTATGGGAGTGAAGCTTTATGTGGATGACGTATTTAGTTGGCACGACAACATAAACATTGATACAGATGGGGTGGTTAATTTTAAGTTTCATAAGTATGGTTCTTTTAATGCAAATATTATTGATAATTTAGCATATCACCATTTTTATCTATGGGTTAACTCTGATGATATTGAAATAGAGAAGATTAGTTATACTCCAAGTTCAAGTTATAATACTCGTCTTAACTTTCAAGTTGATTTAAAGGGTGGTCGTAGTGGCAAATTTGATTACGATATTTTACAGTCTGATGGGTATGTTCACAAAATAGATGATGGTTGGAATGTAGTGGATGTAAATCCAAATAATAATCCATTAAAAGATATGTTATTAAAGTGTTTTGCTCCCTTTAATTATGGCTCAGTTAATTTTGAAAAGAATAGAAAAAAAACATTAAATGCGGTAAAACTATGTGAAGCGGTAAAAAAAGAAGTGTATCCAAAAGTATTGGTAGTGGGTGGTGGAATATTTGGAACAACATCAGCAACGATGTTATCAAATGCAGGATACAATGTAACTTTACATGAAGAGTTAGATAGTATAATGAAATGTGCTTCAAATATAAATCAGTATAGATTACACAAAGGCTATCACTACCCACGAAGTAAAGAAACTGTTAACGAGTGCTTAGATGGTATAAAACAGTTTAAAAGAAAGTATGGAGATAGTGTAGTTAATGGTGATATAAATCATTTCTATGCTATATCATCTCGTGATTCATTGGTATCAAGTGAGGATTATATAAAGTTTTTAGATGATATGGGATTAGAGTATAACTTACACGAACCGATTAATGGAACTGATTTAACTATAGAAGTAGATGAAGAGTTATTTGATAGCGATAAACTAACGATACAGTCATCTTATAAAATGAAGGGTGTCGGAGTCAACGTAGTTCTTAATAAACATACCACAAAAGAAGATTTTGATGACTATGACTATGTTGTGATTGCTACATACTCAAAGTTAAATGAGTTGTTGGATAATAAGAAACAATATCAGTATGAAGTTGTTGAGAAACCTGTAGTAAGGTTACCAGATTCGTATAAGAATAAAAGTGTAGTTGTAATGGATGGGCCTTTTATGTGTCTTGACCCATATAAATCTGACTTACACGTTTTAGGTCATGTTAAACACGCGATACATTCTACTAATGTAGGAGATTATCCAATGGTGTTAAATAAAGATATTGTTGGGTATCTAAACAATGGTGTTATTTCTAATCCAAAGATTACCAAGATACAAAGGTTTATAGAAGCGGGTATGGAGTTTTTTGAAGATTTTGATAAGTTAGAGCACGTAGGTTCTATGTTTACAGTTAGAACTGTATTATCACATAGAGATTACGATGATGCAAGACCAACCCTTGTTACAAAAGAAAGTGATAAAGTGTATACTATATTTTCAGGTAAGATAGGAACTTGTGTTAAAGCAGCTAATCAGTTAGTAAAAATGATAGGAAAGTCTGTATGATAATAGGAATAATAGGACAAGGTTATGTGGGAACTGCAATTAAGGTTGGATTCGAACCACATTACGAGATAGCTACATACGACAAGTATGATGAAGAAAAGAGTACTGCTAACTTATGGACTTTAACTTTAAGGTCTAATGTTATATTTGTATGTGTTCCAACACCAATGAATACGGATGGAACTTGCCATACCGATATAGTTGAGAGT
>Ga0308016_10000306_pt1 | contig 25214 bp, 19 predicted proteins | sample Neamet233_FD_203129 | JGI IMG/M metagenome (GOLD analysis project Ga0308016, IMG submission 203129) | Marine microbial communities from water near the shore, Antarctic Ocean - #233 | ecosystem: Environmental > Aquatic > Marine > Unclassified | place: Southern Ocean | collected 2014-07-28
ACAGGTAGATATTACCAGTGGAAAGTTCGTATTTTCTGCAGCAGAAGCCTATATGATAGAAAATGGAAAAATTTCATATCCTGTAAAAGGAGCGACCCTTATTGGGAATGGTCCTGATGTGCTCAAGCGAGTTTCTATGATAGGTAATGATATGTCCCTTGATCCAGGTGTTGGAACTTGTGGCAAAGAAGGTCAGAGTGTACCGGTAGGTGTAGGCCAACCAACGTTAAAAATAGATGGATTGACAGTAGGAGGGACTGCGTGATGTTAGTCTTATTAGCAGATTTTTATCTGTAATTAATTCTAGTTTTTCTTTTTGCTGATTTAGACTACATTTATAATTTTAGTGCCGGCTAATCTGTCATATAGAAATTGACCTTCACGATCGAAGAGTGCCCAGATTATTCCGCATCCGAAGAAAGATATACTAGTTACTGTAAAAAAATAGCGTGCGATTGCCTGCCATATATTCATCTTTCCCCCGTTAGTACTAATTACTCTTATTTTCCAGGTTTGCATTGCCAGAGTTTGGCCACCGTGAGTCCAGAACCAAATCAAATAAATACCGCCAACACTTAATAAATAAAACTGAAAAATCAGCCTAAAGTATGGGGCATCCGTTTCATGGTAAATAAGGTGAAATATAACCCCTGCAATAAATAATACTGCAATTAAGAGTAAAAACTCGTAAATCATACAGAGTATGCGACGCCAGAATCCAGGTGTAGAGGTTTCTATTGATTTAGGGGAACTCATTTAGAATAAATTTTTAAGGGATAAAGACTGATATCTGTTGGTTTTAATAAGAGATAAAAGTGAGCTAGCATAAGTTTTAGACAGATAATCGTATTTAAATAAAATTACTTCGAATTCTTTTTTAAGAATTTAGACCCTTTGAATTTCTTCCATTTTTTCTTAATTTCAAGTTTTTTCTCTAGGGGCATATTTTTTATTTGTTGGTATACCTTCCGTGCCTCTTTTCTTTGCGTTGGAGTAAGTGAGTCCAAATTTAGAATATCTTTTTGTATGCGCTGCTGCTCCAATGGGGTCATGTTCGGGTAGCGATTAGTGATCCCAATCCATTTTTGTTTTTCGACAGGATCCATTCTGTCCCAATATTTAGCAAGTTGTTCTAGGACCACTCTCTCCTGAGAATGGCCAGATTCAGATTGCGCGTAAATTGGTTGTGAAAGAAATAGACAGAATGCTATTGTTAGGAGTCTAGCCATGTATCGAATTCATTATCTAAATAGGAATTAATCGGAAGGTTATCAGCCAACAGTACTATATCAATAGTACTTATTTTATCACTATACTGAATACTGAAAAGATTGGCAATTGCCAATAAACGCTACGTTCTAAGATTATTAATAGCGTGGCATATTATGAATATATTTGGTTAACCAAATATATTCAGTTTATCTATTTTGTATTCTTTATGTGCAGATTCAAATAAAGTGGTAAACTTCTAAAGTTGGATGCGACTGATTCTTAGTTAGATTCGCAATCGCTAGAAATAACCGCTAATTTAATAATAAATAAGCGTAAATTCAGTAACCAGCATTGATTAGATTAAGTATGCAGTATGAATGAGTGAGTGAGATGACATGCGACAATTCGTCACTTTCTACATACCCTAACTAGCTGTTATATTTAACTATTAACCATAGATTGTTATCAAATTTGTAGCTGCCGTTGATAACATAAATATATTAGATCTGGGAACAAATTTGTAATGAGGCATCTATTCCTTTTATTATTGCTAACTTTTTCAACTGCTTCCAGTTCAGTTGAAAGCTCTTTGGATCGCAATAACGAGTTAGAATTAAAGCGGTATTAAGAATGGTAGTTAAGTACAACCCCGCTTTTATACCAGGCATGCTGTTTGTATTGGCATTTCACGGCGCACTATTTTATGTGCTATGGAATCAACGGCTTATTCCTCCTCCTGTAAAACTTTCTAAGATTCTCGTTAATTTTATAACAATGCCGAAAGTAGAAGAGGTAAATAAAGTCGACTCGCCACTACTTCCTTCAAAGCCTAAAATTAAACCCAAGCCTAAGCCCAAGCTTGAGCCTAAGCCGCTGCCTAAGCCTAAGCCTAAGCCTAAACCGAAGCCGAAGCCGAAGCCGAAGATTAAATTAGTAGAGAAGCCGCAACCGCAGCAGCTTATACCGGAAGATCCTGTTTTATCTGAAGAAGAGGTTATTAAACCACAACCTCCTCCGGTTGAAATGGTAGAAACATCGGTATCCGAGCCCGCACGAGTATCGGCGCCAACTGCTCCCGTTACTCTGTTAACTGAGCTTTCAGTTACATGTCCGGAATTATCTCCGCCATCTTATCCGTCTCTTTCAAGGCGGCTTGGTGAGGAAGGTAAACTAGTATTACGGGTGGAATTGAATAAAAATGGTCACGTGAGTAGCGCAAGTGTAATTGAAAGTAGTAGTTACAAACGCCTTGATGATGCAGCATTGGCTGTAGTTAGAACTTGGCGTTGCAACCCAGCTATACGTAACGGACAGCCTGTAAGGGCTGTTGCATTACAACCTTTTAACTTTGTATTACAAGGGCTTTAATATCATGGAACATGGACTAGGTTATTCTAATTTTCTTAACCAAATTGATGGTGTTGGAATCAGCGTACTTGTATTGTTGCTTTCACTCTCTGTGGCAAGTTGGTATCTTATTCTTACCAAAAGTGTTGCTAATTTTTTAGAAGGAAGACGCACAGAGATTTTCCTGAAACAATTTTGGAATGCTGATTCACTAGAGGAGGTTAGCACCACTTTAAGCAGTGACTCATCTAATAACGCTTTTGCGAAACTCGCTCAGTTAGCACTGCATGCTGCAGAAGATTCAGAAAAACATGGTCTGCAAAAGCTTGAGGCAGCAGGTGGGGCAAGTGAATTTATAACTCGTGTATTGCGAAACGGTATTGACCAAGAGACTACTCGAGTAGAGAACGGACTGACAATTATTGCCTCAGCTGGTTCTGCGGCACCATATATAGGTTTATTTGGCACAGTGTGGGGTATCTATCATGCGCTGGTGCAGATTGGCCTTTCTGGTCAGGGTACGTTAGATAAAGTGGCTGGGCCAGTAGGAGAGGCGCTTATTATGACGGCATTGGGGTTAGCCGTAGCGATCCCGGCAGTCTTGGCATATAACGCATTCATACGCCGTAACCGTATATGGTTGGCACGGTTGGATTCATTTGCTCATGATCTTTTCGCATTAATCGCAGTTGGAGCTAAAACTAATAGCTCAGCAGGTGAGATACGTCCGTTACGCGTTGTATCTAAAGCGGAAGGGGACAAGTAATGTCATTTGGTAGCATGGATAGAAATGGAAGTCAGGCGCCAATGGCTGAGATTAATGTCGTGCCATTGGTAGATGTAATGTTGGTTTTATTGGTAATTTTCATAATTACTGCACCATTGCTTACACATTCAGTTAAGGTTGATTTGCCTAAAGCTTCCAGTAGTCCAAATATTACAAAACCAGAGCATGTCGAGCTTGGAATTAAAGGTGATAAGAGTCTTTTTTGGAACGGAGAGCCGATAGCACTAGTGCAGCTAGCAGCACGTTTCTCTGGGATCATAAAACAGGATCCGGCTACAGAGTTACATATACGTGCTGATGGTCAGGTCCCTTATGAACATGTTGCACAGGTTATGTCAATTGCTTCTAAGGCTGGGATGATGCGTATTGGATTTGTCACAGACCCATCTAAGTGAAGAACTTTGAGACCATTTAAATCGAACGATCTAAATACTAGTTACACTAGTATCTTTTTTAGCCATTCACTTATATCAGCAATTTCGTCCTTACAAACTGAATGTTCCATCTGATACATATTCCAATTAACGCCATAGCCTAATTCAAGTAACTTTTGCTTTGATGATATGGCCAAATCTGGAGATATAACGGTATCTTTATGACCATGTGCCATAAAAATTTGGGTGGATGAATTAGATTGATGGGCACCAGTTACAAGCATATCTGCCAGCGGTAGATAACTTGACAGTACCAGGATGCCAGCAAGTTTATCAGAATAGCGTAGACCAGTATGAAGTGCTATTGCTCCTCCTTGGGAGAATCCTGCCAGTACAATATTTTCTGGCTTGATACCATTTTGTTCTTCTCTTTTGATCAGTTCTTCTACTGCAGACTGTGAAATGCTTATTCCAGAGACATCTTCGTCACTACTTAAATCTTGACCAGATATGTCATACCATGCACGCATCACTGCTCCGTTATTAATACTAACCGGCTGCATCGGGGCGTGAGGAAATACGAAGCGGGTGTGTAAATCAGATTGCAGATTAAGTTTTTCTACAATGGGAACAAAGTCGTTTCCATCTGAACCAAGACCGTGCAGCCATATAATAGAGTGAGTTGGTTGATCGCCAGTTTTAATTACAATACTGGGTAATAGATCGGTGGGTATATTGTTCATATATATAATAAAAAATGGGTGGTAAGTTTGTGGCAGACAGATTAAGGCTACATCTATTATGAAATACTAATTAGTTTTGATTATTTATTCTATAGCCACGTCTTTCTGTTCTTTATTTTTTGGAATGCTTAGTTGTAATTCATGAAATAGGGCACGAAAACTTTTAGGTGGTTTGCTGGATAGCGTTTCTTTATGAGTATTTCTCATAAGTGTCCTTATACGTTGCAAATTAGCACCCGGGTGTAGTTCTGCAAATTCAGAAAAAGAATCTTTGTCCTCAAGCAGGCTTTTTCTCCAGCGCTCTATTTGATGTATCCATGCAGCATGTTCTTTAGATAGCCCGTCCCAGGTAGATATTTTTTCCTTAATCTGGCTTATATCTACCTCACGCATCAACTTGCCGATATATTGTATCTGGCGCCGGCGCGCTCCATTTTTTCGTATTTGTTTAGCTTCAATTATTGCTTCAAATAATGTATCTGGTAAAAGGCATTCTTTCAACTGATTGGAATTTAGCTCAATTAATCGCTCACCAATCTTCTGTAAAGCATGCATTTCTTGTTTAACGCGTGTTTTACTGATCGCAGTATCTTCTTCCAGGTCACTAGTCTGAGTACTTTGCATGATTACTACCTGTTCATTATGAGATTAAGAAGCTGCTATCATATCGTTTTTTTAATTTAAATCCCATTTGGACTTGTCATTATGAGATTCAGAAGCTGCTATCATAGCGTTCTTTAGATTTAAATCCCATTTGGACTTACCTGGAAATAAATCTCAGGATATACAAATGGCATTATTATCTATTTTTTTGACGGAATTCCCTTCCTTTTAAATTATATTCATAGGCGATATTATTATGTCCTCTCCAAGTTTTTCTTACCAGACCGATACTCTCAAGCAGATAGCAGATGATATTTTGTGTTGTGCGAAAAAAGGTGGAGCAAGTAGCTGTGAAACTGATATTTCAGAAGGTTTTGGCCAGAATGTTACAGTACGAAAAAGTGAGGTGGAGACCATTGAATATAACCGTGACAAAGGGTTATCAGTTACAGTCTACATAGGTCAGAAGCGAGGGCATGCTAGCACCTCTGATTTTTCTAAACAGGCTGTAAATGATGCTGTAGCTGCTGCACTTTCAATAGCTAAGCATACAGCTGAAGACGATTGTGCTGGACTGGCAGATACTAATCTATTAGCACAGAAATTCCCTGACCTTGATTTATATCATCCGTGGAACCTATCGATAGATGAGGCGATACAGCTTGCCCAGACCTGTGAGGATAATGCTTTTGGAATTGATAAACGTATTAATAACTCTGAAGGGGCTTGTATTTCGCTAAGTGAATCACAATTTATTTATGCAAATAGTTCTGGATTCATAGGTGGATACCCAACTTCCCGTCATAGTATTAGCTGTGCAGTAATTGCCGGTCAGAATGACGCTATGCAGCGTGACTATTGGTATAGTGTAGCAAGAGATGCGAATGATTTGGAATCGGCTGAGTATGTTGGTAAAAGAGCAGGAATGAGGAGTGCGGCACGTTTGGGAGCAAAGAAATTAGCTACTTGTGAGGTCCCTGTTTTATTTGAGGCTCCTGTCGCGGCTGGATTAATAGGTCATTTTATTGGTGCTATAAGTGGTGCTAGCCTTTATCGGAAGTCATCTTTCTTATTGGACAGCATTGGTAAAAAAGTATTTTCTCCAGATATACAGATACATGAGTTACCCCATATAAAAAAAGGACTAGCTAGTAGTGTATTTGATAACGAAGGAGTTTCAACACAAGAGCGTAAAATTATCGAAAATGGAATAGTACAAGGTTATTTTCTTGGCAGCTACTCATCACGTAAACTTGGGTTATGTACCTCTGGAAATGCTGGCGGGAACCATAACATAACTATAAATAACAGCAGTCCTTTAGAGTTTTCTGACATGCTAAAAAAAATGGGCAAGGGATTATTAGTGACTGAGCTTCTTGGCCAAGGAGTTAACCCCGTCACAGGTGACTACTCTCGTGGTGCGGCAGGTTATTGGGTAGAGGGTGGTGAAATATGCTATCCGGTAGAAGAGATTACTATAGCGGGCAATCTTAAAGACATGCTAGGAGATATCTCGGAAATTGGGAGCGACGTAGCGGTGCATGGTTCTAAACAGAGTGGTTCATTGTTAGTCAAAAAGATGACCGTTGCGGGGGGTTAAGCAGCGCGCTGAAAAGTATTAAATTTATTTAAGTGCTATGAATTAAAAATACTTCATAGACATTTTTTATCTGTTCAAATTAAAATTTTGTTAGTGGTATCTCTAAATGAATTTACATCTTTTTATTCCAAATTTGTTTTGGCCAGACTCTACGTTTCATGAGATCTACCAGGACTTATCATTACCTGCTATCGAGACTATTTTTGCGAAAAGTTTACGAACTAAAGATGAATCACAAGGCGTAGAAGATTGGCTATGTAAAGCCTTTAGTGTAGAAAAGCAGCAGGATATACCGGTAGCACCCCTTACATTATTAGCAGATAAGGCAAGAGATACAGAAACAGGTGATGGTTATTGGTTACGAGCCGATCCAGTACACTTACGGGTTGAGCATGAGCAAGTGTTATTGGCTGATAGTCGTACTTTCTCCATTTCATTAGAAGAGGCTTGTCAATTTGCTGAGGTCATAAACAAACATTTTGCTGAGGATGATCTTTCTCCGTCGTGTGGAGTGGATAACAGGCGGAAATTAATATCATTAGTGCCATTATGTGCTGATCGTTGGTATTTATATATGCAGAAACCTCCTCTTATTCAGACTCATTTACTAAGTGAAACTGCCGCAAAGAATATTAATGAACATTTTCCATATGGCACTGAAGAAATGTTCTGGAAAGGAATTCTCAACGAAATTCAAATGTTATTGTATGAGCATCCTCTCAACCAGGCTCGTGAAGAACGTGGAGATTTGGCAATAAATGGAATCTGGTTTTGGGGAGGTGGGGTTATACCTAAACTCGTAACTTCAACTTATACGAATGTATGGAGTAATGATGTTTTTCCTCGTTCTTTAGCGATGGCTTGCGGTGCTAATCATACGGAACTTCCAGTAAATTTTGATTCATGGCAGCAACAGAATAAATCTGGCAGACACCTTGTTTTTTTGGATTCCTTGCATGGAAAATTTGAATATGGAGATGCCTATGGTTGGCGTGAGAGCCTTAAGGAGTTAGAAAAAGAATGGTTCGAACCTGTACTTAACATGCTAAAAAAGAATGCCATTAATCAGGTAACCATAACTACCATAAATAAAGGCGTAGCTATAAATTTTTCCATAACAAAGAATAATCTTTATAAATTCTGGCGCATGGGAAAACCATTTTCAACATATGTTAACTGATAGTTGCCAATTTAATATATTCTGACGATTCGCAATATCTTATATAATAGAGATATAGGACTTTCTCTCAAAGAGAGACATTGTAGAAATATTCCAATACTTCTGTTTTTTGGTACTATTTTTTAAAGAGCAGAAATTAAATTCGTTTTCCGAATGACAAATATTGTTACCCGAAACTATACTTCTGGCGCTTTGGAATTACTAGTCAGAAATGGCATTCATCCAGCTTTAGCTCGTGTTTATGCTGCTCGAGGAATTAATGAGCCTAAGCAAATCACAGAAGATCTGTCTCAGCTTATTCCATTTTGGCAACTTAAGAATATCTTGATAATGGCCGCAATCCTTGCGGATGCAATAACTGAGAAAAAGCGTTTACTGATAGTAGCGGATTACGATTCTGATGGGGCAACGGCATGTGCAGTAGGAATACGTGCGTTGAGAAAATTTGGTGCAATTGTGAATTATCTGGTGCCAAATCGTTTTGAGCATGGTTATGGTTTGACTCCAGAGATTGTGCAATTAGCTGCTAATCCAACTGATGGAAGTAGGCCCGATATTCTCATTACAGTAGATAATGGGATCGCTAGTGTAGAAGGTGTAGAAGAAGCTAATCGCCTTGGTATACAAGTTCTTATTACAGACCACCATTTGCCTGGGGATAGTTTGCCAGATGCAGCTTCCATAGTGAATCCCAATCAACCAGGTTGTAATTTTCCTAGTAAGAATATAGCTGGCGTAGGTGTAATGTTTTATCTAATGCTTGCGTTACGTGCAGAGTTCCGTTCGCGTGGAGCGTTTGCCTCAGAGAAGGAACCTAACCTTGCTAGCTTACTTGACCTGGTAGCGCTAGGCACTGTTGCTGATGTTGTAAAACTAGATATGAATAACCGTATCTTAGTGCAACAGGGACTGTATCGTATTCGGAGTGGTCGTGGTTGTGCAGGCATAAATACTTTGCTTCGTATAGTGCGAAGAGACTTTAGGCAGGTATCAACTGATGAGCTAGGATTCATGTTGGGGCCAAGATTAAATGCAGCAGGGAGACTTAATGATATGTCTCTTGGTATTGAGTGTCTTATTACTGATAATGAGTCACATGCCATGAAACTTTCTCAGCAGCTTGATGCACTTAATCTTCAGCGTCGAGAAATAGAAACTGATATGCAAAGTAGCGCGGAAATTCTGATAGAGAAGATTCTTATTGCCCCGAATTTGAGTCAGAAAGATCAGATCCCAAACAGTATAGTTCTATTTGACTCTTGTTGGCACCAGGGGGTAATCGGAATTCTTGCATCTCGTATTAAAGATAAATTACACAGGCCCGTAATTATATTTGCTCCTGGAAATGGTGATGAAATAAAAGGTTCAGGAAGGTCTATTCCCGGATTTCATCTTCGAGATGCATTAGATATAGTCTCAAAACGTAATCCCGGATTATTATTAAAATTCGGTGGTCATGCGGCCGCAGCAGGGTTGACTATACATCTCAATGATTTTGATAAATTTCAGAATGCTTTCGAGGAAACAGCACAGAATTTGCTTTCCTCCGGAGATCTCTTGCGCATTATTGAGACAGATGGTGATTTACGAGAATCAGAGATGAATCTGGATTTGGCTCATAATTTCGCTGAGAAAGTGTGGGGGCAGGGTTTTCCATACCCTACATTTAATGCTCTCTTCAGAGTGGAAAATCAGTATGTGGTAGGGGAGAAGCACCTAAAATTGAAATTGAGAAAATTTTATTTAGATGATGACGAACACAAGTTAGGTCATCTTTATGAATCGATGTTGTTTTTTCATGAGGATCCTCTTCCTGAAAAAATTGATGCTGTTTATCGCCTTAATATAAACAAATACGGCGGTAATGACAGTTTGCAACTTATATTGGAACATTGGGTCTCAGTATAAGAACTATCTAGAACCTATATAGATTAAGAGTATTTTTTTATATCTTGCTCAAAAATTCAGACATAAACTGGCAACTAACCTAGTTAGAAAATTTACATAATATGATTATATTTAATGAAGATATTAGTTTTTTTTGTTTTAACAATACTTCTAGTATGAGTTCAGATGAAATTTAAGTTTAAGCCTCCTAAGTTAGGTTCAATTACCAATTATTCTAATTTTGATGGATCTGGAGACGCCTATGTTCTTGCAAAGATAGCACAACAGGAAAGGCCTATTGTCATCATTGCTTCCAGCGCGTTAGAAGCTCAAAGATTGTTAGAAGAAATTCCTTTTTTCTCACCTAGTTTGAAGGTGCACCTGTTGCCGGATTGGGAAACACTCCCCTACGATAATCTCTCGCCTCATCACGATCTGATCTCAGAACGACTTGCTACTCTTTATCAAGTTATGAACAGTTTCTGCGATGTATTGATTGTTCCTGTAACCACAGCGCTCTATCGCATGTCACCACGTGAGTATCTTGCTGCGTATACATTTTTTATTAAGCGCGGAGAAGTATTCGAGTTGGAATTATTTCTTAGTCAGATGACATTAGCAGGTTATACCCATGTATCTCAGGTAATTTCGCCAGGAGAATATAGTGTGCGTGGTGGGCTAATTGATCTATTTCCAATGGGCAGTTCTTTGCCTTATCGTATTGATAGAATGGATAAAGAAATAGAGACTATCAAAACGTTTGATGTGGACACGCAAAGAAGTATTTATCCTGTAGATGAGGTTCGGTTATTACCGGCACGTGAGTTTCCATTTAATGAGGATGGTCGTGCATGTTTCCGGGGGAATTTTCGTGAGAGATTTGAAGGTGATCCTACAAAGTGCCGTATTTATAAAGATGTTGGTAAAGGAATTTCGCCTGCAGGGATCGAATACTATCTCCCGTTATTTTTTGAGCAGACTGCAACGTTATTTGATTACCTTCCAGAGTCTGTGTTGCTATGTCTGCATCACGATATTCATTCAGAGATAGAAAATTTCTGGTGTGATACTTTATCTCGTTATAAATTATTACGAGGTGATTCTAGTCGGCCTCTTATTCCACCAGAGGATTTATTTCTCACTTCTGAAGATTTTTTCAGAAATCTTAAGCCATATTCAAGAATCAAAATTCAACCGGAACTGAAAGAATCGAAGTCAGGAGTCCAAGGTCTTACTAGCCTCCTGCCGCCCGTGCAGATTGACCGACGTGCCACCAACCCTGTAGAAAAACTGGCGATATTTGTAGATGAATTTACTTCATCCGGTAAGCGAGTATTACTTCTAGTAGAAAGTTTAGGAAGACGTGAGCTGATTGTTGATCATTTAAAGCAATATGATCTGTTTCCTAAAATTTGTGATAACTATGTCCAATATTTGGAAAGCACAGAACCCTTTATGCTCTGTGTGTCCCCATTACATAATGGATTTGTTCTTAATGAAGAAGCTTTCGCTTTTATTACTGAAAGTGAGCTTTATGCTATACACCTTTATAAGAGGCGTGAGCGTGACTCGAGAAATGTAGCGTCAGTAACAGATACAATATTTCGTGATTTGTCCGAAGTAAAAATTGGAGATCCTGTAGTACATGAGCAACATGGAATAGGCCACTATTCAGGTTTAGTGAATATGGACCTGGGAGATGGTAACGATATACAGCTGAGCGAGTTTCTCTTACTTGAGTACGCAAGGGGAGATAAACTTTATGTTCCAGTCTCACAGCTACACCTTATCAGTCGGTATAGTGGAGCAGCGCCAGAATCTGCTCCTTTACATAAACTTGGTAGCGGTCAATGGGACAAGGCTAAAAGTAAAGCAATTAAACAGATTCGTGATACTGCCGCTGAGCTACTAAATTTATATGCGCAACGTGCAAACCGAGTAGGTTATAAATTCGAAGTTATTCAGCATGATTACGAGGCTTTTTCTGAGGGTTTTGGTTTTGAAGAAACACCTGATCAGGCTTCTGCCATTAATGCTGTGATTCAAGATCTGAATTCAGATAAACCAATGGACCGATTGATCTGCGGAGATGTCGGTTTTGGTAAAACAGAAGTAGCATTAAGAGCTGCTTTTGTCGCCGCTTCAAATGGGAAACAGGTGGCGGTGCTAGTGCCTACGACTTTACTTGCAGAACAGCATTTCCAGAATTTTTCTGATCGTTTCGGCTTAATTGCTGACCAATGGCCAGTGGTAATCGCAGAGATGTCCCGTTTTCGTTCAGCTAAAGAGCAGGCCAAGGTGATAGAAGGGCTAGCTGAAGGCAAAGTAGATATCGTTATTGGGACTCACAAATTAATTCAAAAAAATGTCAAATTCAAGAACCTAGGACTGGTTATTATTGATGAGGAACATCGGTTTGGTGTCCGCCAGAAGGATCAGCTTATGAATCTTAAATCTGAGGTGGATATATTAACGCTAACTGCCACACCTATACCTCGTACACTTTCTATGTCATTAGAGGGACTTCGTGATTTTTCTGTGATTAATACAGCACCGCAGCGACGGCTTGCCATCAAAACTTTTGTTAATCGTTACTCTAAAGGTATTATTCGGGAAGCATGTTTGCGGGAAATAAAGCGGGGTGGGCAGATTTATTATTTACATAATTCTGTTGATACCATCCAGTCTACATACAATAGTCTCAAACGGTTGTTGCCGGAAGTAAGTATTGAAATTGCTCATGGACAAATGCGTGAACGCGATCTTGAGCATGTGATGAGGAATTTTTACAGGCAGCAATTCAATATGCTTCTTTGCACTACAATTATTGAGACGGGGATTGATATTCCAAGTGCCAATACAATTATCATTGATCGCGCAGATAAATTTGGTCTTGCACAGTTACACCAGCTCCGTGGACGTGTTGGTCGTTCACATCATCAGGCCTATGCATATTTACTTGTACCAGAAGAGGAATCTTTAAGTGCAAAAGCTAAGAAACGTATTGATGCGATCCAGACAATGGAAGGGTTAGGTGTGGGGTATTATCTGGCCATGCATGATCTAGAGATTCGTGGCGCAGGTGAAGTTCTCGGGGAGTCTCAGAGCGGAGAGATGTCTGAAATTGGCTTTAATCTATACAGCACCCTGTTAGATACTGCCATAAAATCTTTAAAGGAAGGTCGTGAACCAGATATGCAGAACCCATTAGGTGTTACTACTGAAATAAATCTGCACGCGCCTTCATTGCTTCCAGATAATTACTGTCATGACATACATGAACGCCTAGTATTATATAAACGGATGGCGAATTGTGAAAGCAGTGATCAGTTAGATGATATGTATAAGGAGCTTGTTGATCGTTTTGGAATTTTTCCTGATCCAGTCAGAACATTACTGGAATGCCATCGATTGCGTATTGCAGCAAGACCTTTAGGAGTATCACGCATAGATGCTACTGCTGAAAGTATATTGGTGCAATTTATTGCTAATCCTAAGGTTGATGCAGGAAAAATTATTAGCCTTGTTCATGATAATGCTGAATACAGCTTTGCTGGTCCTGACTCCCTGAAAATTAAAGTACAAATTGAGAGTGTTCCCGAACGCGTAGTAAAAATAAACAGTTTGATTAAAGAATTAAGCGGATCGAGAATTCATTAAAATTCATTTTTTATGGCTATTCAGTAAAATCATAAATAGCATATTAATCCTGAAAGGATATAAAGTATGGATTTAATTATTCAGGGAATTGAGATTGAAACAAGTGATTTAAGGGAGCTTGCAAAGCTGTCTGGTGCCAGTCAAATTGAACGTATAAATAGGAATGCATTTCGTCTTATTGATGCTAGTCGACAGGACTGTATATCAGAACTTTGCCTGGAAGCAGAGCTTGATTTCGCATTTTTAGATGAACATGAAAATCTTAATCATTTTCGTTTGATGGCCATGGATATGGACTCCACTCTTGTTGGTATTGAGACTATAGATGAGATTGCTGATATTCATGGTATCAGGAAACAAGTGGCTGAGATTACAGAAAAAACAATGTATGGAGAGGTTGATTTTTCTGAAGGCCTTATTCAGCGTGTAGCACTATTTAAAGGGTTGGATCATAGTGTTCTCCAGAGAGTTTACGATGAAAGGCTAATGTTCAATCCAGGCGCAGAAAAGATGCTAAAGCAGATGAAAATTGCTGGCATTAAAACAATGCTTATTTCAGGAGGATTTACTTTCTTCACTGACAAATTAAAAGATAGGTTAGGACTAGACTATACTTTTGCTAATACGCTTGAGATTGTAAACGGCAAGCTCACCGGCAGGCTTGTAGGTGAGGTCTTTGGAGCGAAGGGGAAAGGTCAGGTGCTTAATAAAATTTGTAATGAGCTCGGTTTTAAGAAGGAAAATTTAATAGCTATTGGTGATGGTGCTAATGACCTGCCTATGTTTGCAGAAGCAGGAGTGAGCATAGCCTATCACGCTAAGCCAATTGTTCAGGAAAATGCTACATATTCAATTAACCACGTTGGCTTGGATGGGGTTATTAATATTCTTCAGTAGATAATAGAAAAAAATTATTTAACAGGCCCGCTACTGGAAAATCGATCCAGATAAAGATAAATTACTGGTGTAATAAAGAGTGTAATTAATTGTGAAAAAAGTAGCCCCCCAACCACAGCAAGCCCCAACGGTTGCCTGAGTTCAGCACCTGCACCTAGACCGAGTGCTATAGGAATTGCACCCATTAGGGCTACTAATGTTGTCATCATGATTGGCCTGAATCGCAATAAACAGGCTGTCCGAATAGCTTCGTATGGTTGCATGTTACTGTTACGCTGCGCATCAAGAGCAAAATCAATCATCATGATGGCATTTTTCTTAACTATACCTATGAGCATTAAAATACCAATCATAGCAATTATTGAAAGCTCCATATTAAATAACCACAGCATTCCTAATGCGCCCACTGCTGCTGAAGGAAGGCCGGAAAGAATTGTTATTGGGTGGATATAACTTTCATATAACACGCCGAGTAATACGTAGATTACTAAAAGTGCGGCTACAATTAAAAATATCTGGCTGGTTTGCGAAGACTGGAATGCTGCTGCATCTCCAGCATAGTTTGTTAGTATACCCGCCGGTATACTAAGTTCATTTTTAAATAGTTCTATCTGACTGGTAGCATCACCTAGTGAGGCGCCGGGTACAAGGTTAAATGAGATCGTTTGTGCCTCAAGTTGTCCGGCATGGTTGATTGAGATCGGTCCTGCTGCACGCTCTACAGTTGCAACGGTTGATAATGGAACCAATGTATCATTTTTACTGCGAACATATATCTTATCAAGATTGCTTTCATCTATACGATAATCATCTGCGACCTGCATGATAACTTGATAACTATTACTTGATGTGTAAATTGTTGATACCTGACGCTCACCGAAAGCACTATATAGTGCCGAACGGATATCAGCAATTTCTACGCCTAGTAGGTTAGCTTTGTCACGGTTGATATTCATGCGAGCCTGCAAACCTTTCAACTTGGCATCACTAGTTACATCACGGAATACATCTTTCTTCTTCATCATGAGTGACATGATTCCTGTGGCGGCCACATTTAAATTATCAGTGTGTACGCTACGCATAACATATTGGTATCTACTTTTACTGGAACGACCTCCTAATCTAAGGTTCTGGAGAGGAATAAAGTAGGCTTTAATGCCTGGTATGATTTGAACTTCATTACGCAGATCCTCCAGTACCTTCTTCATGGGAAGACGCTCCCCTGGTGGTTTAAGCTGCATATACAGGGTCGCATTATTGGTATCATCAGCGTATGCAACAAGAGTTTCTACTGATGGATGGGAGCGTACTACATGTATGGTTTCTTGCAATAACTTAGTCATGGCAGGAAAGGATATATCCTCAACTGTTTCGACAGATACCCTAATTCTTCCAATATCTTCTTCAGGAAAAAAACCTTTTGGTAGAACGGTAAATAATGCGCCTGTAGCAATAAATGTACCAATTGCTACACCAAGAGTTATCCTTTTATGGAGCAAAGACCAATCGAGTGCATACTCATACAAGGACAATAGCTTATTAAATCCTTTTGCGAACCATCCGGTTAACTTCATGCTTTGTTTTTCAGAATCTTGCCGATCCAGATAGCGGCTAGCCAACATCGGGATCAGTGTAAGCGACACTATAGCTGACATCAGTACCGCAATTCCTACCACTGCAGCAAATTCATGAAAGAGCAACCCAATTACACCAGGCATAAAGAAAATAGGAATAAATACAGCTACCAGAGAAAGTGAAATTGAAATGATAGTAAAACTTACTTCCTTAGATCCTTTTAGTGCTGCTTGTAATGGAGATTCACCTTTCTCAATGTGGCGAACGATATTCTCAAGCACTACAATGGAATCATCTACTACTAGACCAACTGCAAGAGTAATTGCGAGTAATGAAATATTATCTAGGCTGTAACCAAAAACATGCATTAAGGCAACTGCACTTAATAATGAAATCGGTAATGAAAGTACTGGAATAATGGTGGCTGTAGCTTTGCGCAGGAACAAGAAAATTATCAATACAACTAAAGCAATAGTAATTATCAGTGTGAGTTGGGCATCGTGAATGGCATCCCTAATTGAGGTTGAGTAATCACCAGTTATTTTTAGGTCAACTGATTGTGGCATTTGTGCAATAAGCCCTGGCAGTACTGACCTAACGGCATTGACAGTTTCAACAGTGTTGCCTCCTGGTAGGCGCTTCACAGCTAGTGTGATAGATCGTTCATCATCGGTCCAGCTAGCTGTCCTGACAGATTCCACACTATCTACAACCTTCGCCACATCAGAAAGTCTTACCGGCGCACCAGTCGGAGATATAGCCACAACTATATTTGCAAAATCATCAGCATTACTAAGCTGTCGGTTTGCCTTAATAGTGAGTGACTGACGCGGTCCATCCAGCGTTCCGATTGGCGTGTTAGGGTTTGCATTACTTAGCGCTGTAGCAATATCATCGATACTTAAATTACGTGCAGTTAATGCATTTGGGTTAACTTGAACGCGAACAGCATATTTTTTTGATCCATAAATTCCAATTTGTGCGACACCAGGAAGATTTGAAATGGCAGGAGAAATAAAATCCTCGGCAAAGTCATTCAATTTTGAAAGTGACATTGAGGGCGAAGATAAGGCAAGATAGAGAATAGATGACTCGGCCGGATTTATCTTGCGATAGGAGGGTGGAGAGGTCATTTCAATGGGTAGCGTTTTCTGCGCTCGTAATAGAGCGGCCTGCACATCAATAGAAGCGCTGTCAATATCCCTATTTTGCTCAAATTCCAACGTAATTGAGGTGTTGCTTAATGTGCTGGCTGAGCTAATTACCTTAAGTCCAGAGATGATAGAAAATTCTCGTTCCAGCTTTGTAGCCACCGATGAGGCCATGATCTCAGGACTGGCACCTGGAAGGGATGCTCTAACAGAAATAGTAGGGGAGTCGTAACTCGGTAATGCAGCAATAGGTAAATTACTATAAGCAATAATTCCGGCAATAATGGCTGAGGCTGATAACAGCACTGTCATAACCGGTCGACGAATACATAGCTCTGAGAGGTTCATTTTTTCTACTACCCTGCCGTTTTATCAGTGGAGTAGTTATCTTTAGAACTATTTATTATCTTATTAGCAGAATCGGTCTTATTTTCTGATGATTTTGTCTCTATCACGGTGCTCCCTGGTCTTAGATTCTGGGCACCTTCCACAACAACCCGTGTTCCCAATATGGCACCTTCTACTATAGCGAGTCCGTCCTGGACTAAACGTACAGTGATGGCTTGTGACTCCACCTTATTATCTTCATCGACTACATAAAGGAATTTGTTTTCTGGTCCGGTTTGGACTGCTTGTACAGGTACTGTGAATGCATCAATAAGTGTTTCAGGTGTCAGAATTACTGTAACAAACATGCCAGGCCAGAGTTTTTTATCCTGATTAGGAAACTCTGCTTTAACCAGAATACTTCCGCTCTGCACATCTACCGTATTATCAATAAATACTAATCGTCCTTCTATTAATGGCTCTCCGGCAGTATCCAGTCTTGCACTGACAGTTATGTCTCCTTTAGCAAGCGCTTGTTGAAGTATTACTAATTTATTTTCTGGTAATGTAAATTTGACATTAATAGGATTAATTTGAGTGATACCTACTAAAACAGCACTCCGAGGTTGTGTCACGCTTCCGGGAACAGCTATATTAGGTTGTACTAGGCTACCGGTATGCACTGGAATCAATCCGGTGCGCCCCGAAATAGGTGCAGTGATTATAGTAAAGCCATGTGTCACCTGATTTGCTTTTACGGAAGCCTTGTCAAAATCAAGCTGGCCCTTCAGGCTGTCTACCTGATTCTGGGCTATATCAAGAGCAGCTCGCGAAATAAATTTTTGTTCAAATAATTTTTTCTGACGGTTAAGGCTGCGTACTGCATTTGAAAAATCTGCATTAGACCTAGAAAGCTGTGCTTCTGCTTTATTTAGATTTGCACTCTCTGTACGTGCGTCAAGTGTAAATAGTTTGTCACCCTTACGAACGAACTGTCCTTCTTTTATATGTACTGTCCTAACTATGGCACTAATTTGTGGACGTACTTCCACTGTTTGCTGAGGAACAACCGTGCCGTTAGCTTTAAGTTTTATCGGGATATCATTTTTTATAACTACTGCACTTATAATTCGAATCTTTTGCTCTCCAGTAGGCTTTATACCGACTGCTGTTTCTTGGTTGTACCAAAATGAGGTGGCGATAATTACTATAATAACTATAAAGCAGAGAAATATGATCCATATGTTCCGCTTTGCATGTGTAGTTATTTTCGTCTGGGGAGTATTGTCCATAGGTGCTAGGTCTTTTCTCTGCTTGGGTTACTCTATTTTAGATGAATATATTATTTATAGAAACTAATACAGCCTTTATAAGGCATTGAATTATTTGCTTCTAATCTCGTCTTATTAATATATTAATTGTATAAAAATATCATATACCTTGTTGCGATCATTTTTTATCTTAATTGTCGGCTATACAGCTTGTTATATTGTGCTATATTTATGAGGTGCGACAAATTGTCGCACCTTGAAAGCTACCTTTATTAGCCTTTTGTTGCCTTTAAGTAAAAATAAAGACATAAAATACTATAAATCCTGGTCAGCTAGAATAGTACAAAAAAGTATAAAAATTAATTATTATTACTAAGGAGTAAACGTGATGAAATTACTATCTTCTATTGTTGCAATATCCTTCGTGGCATTTACCGGTGCCGCATTAGCCAGTAATTGTCCAAATGAACTAAAAACGATTGATGCAAAATTGTCTGCGGTTAAATTAGCTCCTGAAGAAATAATCAAAGTTAAAGCTTTGAGGAATAAAGGTGCGCAGGAACATATGGATGGCAAGCATGGAGACTCAATGAAGTCTTTTGCCGGAGCTAAAAAAATGCTAGGTATTTAGTACTTCTTATTTTAAATCGAAAAATAAGTGGGTAGTGTGGTGCGATAGTAGTAAGAGTGATTCTTTCTAACCGCTAATTTTGGTTGGTATCACTCTCTACTACCTTTTGCACCACCAGACTGCCTATCATATCTCCTTCAACATTGACTGAGGTGCGAAAAGCATCAAGTAATCGGTCGATGGGAAGAAGAATAGCAATAGCTTCAACTGGCAGGCCTACAGACTGTAGGACTAGAAGCATAGTTACCATTCCTGCGCTTGGAATTCCAGGTGCGCCCATAGCTGCAAGCATGGCCGTGAAGAACACGATCATTTGTTGCATGAGATTAAGATCAACTCCCACCAAATTTGCAATGAATAATGCGGCGGCAGCTTCATATAACGCTGTGCCATCCATGTTCACTGTAGCTCCAAGAGGTAGAACAAAACCGGCAATATTACGTTTCACATGAAGGTTTTGTTCGGCACACTGTAGGGTAACTGGTAAGGTTGCTGAGCTAGAACTAGTAGCAAAGGCTGTTATAAGGGCCTCGCGTGCGCCACGCCAGAATTTAATTGGTGTCATACCAGTGACTAGGTAAAGAATCATAGGTAGCACTACTAGAGCATGTAGTAAGATCGTACCTATTACCAGACTGATAAATTTTATTAGAATCATTAATAAAGAGAAGTCTTGCGTTACTACCAGCTTTATCAATAGCGCCATGATGCAGATTGGCGCCAGTTTCATAATCCAGCCTACTAACATCAGAACTAATTCTAATAATTCCTGTAGGAATACACGGATATTCTGAAATTTTTCGCCTCCTATCACTAAAGCAATTCCCATTAGTAGTGCAAAAATAACTACTGCGATTATGTTGGCCTCAGCCATAGCTGTGACAGGATTTTGGAACAGTGAGTGCAGGAATTGAGTAAAAAATTCAGGTAGGGTCATTTCATGCGCCTGAAAATTTTCCATGGCATCCTGGAACATAGGTAGCTGAAGTCCTTTCCCAGGTTTAAATAGATTGGCAGCTGTTAGTCCTAAGGTAATTGCTACGATAGCAGTCAAGAAAAAGTACCCTAATGTTGTTTTCCAAACACGATGTATTTTCTTATGTGTACGTAAATTAGCTACTCCCACTGCAATAGAAGTGAATACTAATGGAATCATAACCATCTTCAATAAATCGACGAATAACATTCCGAGTAATTCGGCAATATATAGGCTAACTTGTGATGTCGCAGATTCTTTATCCAGCATCGAAAGTGCTGCCCCTAGAAGAATTCCGGATAGCGAACCGATAAGAATTTGAGAATTAAGAGAAATCTTTTTCACTTATTAATTCCAATATTTTTAGTATGGCTTTCGATAGTGTGCACAAGTTTACTTTACATTAATACTTAGCTCACTTGAAGAAGTGAGCTAATAGCTTACATAAGAACTACATAGAATTATATATGGGGGGGTGGTTTTGTGTAATAGAAATAGATTTCATATTCAATAAAATAAATTATAGCTTATTGAATATTAAGAATAAATGGTAGGCGTATAATTTCATACTATATCAGTTAGACCATATAACTATTACTGATCATGGGCCTATGGACGGCCAAGCCTATTTAGATTATTTCTGTAGTCTGTTTAGAAATGCCATGATGTTTGGTAAGGTCCAGTCTAGAAAATCCTTATCATCAATAATCTCAGGGAATCCCTTTCCTTGTTTCTCAGATTTTCCTTCTAGTAAAAGAACTGGCAGCCTCTCTTTATAGGCACATTCTATCTCCCACTGTTGGCCATCAGCTCTTATAATATTATTTGTAACTATAGCAATTACACCGTCACAATCTGCGACTTTTGATCGACATTCTTCTTTCCAGGATGGGTCCCAGGAAGCCTTTGTGGCCAAATACTCTAGCGTATAGGGTGTGTTTTCATTATTCACTTGCTCTATGAGGGTGTCACGTAGGTCAGCATCTCTTAGAGCGAAGCTGACAAATACCTTGTTAGTTGAGGACATACTGTTTTCCTTAGGAAAGAATGTTTTATTTCGTCAGACTATATTTTAATTGTGATTAGCTATATTGGAAAGGGGAGGAGTGTAATTTAATTTTAATTAACGTTAGCACTTATATTCCTATTCATAATATACCTAGAAGTAGAAATTAGGTCTTATGATAAATTTAGTGAGTAGTTATTTAGAAGTAATGTATACATAATATGTAGAGAGTAATGATTTTCTTATGAACCTTTCTATTACAAATAAAAATGTAATTAATACTTTTTCAAATAAAGAATTATCTCAATTAATAAAAAAATTTTTATGGCCAAAAATTCTCGTAGTCTGACTGAAAAAAAGATTAGTAACCAATGCGTGTATGAAGGAAATTTTCTTCATATGCACCAAGATAAAGTAATGATGCCCGATGGTAAATTATCTGTCCGTGAATATGTTACTCACCCTGGAGGTGTTGTAATTATTCCGTTTCTTGCTAATGGTGACTTGGTTCTGGAGCGCCAACATCGTTATCCCTTACACCAGAATTTCTATGAATTACCTGCTGGGAAAATAGAACATAATGAGGATCCATTAGCCAGTGCAAAACGTGAGTTGTTAGAAGAAACTGGCTATATAGCATCAGAATGGCGTTACATAACTACGCTGTATCCATGTATTGGTTATTCTAATGAGAAGCAAATATATTTTCTGGCTGAAGGTCTTGATCTCCGCGGTGCCTGCCCTGATGATGGAGAGAATATAGAAATATTCACATTACCCTTCTCTGAGGCGCTCGAGTGGATTAGGACAGGCAAGATCACGGATAGTAAAACTGTATCCGGTTTATTCTGGGCAGAAAAGTTGATACATGGAAACTGGTAAGATCCGGTGAATTTGATAGTAGATATTAATGGAAAATCTTTTATTCAAAAAATTCACGAACCTTGTTCACCCAAGACCTGGTGCGGGGACTATGGCGAGAGCTGTCTTCTTGGTTTAATGCTTCGAGCTCATGAAGCAGTTCCTTCTGGCGTGCCCCTAATTTGACTGGGGTTTCCACCATTAAATGGCACATTAAATCACCATGAGTGTGGCTACGAATACCTTTAATTCCTTTTCCACGCAAACGAAAAATTTTTCCACTTTGAGTCTCAGCCGGAACTTTAATTTTTGCATAGCCATCAATTGTAGGGACCTGCAATTCCCCTCCCAATGCAGCTGTAGTGAAACTAATTGGCATTTCACAATGCAAATCATTATTATCACGCTGAAAAACAGAATGTGCTAAGAGATTAACTACAACATATAGGTCACCTGATGGACCACCATTGACTCCAGCCTCACCCTCTCCACTTAAACGGATACGATCTCCATCATCTACACCAGCCGGTATTTTTACGGATAATGTTTTGTGTTGTTTGATCCGTCCTTCACCAAAACATTTTCCACATGGGTTTGATACAAACTTTCCGCTACCATGACATTTTGGGCAAGTTTGCTGGATTGAAAAAAATCCTTGTTGCATTCTTACCTGACCATGACCATTACAGGTTGGACAGGTAGAAGGAGAAGTGCCTTGTTTTGCTCCGCTACCATGGCAAGAATCACAGGATGCCATCGTAGGCACCCGTATTTTCGTTTCAGTCCCACGAGCTGCCTGCTCCAGTGTAATTTCCATGTTATAGCGTAAATCTGCACCACGATAGACGTTAGATTGCGTCCCCTGGCCACCAAAAATGTCACCAAAAACATCACCAAAAGTATCTGACGAGAAGCCATGAGGGTTACCACCTCCCATACTTGGATCTACTCCGGCATGTCCTTGTTGGTCATAGGCTGTCCGTTTATTAGGATCCGAGAGTATTTCGTAGGCTTCTTTAGCCTCTTTAAAGCGATCTTCTGACTTAGGATTGTCTGGATTACGGTCCGGGTGATGTTCCATCGCAAGCTTACGATAAACTTTTTTGATTTCATCGTCTCCGGCATTACGGCTAACACCTAGTACATCGTAGTAGTCACGCTTACTCATATAAATACTTCCACTTTTTATAGCAAGATTAATATTACCTGATACTTTATTACGTTGAGAGCGGCTAATTTATACCAAATAAATAATGATAACTCTCGGGTAAACGCCAAAAACGCAGAGTGCGCAGGAGAGTTGCAATTTTATTTCCCCACGCCTCTGCGTTTTTGTGGTTCCAGTATTTACTTATTTTTTATCTTTCACTTCCTCAAATTCAGCATCTACTACATCCCCTTCTGCTTGACCTTTTTTGCCATCATTATTTGGCGGTGGGGTTTCGCCACCTGATTGGTCCTGCTGTTGGGCTTGTTCCTGCGCCATCATTTTTTCTGTTAGTTTCTGGGAAGCCTCAGCTAATGCCTGGGTTTTTGCATCAATGGCATCCTTGTCATCTGATTTTAGTGCTTCCTCAGCTTCTTTCAGCGCAGCTTCAATTGTAGATTTTTCATCTCCTTCAAGTTTTTCTCCATGCTCTGCTAAAGTTTTATTCACGGAGTGAATGAGCGCATCACATTGATTACGGGCCGTGACAAGTTCTAGTGCTTTATGATCTTCCTCAGCATGAGCTTCAGCATCTTTTACCATGCTTTGTACTTCCTCATCTGATAGTCCTGAACTTGCTTGGATTTTAATCTTATTTTCTTTTCCAGTTGCTTTATCTTTTGCTGATACGTGTAGGATCCCGTTAGCATCAATATCAAATGCAACTTCAATTTGAGGGGTTCCTCTTGGTGCCGGAGGAATATCAGTCAGGTTAAACTCTCCTAATTTCTTATTCCCGGATGCCATTTCCCGTTCGCCTTGCAAGACATGGATAGTCACTGCAGACTGATTATCTTCAGCAGTCGAAAATACTTGCTGTGCCTTGGTCGGAATAGTTGTATTTTTCTGGATAAGCTTAGTCATTACGCTACCCATAGTTTCGATACCCAGAGACAGAGGGGTAACATCTAATAGTAGTACGTCTTTAACATCACCTTGCAAGACACCACCCTGAATTGCAGCACCTAGTGCAACTGCTTCATCTGGATTAACATCCTTACGTGCCTCTTTCCCAAAAATAGCCTTAACTTTTTCTTGAACCTTGGGCATACGGGATTGCCCCCCAACGATAATAATATCATCGATGCCACTGCCATCTATACCCGCATCTTTCATGGCGATACGGCATGGTTCAGTTGTTCTTTCTATTAGCTTTTCAACTAAACTTTCTAGTTTAGCGCGAGTGATTTTGACTACTAAATGCTTAGGTCCTGAAGAATCTGCTGTGATGTAAGGCAGGTTGACTTCGGTTTGCTGGCTGGAAGATAGTTCAATTTTAGCTTTCTCTGCTGCATCTTTAAGACGTTGTAATGCAATCATGTCTTTCTTTAAGTCGATGCCACTTTCTTTTTTAAACTCACTAACAAGGTACTCAATTATACGCAGATCAAAATCTTCTCCGCCAAGGAAGGTGTCTCCATTAGTTGCTAATACTTCAAACTGGTGCTCGCCATCAATTTCTGCAATTTCGATAATAGAGATATCAAAGGTACCACCGCCAAGATCATAAACAGCAACTTTTCGGTCCCCTTCTTTTTTGTCCATACCAAATGCTAGGGCTGCTGCAGTTGGCTCATTTATAATACGTTTTACTCCTAGTCCAGCAATGCGTCCTGCATCTTTAGTAGCTTGACGTTGTGAGTCATTAAAATAAGCAGGAACAGTTATAACTGCCTCGGTTACAGCTTCGCCTAGATAGTCTTCAGCAGTTTTCTTCATCTTCTTTAGAACCTCTGCTGATATTTCAGGAGGGGCTAATTTTTTATCGCGAACTTTTACCCAGGCATCATTGTTTTTGGCTTTAATGATGCTGTAAGGGACCATTTTTATATCCTTTTGCACCATCTCTTCATCGAAACGACGTCCAATTAATCTTTTTGAAGCAAATACAGTATTTTTTGGGTTTGTGACAGCCTGGC
>Ga0308016_10000310_pt1 | contig 25046 bp, 24 predicted proteins | sample Neamet233_FD_203129 | JGI IMG/M metagenome (GOLD analysis project Ga0308016, IMG submission 203129) | Marine microbial communities from water near the shore, Antarctic Ocean - #233 | ecosystem: Environmental > Aquatic > Marine > Unclassified | place: Southern Ocean | collected 2014-07-28
CAGTCGGGCTGACTTCAGAAGCCGCACGGCGAATCGTCACTAGAGCAATGGGTGATATGCAAATCAAAGCATCTGCACTGTAAGAAAGAATGTGGCTAGCTAGTTTCTACGACGAACTGTCTCCTGAACCGCCTCAGGCAGCGAACTTCATAGAACCAAAATAAATATTGCAGATAACACTATCGGCACCTGTCTGACCGCTGGCAGGATCCAGCCTGCTATCAAACGGGTTCTCCTATACAAGTGGCTTGGTATCCAGGCTTGATAGCAGATTGTTAACTACTGAGATAAGCGAGTTCGAATCTGCAGGAAAGAGGTTTAGCTAAACGCTTATGTCAAAGTTGATTAAGCTCATCTCGTAGCAGCAAAGGACCTCTATGAGTTTAAAAAAAAATCCACAAGCCGAGTATTCCTATATTCCTGCTATCACAGCCTATTCAGGTGGAGTGCGCGCAGCCGATGAAACTGAAATAGTGCACGCAACGTTGAAAAAGTCAGTTCCGTGGTTGAAGGGGTTTGATGCGATTGATGAGCTGCTGCAGAGCTTTGAGCTAGAACGTTCGGCATTATGTGGGGTAGAGCTTCGTTGTGAGAAGCCCCACTCCTTCGAGGGATTCGACGAGTTTAATAATGCATATGAGGACAAGCTGACTCAGTGGGGCTTGATAGTTGAAGGAGAGAATCCAATAGCTAGAACTAACGTTGCGCCTGCTCACCTAGGCCCGAACCAAACTGAACTTCATGCTTTCAGTTTTATCCGACCTTCCAAATACGCCAAACCGAGCTTCGTTGTGGCAGGAGCTGGAGATCTAATAGACCAATCATTATTAGTTCCCGAAAGCATCGTGAGAGTCGGGGAAAAGTCGAAGGCAGCCTGGACGGCTCGCATCTCTCAAGTTATGGACGAGATGGAGACCAGAATGAAAAAGTTAGGTGTCACCTGGGATGACGCCTCCACTGTTGACGTTTACTGTGCATCTGATTGGATGCCGTATGTAGAAGAATCGATGCTATTGAGGATGGGGCAAAGTGGACTGCGGGGACTGCATTGGTATTATTCTCGTCCTCCGATAGAGGGACTTACATTCGAGATGGATCTGCGAGGAGTTGCCGAAGAAATGTGGGTGTAGTCGCTGATTATTTAGAATAAGTTGTTGCGACTAGAAGAGTGGTTTTTCTGGAATTACCATTCCCCACCCGTCGGTTCTGATTAGCTCCTGGTCAGCTAGCGCTGTTAATCCATTTGCGGTGTTAAGAGCTCCTCCACAGATGATTCCTCGATCAGTGTCATGTGCCCTCCACGCTTGGAAAACGTATTCCGTTCCAACCTTGACTTCCTCAAAGAATTGAGCTGCGATATTACCAGTCACAAGCCCATTGTTGTTGGAAGGAGGCGGATCAGCAAAAATTGCCCAACTAGTGATGCAGTCAAAGATTATCCAAACTAGTTCGCGCGGGACTATGCCATTTTCAGTTCCCCATTGTGCTGATGGGGTCCAAACCGCTACGACATGCTTGCCATCACCTAACGCACGAATACGCACACCCATGCCCTCGTCGCTATGGCCGCATCCAATGCAATTTGGGTATGGTGACTTGAACGGAAGGTCAGAATGCATAGCAGCCTTAGCTTCTGATATGTCTGTGGGAACAGGTGACTCGATATGCATAGTGGAACGCTGGGCAATTAAGACCAACTCGTTTTCCCTGTACATTTCGGACCCATTAGGTATCTGAGTTTTCTTGAGAATGTCACCTGGGTGAATAGGCCGACGAATTCTAACCCTGGCGGGTCCATCGATTCCATCCGCAGCGATGCCTGCTATGTAACCACCCTGCATAGTCCCGGGCATTCCCACAAAACGATCTGACATTTCAATACTCTGAATAGACATCAACGCTTATGTTCATAAATTGTAGACACAACATCAGGATCGATCGCAGCTTCTACCAGGATAGGGATTCCTGGTTGCCTATTTTTTACTATTTGCATAGCTTCATCGATATCACCAAGGCAGTTAATTTTCGCTGTTTGGCAACCCATTGCCTCAGCAACGGCACATAAATCTGGCCATTCATGTCGCGATGATGATGGGTCCATGTTTTTGGCGACTAGCTGAATGTGTTCAGCGCCGTAGCTGCCATCGTTATAGACCATAACAATCAAGTCGAGTCCTAGATGCACAGCAGTTGAAAGCTCTGTCATGCCGCCCATCATGTAGCCGCCATCACCAATACAAAGCACTGTTGGAAGATCAGGTCGCCCAACTGCTGCACCGATTGCTGTTGACATACCAAGACCAATTGCCCCGAATCCATGGCTAGTCACTAAATCAAGTGGGTGTGGTACAGATAAGGTTAAAGCATCAAGCATAAACCGTCCTGCGTCCACGACTACTTGTCGTTTCTGCGGGAGTCCGGCATCAATGTGTCGAGTTAAAGTTCTCGGATCTACCGAAATGTCGGTGCTTTTATCGTCGAATGTTGCAGCCATGTCGAATTCATTCAACTTTTTTTCAAGACTCGCAGTTCGAAATGCTGATGGTTGGTGTTCGGCGGCTGTTAACAACTCAAGCATTGATTGGGCTACCACCGTTGCATCGCCGACTACGCCTGCATCAACGGATACGTTTCGATCGATGTTGCTCGGGTTAAGGTCGATTTGTACTACTCGTTTACCTGCCAAAAGGGTTTGGTTATCAGTAGTAAAATAATTCAGGCTTGCACCAAATACCACTAAGCAGTCTGCTGAAGCCAAAGTCTCTCCGGCAACGTCATGGCTTAAAGTCCCATGAATACCTAGATCGAATGGCTCCCCTCGAAAGTATCCGGTGCCTAAAAGCGATGTGGCGAGCGGGGCTCCGAGTGCATCGCCTAGCTGTATAAGAGACTCTTTAGCTTCGGATTTTACTGCACCACGACCTGCTACTACTACGGGCCTCGCAGCAGATGCAATGATGCCCATAGCTACTTCAAGCTGATCTGCGTCTGGTGCTAATCGCATTGCCGGGGGCGTTAAGGGTGGCCTTGGCTGATATTGAACCTCATCCCATTCAATGTTGAGAGGAACGTTAATCACAATTGGTCGGTGTTCTGATAAGGCTCGTCGTACTGCCGTAGAGACATCTTCGGCAATTGACTCAACACTACGAATGGCTTGAAAACCAGCACCAGAAGCTGTGACAAGAGCATGCTGATCTAAGTTTTGTAAATGCTGCTCATTGTCGATTGGTGTATCTCCAGCGACGACGAGCATTGGTGTGCGGTTTTTTGTGCCTTCGACCAGCGCTGTCATCGCGTTTGTGAGGCCTGGGCCGTGAGTTACAGAAGCTACTCCGAGTCGACCAGTGGCTTTAGCCCACCCTTCAGCCATGCACACGGCGTTAGCTTCATGGGTCGCTCCAACCAAATTAACCCCGTGTTCTCTAACAAGGTTTTCACCGATAAACAGATTGCCGTCACCTAAAACAGCGAACATAGTATCCACCCCGTGATCGACCAGAGCTTGGGCTACGGCATCATGACCTAACATTTTATTCCCCCGATTAAGTAGCTACTATTGCTATTGCAGAAGTAATCCATAGTTTAGAACCGTCAAAATAAATATACCTATGAAAGTGACGTGCCAGTAAAAATACTGTGGAGCGAAAAGCGAAACAAAGAGCTTATTAGAACTCATAGCTAATCTAGCTCAAGAGGTAAGTCTGGATCTTCGCTCCACTCCAGCAGCGAACCGTCATAGAGCGATAAGTCAGAAAACCCCAAAACGTGCAAAGCAAAAAAAGTTGTACTTGCTGCGATTCCACCACCGCAGTAGGTAATTAGTTTGTCTTGTTTATGTGCTCCAGCCAGTTCGAAAATTGATGAAATTGCTTCCCAGTCACGGAATTTTCCCGACGAGAAATCTATTAGTTCGTTAGCTGGAACACTAATACTGCCTGGGATTCTTCCTGGACGCCCGTAATACTGTCCTTGCCCGGTGAATTGCTCAGCTGACAAGGAATTAACGAGTGTGACTGTGGGATCATCAAGGCTGTCTATCACGTCTTGTTTTGTGGCTGTCCAGTGCTCCTCAGGTCCACCGATAAAGTTAGATATTGGGAATCGAGACTCGCCTGATTCAACTGGCATATTCAACTCAGTCCATTTTTCAAAATTTATGTCTAGGAGTCGGACGTCTTGAACACCCGCATTTTTTAGTACCCACCAGCATCGGTGGGTGGACGAAGTCACAGCGTTGCCATAGAGAATAATTGTTTGCTGATTATTTATGCCTGCGAGAGATAAGAGTTTCCAAATTTTTGATTGGTGGGGCATCGCAAATGGGAAAAGGCCTTCCGGGTCAGAAAGATCATCAACCATGTGCAAATAAGTTGATCCGGGAATGTGTGATTTTGAAAATTCATCTTTCATTTGAAAAAAATTTGAAGGACCGGGTGGTCTCGGTTCGAATCCTACCCGTGTGTCAATAATCCGAATAGAGCTATCAGCGAGGTTGTTTGCTAGCCAATTTGCATCAACTAGAAGATCTGATACTGGCTTAGGATCGTTCATCGCGAAACCGTATCTCAACTGTGAACTACGATCAATGGTCTGAATTGGCTACCATTCGGTATAGAGATAGCGATGGGGGTAGATATGCGTATAGGTCCGCTTTTGGGATTTGAAAACAGTATGGAAACAGTAGTTACTGTGGCGCGTGAAATGGAGGCAGCCGGAGCATTCTCAGTGATGCTCGCTGAAGCTAGCCGAAGCGCCGTAACGCAAGCTGCTGCTGTGATAGCTGCTACCGAGCGAGTTCAAGTTGGCACTTACGTGGTCAACGCATTTGGCAGATCTCCATGGCTCGCTGGCTTGGCCGCTCGTGATCTTGATGAAATGAGCAAGGGAAGGTTTGTTCTAGGAATCGGAACCGGGAACCCCAATTTTAATAATTGGTATATGGATATTGACTCATCGCGTCCGATGTCATACATGCGTGACTATGTCGAAATCGTTCGGAAAGTCGTGCGAGCCAAAGCAGGTGAACGCGTGTCATATGATGGCTCATCGCTATCTATGAAAAAGTGGCGAGCGAGTCATGAACCATTTCGTTCATCAGTACCGGTTTATTTGGCTGCTTCGGGAGCAAATATGATGAAACTTGCTGCCGAAATATCTGATGGAATCGGTGTCGGGATTATGGCATCGGTCGAGTTTATGCAAAACACTGTTCGGCCGAACGCGGTCGCAGCAACTGCGGAGGTCGGACGTGAGGTAGACGAGCTAGTTTTCCCTATGGGAACATTGATAAGCGTAAATCAAGATAGTGAGCTTGCTCGAAATGCCATGAAAGCCGCAGTGTGTGGGCTTTTTCATCCTGTTCCGCACCCTTATTATGATCTGCAAATCCGAAGACAGGGTTTTGCCGAGGTGGCGGACATGCTGAGTGAACTCGTACCAGCCGGCCGAACATCTGAAGCGATGAAGCTAATACCCGATGTAGTTATTGAGACTATGACGATTGCTGGCACTCCCGCTGAGTGTGCATTGCGTGTTAAAGAATATGAAGGAGTTGTTGACCAAATCGTAACAATGAGCGTTCCTCAGCGAGAACAACCAAGTGGCGTAGGAGCTTATGCTGACTTGCTTGAATTGGTCTCAATAGTTGGTTCTATTTGAAGCTAAATTCCCATCTGATAGTTATCTGGAAATTTTAGTGCCAGAGCTGACAGTCTTAAAAAATATTTGTGATAGCGGTTAGGTACTCTCCCCATGGCGACCTTCGCCTTGAGCAAATCGGTTTGCCCCTGATATTCCCTCTTGAGCAAGAATAGGTTGACCATTTAGCCACTCTTCAATTAGGGCAGCGCGAATGGGTAAGCCTTCTTGCATGAACACAGAGCGACGATCAGCTTGAACACAAGCTTGAGGAAAACTGGCAATCTGATTTGCTAGTTCTTCTGCTTTTTGTCTTGAAAGACCATCATCCACGACATACTCACAAAGGCCGATACGTTCGCATTCTTCCGCCATCACTTGGCGCCCTGTTAAAATAATTTCGAGGGCTCTGCCTTGCCCAACGATTCGTGGAAGCCGAACAGTGCCGCCATCAATTAGAGGCACGCCCCATCTGCGGCAATAGACACCGAAGTATGAAGAGCGCTCCATGACTCGAAAATCTGCCCAGAGAGCTAACTCCATTCCACCTGCTACTGCTGGCCCGGAAATAGCGGCGATGACTGGCTTAGATAATTCAAGTCGACTTGGGCCCATAGCTCCGCGTGGGATATCACTTCCGTTGCTAGGCGAACCATCATCGCTTGAGATAGCAAGTTCGCCAAGAGGGTTAGGGCCATCGAGTGTTGAGGCAAACTTAAGATCCCAGCCTGAACAAAAAGCACCGCCTTCCCCCCAGAACACCGCAACTTTGGCTTCGTTATCATTCTCGAAGTCCACAAAAGCTTGATAGAGCAATTCGGCGCTTTCTGGATCCATAGCATTTCTTGCCTCGGGACGTGAATGAATCACTGTCCATACTGAACCAGACTTTTCGACTCGTACTGCCATGTATGTAAGCCTAACTTTCAAATAACTTTGGTGCCTTGAGCCTTACAAGGCTTGAGTAAAAAAAATAGATAGTGAATTACTGTCGAAAGATCATCTGTAGATCATTTGGCTACTGCCATTTCATAGCTATTGTGTAGTTATGACCGAGCGCGTAATCCCAGCTTCTATGCAACCTACATATGACCGTTTTCATTTTGCTCCTGCGGTGAAACTAGAGAACTTAGTTCTGCTTTCAGGGCAAATTGGAACTGACAGTGATGGGCGTTGCCCTTCTGATGCGACTCAACAATTCAGGTATGCGTTTAGCCACGTCGAGGCAATTCTTGTTGAAGCTGGGGGAGACCTGTCGAATATTATTGAAATGACTTCTTTTCACGTAGATATGGCAAGCCATATGAGTGCGTTTATGAAAGTTAAGGATGAAATGATATCGGAGCCTTATCCTGCATGGACCGCTATTGGATGCACAGAGCTAGCAATGCCTGGTGGTCTTGTCGAAATTAGAGTGCAGGCAGTTATTAGCTAAATCAACTTTAAGGTAGTGTGTGTGTTCGATATAGCAATAATCGGGCGAGGTTTAATCGGTTCTGCAGCAGCTCGCCATATGGCCGAGAGCGGACAGAGCGTTGTTGTAGTTGGTCCTGATGAGCCAACCGACCGCCGAACCAGTAGCGGGCCATTTTCTAGCCATCCTGACGAAGGCAGAATCACTCGCATTGGTGGCAGAACTCCGGTTTGGTCTCACCTGGCAGCACGTTCTATTGAAAGATACGCAGATATTGCTTCACGCTCTTGTATAGATTTTCACGTCAGCGGAGGCCTTGTTAGCTGTTCCCCGATCGCTGATGAATGGGTCGCAAATGGTGTTGAAGCCGGCGGGACCATCAATAGAGTGAGCGTTGAATGGGTTCTGGAAAAAACTGGAATCGCGATAACAAATTCGCATCCGATTGTGTACGAAGGTCCACCTGCCGGATATATCAATCCCCGTTCGTTAGTTAGAGCGCAAACCAAGCTTGTAGAACAAACTTCATCGAAGGTAATAAAGAGCGCGGTGACCTCTTTAGAGTTGAAGTTAGGGAAGTACGTTATAGGAGGAGCATGGGGTTCTGTTTCCGCAGCCCGAGTGTTAGTTGCTACTGGCGCATTCGGTAGAGAGCTCTTGGCGACACCATTGTCGCTGCAACGGATGTGCAGAACAACGGTTACAGCGGAGGTACTCCCAGACCCTGCGTTGCCCAGCTTTATAATGGTGGATCCGCCCGATGCGCGTTTGGAAGAAATCTATTGGGTGCCACCCATTCTTTATCCAGATGGGCGTGTTGCTCTAAAAATAGGTGGAAACCTTAGAGAAAGTAAACCGATCGAACAAGACGATCTCATCGAATGGTTCCAAGGAGATGGCTCAGCGACAGAAGCTGACTCACTAAAAAATTGTCTGCAAGAATTGATTCCACAAAAAAATGTGGCGAGCTGGAAACAAAAACCTTGTGTCGTCACGAACACGGTGAGCGGTCACCCATATATAGGTTGGGTTGACAAAGGTCTTGCTGTGGCGATTGGTGGCTGTGGTGCCGCAGCAAAGAGTAGCGATGAGATCGGTAGAATCGCTGCTTCTCTTTTTAGCGAGAGTGGCTGGGATTCAATAATTTCTGAAAAATTGTTTACGCCTATTTTCCAAAACTGATCGTTAGAAACAACTTTTGTCAGCAGAAGGCACAAGGTTGTGTCAATCTGATAGCAACTAAGAGGAGAGCCGAATGACGAACACCCCTACCTACATTTCCCTACTAAATGCGATATCTGTTACTGAGACATCTGCAGGAGAGATTTTTGAGAATTGGGCTGACTCGGTCTCAGACAAGAAGCTTGAAAAGGCGTTGCGGCTGATTGAGATGAGAGAGAAGGAGCACGGCATAGCTTTTGCGAAGAGAATGCTTGAACTCGGATATGAAGTGCGAGCTAGCGGACGTGATCCTCTGGAAGAGTTAAGAAAAGTAGCGTCATCGAATAGGTCTGATTTATCTAAGCTCAAAGCCTTGAAGTACAACAAAGCTCCTGCCTCACCAGATATTTTTGACGGCATGTTTTCTGATAAAACTATTGATCCGGTGACCGGTGGTCTTCTAGGACGTTACATAGCTGAAGAACGTGACACCGGAAGACTCTTACGAAGTGAATGCCTGCGTTTGCAGGATAAAGAAAAAAAAGCGAAGGAACGGTTAAAAGCTAAAGCGGCAAAATAATGGGGAAACCAAATATCTCTGTTGGGTTTGCTCCGGGCCCGCTAGCTCTTGATGCTGCAGTCCTAGCTGAAAAATTGGGTTATGAAAAATATTGGCTTTATGACTCTGCAGCCATATGGGAAGACGTATGGATAACCATGGCTCTTGTCGCCGAGCGGACTGATCGAATGGGATTAGGAACAGCTGTGCTAGTGCCAAACCTTCGGCATGTCATGACCACTGCATCAGCGATTTTGACTATTGAAAGAATGTGGCCGGGACGACTGACGCTTGGCTTGGGAACGGGCTTCACCGCCCGTCGGGTACTCGGGCAGGGTGCTGTGCCCTGGGCGCAAATGAGTTTGTATGTCCAACAACTCAAGGCGCTTCTTAAAGGAGATCTAGTTGAAATCGATGGCAAAGTTTGTCAAATGATTCATCATCCAGAAATGGCTTTGGGTCGCCCGCTAGAAGTCCCCATCATCTTGTCGGCGCTTGGCCCTAAAGGTCAAAAAATTACCCGAGACATAGCTGATGGATTGATGATGCTCGGGAAGGGTGACGGTACTTGGAACGAATTTGTGCAGATGGCGCACGGAACGGTTCTCGAAGATGGTGAGTCTGCATATTCCGAGCGAGTAATTGAAGCTGCCGGCCCATGGTGGGTGATGTCTCATCACTCAAGTTGGGAAGTGTCTCCGAAACGTTTAGAGAAAGTTCCTGGCGGAGACCTGTATCTTGAGCAGCTAGAAGCTGACCGAGAACAGGACTCGCAACACTTAGCTGTGCATGAAGGACATGCCACACACCTGAACTCTCGGGACAGAATATTGATTGACGCGGCTGGAGCAGATTTTGACTGGAATAAAGGCTGGGTGGGAGACCCAGCATATATAAGAAATAAAGTCGCGGAAGCAAGTGAGTCTGGTACTACTGAGATTATTTATAATCCAGCAGGTCCAGACCCACTGCGTGAAATCGAAGCGTTTGCGGAAGCTGCAATTGGCTAAACAAAGAAATTTTCTAGCTCTTAGTTTTTGCTAGAAGTGATACAGATATTTTATGACTGGTTACCGGCTCGTACTAATTTTCCAGGCATAGCGCCAGTATGAACCCCATTTTCATAGGTCACTTCTCCGGCACAAATAGTGATTGAATAGCCTGTTGCTTTTTGAATGAGTCGTCTTCCGCCAGCGGGAAGGTCATAAATCATCTCCGGGTGTAAGAGAGATAAGTTGTCATAGTCGATAATATTTAAATCAGCTTTGTAACCCGGCTCGATGACGCCCCTGTCTGTTAGTCCATAAAGATTAGCAGTGTCTTGTGTCATTTTATGAACGACGAATTCGATTGAAAGTCGTGGACCCTTCGTTCTGTCTCGTGTCGCATAAGCCAACATGTAAGTTGGAACGCTTGCATCACATAGAACTCCAACATGAGCTCCACCATCTGAAAGTCCGAAAACTGAGTGCTGCCTTTCAATAAAATCAAACTGAGGTTGCACGCTTCCCTCATACTTTCCGAATAAGAAAAGTATGGGAGTCGCATCGGCCATAACGTCCATTAAGGCTTCGCGCACATCGATTCCCTGCGCACTTGCGATGCCTGCTATTGACTCATCATGACCAGGTTCGTACGAAAGGTCGCTTGGTAAGGCGTACATCTTATCCCACGTTGAAATCATTCGATTCGTATCAGCATCACGAGAGATCTTGGGGCTGTCAGCTAAAATTTTGGCCCTGAACTTTGTATCTAAAAGCATTTTTCGTTGCTCATCAAAAGAAAGATGCTTAATTTCGCCGTAAGAGGGAAACTGCCTCATGGGGTTTATGGTGCCCTCGAGGGTCATGAGCACAGAAGCTAATCTCGCTCCGACTTGTGGTCTTATGTTGAAACCTTCGGGATTCAGACGTTCAGCTAAATTCCAGATGCCTTCGCCGATATCGGGAGTCACTAGGGTAGTTATGGGCCGTCCAGTACGACGGGCAATATCTTCGATCCATGCTAACTCTTCTGGTTTATCGAGATGGTCAGAAATGATTTCCATGGTTCCGTGACCTACTTCAGCAAATGCCTCAGAGATCGCAATCATTTCGTCACTTGTTGCATTGGTCCCAGGGATTAGATTTCCAGACTTATCTTTATGGCCGTAAAATCGCGAAGTCGTGAAACCTAGAGCACCTGACTCCAGAGCGCCTTTTGTAATATCAGCCATTTTTTTCATATCATCTGAAGTCGCATCGTCGTAGCATCTGTCGCCCATTACGTAATGGCGAATCGCAACGTGTGGAGCCTGAGCTCCAATATCTATTGAGTATGGCGTATCTATGACGTCGAGGTATTCGCTGAAAGATTCCCATCCCCATGGAATTCCTTCATGAAGGGCCGTCCCAGGAATGTCCTCTACGCTTTCCATTAGCTCTATGAGACTGTTTTCTTGTCCAGGTCGAACTGGGGCAAAACCGACACCGCAATTACCCATCACTATCGTGGTTACCCCATGCCAACAACTAGGTGTGGCTTGTTTGTCCCAACAGACCTGACCGTCAAAATGTGTGTGAATATCGACGAAGCCCGGCGTTACCAATTTTCGGCCAGCGTCGATTTCTTTCACTGCTGTTCCGGGAAAGTCGCCAACGTGGGTTATGAGACCATCGTGAATTGCGATATCGCCGACGAACGATGATTTACCCGTTCCATCAACAATAAGCGCATTACGAATTACTAAGTCGTGGTCCATGTCTGCCCCTTCAACGCGTGTTTATTAATACAGTCTTACAGAAAAATACTTGTTGATGCTGAAAGTCTGCGCTAAATAGGCTAGATCGTTGTTCCTTTATGCATCTGTTGTTCAGCTCAAAATAAGTTTTGTGTTAGAAGGTTCCCGGCTCCGGAACTATTGCCGTTTGTATGCAAGACGGTTATGCCTACTAGCGTTCGGAGGATGAGTGAGATTGATGTGATTCGTAACTTAGTTCATTGTTATTGCGATGCGGTTTGTAACGACGATCGAGACGCGTTGAAAGAGCTATGGGCTGAAGATGCAATTTGGAATGTTGGTCGTGGGCCGGTAGTGGGGAAGACAGCTATCGGGAAAGCGGTTGATACTGCGATGGATTTGTTTGAATCAGTGAATCAAATGACTTTCAATGGAACTGCTGACCTAAAAGAAGATTCCGGCGTTGGGCGTTGGTACATGTGTGAATTCGCGAAAGCGCGTTCTGGGAAACCTCTTTTTTATCTGGGTTATTACGATGATATTTACGTAAAAGAATCTGCTGGATGGCTATTCAAAAGCCGTCAGTTGACTTGGCTGTACCAGGGCCCACCCAATTTGAGTGGCGTCTTCGGACCCCCCGAAGGTTATGAGGAATTTAGGAATTAAGGTTTGACGTCGAGACGCGGAAGAAAAAATTGAACTGCCGGGCCGATAGCTATAACAAACCAGATGGTTCCCCAACCTACTGTTCCGCCGAGGATGAGCCCCGCGATGAGAGCTAGACCTTCTATACAAGTTCTTGCTTTCCACAACGTAACCCCTCGTCTGTCTAGTGCTGTCATCAACCCATCACGTGGTCCCGGACCAAAGCGAGCTCCTATGTAAAAACCTGAGCCAAGACCTACGATAATAGGCCCGGTGATAGTGCAAATAGATCGAATGGCTATGTTGGTAGGTTCGCCACCAATCGCAATGGTGGCATCAAGAATGAGACCGATAAAGGCAACGTTTGCGAGTGTCCCGATTCCCATCGGCTCTTTCATGAATATAAGAACAACCAGCAATAAAACTCCGATGAGAATCATTGCTACACCGATAGAGACAGGTGTTTGCTCAGCGAGACCTTTGTGGAGGACATCCCATGGGGGCAGCCCGAAATCTCCTATGATTACTAGACCTAAGCCGACGCCGAAAAGAAGTAAGCCGATAGCCAAGCGGAGAGATCTGGCCGGCAAGTTTTTTGATGAGAGCATTTGGCCCTAAGGCTAGGTCTGAATCGAGCTAGCGAGACACTTATAAAACGTTTAGAAAATGCTGAATCCGCCATCAATTTTAATGACATCGCCAGTGTGCCAACGGCTGGCATCAGACATCAAATAGACAGCTATAGCTCCAAAGTCATCAGGTGTTCCCCAACGGCGCATCGGGATGCGAGGCATAACGCTATCTTTGAACTTGTCCCACTCAAATAACGGCGCCGTCATTGCAGTATCAACCCAACCAGGAATAACTGCGTTGGCCGTGATTTTGTAACGAGCCATCTCTACAGAGAGCCCCATCATCATCGCAAGCATGGCTCCTTTTGAAGCTGCATAAGCCTGCCCTTTCGGCGACCCTTGAATAGCAGTTCCACTAGAAGTGAGAATTAAAGACCCGCCTTCGCCTTGCGTCACCATTTGACGCGTAGCGGCACGGAGAGTGAAGAAAACACCGGTCAGATTTACATCAAGAACCGAGTACCAGTCCTCATTAGAATGTTCAAAAAATGGCTTGTCATTTTGGGTTCCGATACCAGCATTGGGAAAGCAAGCGTCAATGCGCCCATATTTTTTGACCACGTCAGCCATGCACTCTTCGACCTGTTCTTCTTGTGAAACATCACATTGCATCGAAGAAGCACTCGGATTAACTAATTTCAATTCTTCTGCTGCCTGTTTGTTCTTTTCTGGGTTTGTTCCCCAAACACAGACGTCAGCCCCAGCGGCCGCCACGGCTCGAGCAAAGCCCAATCCGATTCCCCCGTTACCGCCGGTTATAACTGCGACTTTTCCCGATAGATCAAAAGTTTCATTAGCCATGGTTATTTTCTCCCTCCGTTTGATTGTATGACGTTGTTTAACACGCATGAAAGCGGAAGAGTCTGAAAGACTTGCTCTTATGGAAATGGGAACTGTCAGAATAGACGGCAATGGACCGGTAAGGCATCTGGTTCTTAATCGACCTGAGGTCCATAACGCTGTGAATGGCCAGTTAGTAGCTGAACTTCACGAAGCAATTTCTTCCTTAGATAGTGACTCGGATGTCCGGGTTGTAATTTTGCGGGGCGAAGGTAAGAGTTTTTGTTCGGGCGCCGATCTCAGACAAGATCGCGGCAGTTCTTTGGATGCAATGTTAGGTTCGAAGCAAGGTGCGAAAATGTATGATTCGCTTCTACATCTCACTCCAATCACTATTGCCTTGTGTCATGGCTACATGATTGGTGGGGGAGCTGTTCTACCCGCAGCTTGTGACTTTCGGATTGGAAGCAGAAGCATCAAGTTGACTCTCAACGAAGTGAGTATTGGTTTTAACTTAACCTGGAATTCTATACCGGTTCTTGTGAACCTAGTAGGTCCGCATCGTGCTAAAGAAATGCTGATCTTGGGTAGAACCTATGAGTTAGACGAGTTAGATGACTACGGATTTTTTACTTCAAAAGTAGATAATGACGAAGAGTTAGTTGAGGCTGGTGAGTCTTTGGCAGAAGAGGTTGTAAAACAACCACCAGTTCCAGTGGCAGTTAGTAAAGCATCTATAAATGCGCAGTCGATGCCGCTTGGACGTGCCCTGCAGCATATGGATCATGTTGCGGTTGGATATATGGGTAAGAGTGAGAGTTCGCGAACGGCGCGAAATACTTACTTCAGTGATGAACCACGAGTTTGGACTGAGGATTAGTAGACCTGACTAATTGTTGTAACGAGGGAACTATGGATATTTCTGGAAAAGTAGCGATTGTTGGTGTCGGAGAAACGGACTATGTCCGGGGTTCTGATAGATCCGTGACCGAATTAGTTCTTGACGCGTCGATGCAAGCGATCAAAGATGCAGGTTTGTTGCCCAGTGACATAGACGGCGTTATCCCGCCTCCTGGTTACGTAACAGCCGAAGAGATAGCGGCGAATCTTGGAATGCCGGAAGTTCGTTACGCAGTAGAAGTTCGCATGGGTGGGGCCAGCCCGACAGCTGCGCTCCAATCTGCGGTAATGGCTTTGGCCTCTGGCATAGCGACTAATGTCTTAGTCACCTTTGGGTGGAATGGCTACTCTGCATTTCGTAAAAGGCCAGATGCTAAGAAGACTAAGCGGCTTGGGGATCCAGGTCCGTTTATTGATGTGAGTAGAAATTTCTATGCACCGTATGGGGTTCGTTCAGCAGTCCAGTGGTATTCGATGTACATCCAGAGGTATGTGGACTTGTATGGGATTACTGCAGAGGCTGCAGCCCAAGTAGCGCTTACGTGTAGGGAGCACGCACACTTGAACGACAAAGCGTTAATGGGTGGCCGAATTATGACACTCGATGATTATTTTGACTCGCCGTTTATTACGGAACCAATGCGGAAACTGGACTGCTGTTTAGAAACCGATTGTGCGGCTGCACTGGTGCTTACTACGACGGAGCGGGCGAATGATTTGCCGCATAAACCTGTCCTTTGGTTAGGGGGAGCGGAAGGGCATCCGTACCCTGCAGATGAAATTACGAATCGTCCGGACATGTTGAAACTCGGTTTAGATAGCGCTGCTCCGCGAGCTTTTGCTATGGCAGGTGTTTCTCCATCTGATATGGACTTTCTGCAAATATATGACTGTTTCACCTATGTGGTTTTAATGGAACTTGAAGCAATCGGGATTTGTGGAAAAGGAGAGGCTGGTGATTTCGTGAAAGATGGCAATATTGGTCTTAATGGAAAGTTTCCAATGAATACCCATGGTGGCCTACTTTCTCAGGGGCACTGCTGGGGTTTAAATCACATTGTCGAAGCGACGCATCAATTACGACATGATGCTGGAAAAGCTCAGGTTGAGAATTGTGAATTAGGGTTAGTCACTGGTTACGGAGATCTGGGCGATGGAAGTATCGCTGTATTGGCGAGGGGCTAAAGATGTCGGACCCCCAACAAAAAAGTTTCAAAAAGTATATTCCAAACCCAGAGGGACTGAACCTTGAGCTACATCTGAAAGCCGTTGAAACCGGCCTTCTGCACATTCAGCGATGTTTATCGTGTGACAAAGCTCGACAGCCTCCTCGGTACTATTGTTCTGCATGTTTCTCTAGTGAATACGAATTCGTGCCGGTGTCTGGCGAAGGTTTTATGTATTCCTTTGCGATCAATCACTTCACGGTTGATCGTGCCTGGATAGAAGAAGTTCCGTACGTGACGGCTGTAGTGCAACTCGTCGAAGGTCCTCGAGTTGTTGGGGCGTTACGAAACGCTGAACCAGAAGATGTTAATCTGGGTGATCCTGTGCTGGTTTCGGTCGAACCGCGTGGCGAGGAATTTGCGTTTATATGGGTAGATAAAATTTAGTAGGCGTATCTATTTAAGTCATTTCGGCTGTCTTTAATTATTTTACTCCTTTGTTTGCTTTTTCTGTTTATCCACGGTGAGTCTTAGAACGTTGTTTCGCCTTTACGGCCCGCCCATATGGCAGCTGTTGCTTGGGTTCTGTTCTCGGCGCCTAGTTTGCGATAGATCCCTGTTAAGGCGTTGCGTACGGTGCTGGAACTTATGAAAAGTTTTTCTCCGGCTTCGTCATCCGATAGGCCATCAGCTATGAGATTCATGATCTCTTTTTCTCGTGCGGTGAGTGTTGCTGTTGCGTCGAGCTTGTTTTCTGTTGATATTTGTCTCATTGCCCCTTTGACTTGATTTGGGCTAAGTAGGAACAGTCCTTCTAGCGCAGCGCTAACAGCTTTTAGTATTGGTTCTATGTCAGCGTCTTTCTCGATGAAAGCGTGAACTACGCCTGTGTTAGATGCCTCTATGACTGCACGAGGATCAGAAACCGATGTGACGATAATGCACGGAACTTCAAGTTCTTGTTCGGCAATATGTCGAGCTATGTCCAGGCCGCTTCCGTCAGGTAGACGAAGATCTAGAACAGCAACGGAAATGTTTTCGCTATTAATTTTGAATAGTGCGCGTTTAACGTTTTCGACTTCAATTATCTCGCAATGACCGAACTCGCCTCGTAGCCCAGCTGCAATACCTGCTCGAATCATCGGGTGGTCATCACAAAGCAAGAACACTGGGGCTAGGTCTTGAGAGGTGCCTTCGATATCTTGCGACATAGCTAAACCTTAACCTAACCCAATTGCGCTTTACGCAAGGTTCGTTCAGCGGTAGTTAAGATGCTGCATAGCACGAGAGGTAGATATGTCAAAGGCATCTAAGCGTAAGCGGTTGCTGAAGCTTTATCAGTCTGCTTACAGTGAGCTTGAATGGACTTTCGCGATTCATGATCCCATACTCGACGACTCGGGGGACCTAGTAGACATACGGTTAATTTGGAGTAATCCAGCGTTCGCAAACACTCGAAAATCGCCACCTAAGATCGGTGAGCTGGGCAGTTCTGTGCGGGTACGATTTGATGAGCTTCTACCATTTCTGGTTGAAGCGCATTCTGGCACGCCCTCAACTCAAGTGTTCGCATTTCTACCTCAAGACATATCTACCTCAGAGTCCTCGGTATACAAACAGGTACTAATCGAAACCGACCAGGCACTAACCCAACTTTTGACCATTGCCACCACATACCGGTACGACGGAGAATCAGGATTCCTAATCGAGTTCGGTGATAATCACACAGCGAGAATAGCTAACGCTGCTGAGTTGGAGCTACAGACAAGGGCGCTGCAATTAAGAGAAATTGAATTTTCCAAAGCGCTTGGAGACAGAGAAGCCGAACTTAGGGAGCGTGCACGCTTCACGCTAGAACTCCACGACAACGTGCTGCAAGATATAGCCATCACCGGGATGTCTCTTAATGCCATGGAAGAGTTGAAGCCTGAGAATAAAGCAGCGCTTATCAAATCTCTCTCATCTGTTTCTAAATCGATACGCCAAATAATTAAGGCAGAAGACCGAGATGAAGCATTCCTTGGCGGTCTTGGTATGCGAGACATAGTGCAGCTAGTGCAAGAACTCCGCAAAACTATCCCAACGAAAATAGAAGCAACCTCTGCAGCTGATCAACACTTGTTAACTGAGCTACCAGTCGGCACGGTGCATGCGATCCTTGCTGTAGTTAAAGAATCAGTTATGAACGCACATAAACACGCAAACTCCACACTCATAAAAGTTCACGCGAACACAGGTGAAACTGAACTCTTAGGCGTGCACCTGACTGTCACAGTCACTGATAACGGGGAAGGGTTACCTCCAGAGCCAACTGGAACCGAGATTGCGAACCTACGCCGGTTTTCTGGGCAAGCGAACTTAAAGTTACGGTGCGAGAACCTCGGAGGGACCTTAACAATTAATGGCCACGGGCAGCACAGAGCAACAGAACCTGACGGCACCTATATTGAACCACCATCTATGGTCAGTGCTCCTGGTACTCAAGTTGTAATGACAATACCCGTTACGCCTTCTACTTTAAGCGAAGAGATGTGATTTTTTAGTGCTGCACGCATGTCTCGGTTACCAAGGATTGTTGAGTGGTGACCAGACAACTTCTTGCTTTATAAGCTGATTCGAGCTGAGCGAAACTGCTGGCAAGGTGGTGATCACATAATGGGGGGAGCGCTGCAGGACTCGCCGCTAGAAATGTGAAAAATCCAGCCTCCCCACGAGACACAAAGGGATGACCCATCTGGATGAAGCTAAGGGAGCGGACCGCAGCCTCTTATCTCAGTCCAAGCTGGGAAGATGACGGCAAAGCGACGCAGGCCATTAGGCCCAAAACTACAAATGATTACCCCGAAGCGCGGTCATTTGACTGATTCTAACTGTCAAACAAGCACAGCCTCAATGTTGAACTGTCCAAGTGTGACTAGAGGTTGGTTCATCAGCTTCGTGCGACGACTGAGTGTGACCTAGTAGTTGCAGAGTTGAGGCTTTTTCGAACCTTTGTAGAGGCGGTCTGCCCATTAAGAGATCGTTCCGCCATCCGCAGGCGCTATCGGTGAGGGTGAGTATGGGGGTGTTAGTGATCGTCAATACTGGGAGCCCTGTCTTTGGTGATCACCGTGATAATCAGGTCCTTGGTGTTTCCGAAGATGAGATCTGAAGGAACGGCAATAACACTGACTCGCACCTGGGTGGTTTGATCCCCATCATCAATGCCATCTTGAGGTGCTCTCCAGCTCGGACCGAACATTTCATAGTTGTCAACAGTGACCTCGATTTCGACTACAGACTCATCGCTTAACGCAACTTCGGTGGGATCTAACGCTTCGAATCGAACAATCACAGGAACTAGCGGAGCTTCGGACAACGAAAACGGCAAGAAGTCGTAACCGCCACCCTCCAAATAGGTGATAGTTGAAGACGCTGCAGTTCGCAGTTCAACCTCGCATGCTGGCTGTGGTTCCATTTTGTATACGTTGTCTGGGCCGTCCATGTGCTCTACCGAGTAACGAGCGACAACACCAGAAACTGTGGTCAGATTTAGTCTTCCTTGTACTAGGTCCATAGTCACAGGGATCGGCTCGAAAGGGCATCCTCTTCCAACTAATCGCCATCCGGCGCCAGCCGCATCGAGTATCGCTGCTGCTTCAGAGAGGTCAAGACCAAGAATCCCGTGCACAGGGTCAGTGTCACCCGCATTACTTGCACACCATGTACTTCCATGCGCATGCTCAGCGCCTTCTACTTGCCAGCCAACAACGAGATCATCAGTCACAGACAAATTCACTCTGCCCGGCCGCCAGTCTTCAGTAACAGCCAGATACTGACAGTCACGCTGCACCACACGCCACTTAACCATTGCTTCATCAAGAAGAGCTCCCGCCTGGTCTAACGGAATATCCCAAATACTCAAGAGATGCACGAAACCATCGGCTTTCTTCGCATCCTTAAATCGGGGATCTGCGTTTCCATGCATCTCAATCAGGTTTCGGACACGTTCCACGTCGATCCGCGGCCGGGACTGAGCGTGACGCTCCAACACAGGTAACTCCAACTTTTTTACCTCTGAGGTGTCAGGGTCAGAGACAGCCGAATCAACATAGGTAGTAGTCGGGGAGTGATCCACAACAGTTACCTTCGAACCAACCGCAGGAGACTGCGACCGTTCCCCACTAGAACCACACGCGGAAACAACAAACATCAACACAACAGCTACCCAGATGGTTTTCTTCATTCCAGTCACTGTGCTTCCCCGCTCCCAAAGTCACTCATCACCGTAAAGCCAAACCAACAAGTTCAGGGGTCACCCACCCACACATGTACCCCCTACAAGAGTGACCGACATACGCCCTCTTCCTATTTGGACAGAAAAGAACCCCCACCACCGAAGTGATGCGGGTTCTATAAATAAGTGTTTCTATTGTTACGAGGCAGGTTGTTAGTCAATTGAGGTGAGGGTGAGTGTGTGGCTGGTAGTGAGAATGGGGAAGGTTCAGCATGCTATCTAGGGGGTGGGAGAGGTTCGGTTTACTAACTAGGCCTAGCTCATCTATACCTTTCACAATGGTTGATTTATCAAGATCTGTTTGTATGCCTCGCTCACCGTTGGGATACACGTCGCGACCTAGTTCTACGCATAGCCACACTGCTGCTTTGACACTACTGATGTCCTCGTTGGACACTTCGATGTTGTGCTTGTCGAGGTAGTACGTGTGGCGGTGGCTACCGTTGTCATAAAGCTCTCCATAGGCCTGGACGAATGTGTCAGCCAGGATTTCAGAAGCTGGTGCGTCGTGACCGGTGAACCGCTCAGCTAAGTAGTCAGCCATATTGGTTGCGTAGCCTGGTGGTGTGCATGTTTTGAAGTAGTTGTGGTCGATGGCATGACCAATTTCGTGAATCAACACGTCGGTCATTAGTTCGTTGTTTCGTGCTGCGTTGCTTGATACCCACAGAGTGTTCGCCCATTCATGACCGTATGTATTGTCTTCGCCCCAACCATGGGCGTCGAACGTTCCCAAAGGACATTCACCTATACCGTTAGAAGATGTTGACCAAGGGTTGCAGCCGTTCACGATGGTGACGTCATCCAACGCCCGAAGGAGTGGGGTGGGAAGCTTAGACGCACCGGTTTCGATTACGTCTTGGAATTCTCCATCAACACCGGAGTAGCCAGTAATCAGACCTGCTGAGTTTGTGACGAACCCAACAGCTTCTCCTTTGGCGAGCGCTACTGGGTTAACTCCTGAGATATCTCCACCTAGTTCAGCGAGGGCTATGACGGCGTCTCTAACGGTGTCGACAGGAATTACTTTGGTATAGGATCCATCTAAAGCTTGTGCAGCTATTTCGTATTGGTCAGCTGGCACAAAAAACACTTCAGCTCCTGAGAGTTCAACTGCGAAACTCTTGTGGTCCAAGCCCTCGATTGGGCCGACACTTCCGAGTGAGTCAACAGTGCCAGTCGCTACTATTTTGAGGCCACCAGTTAATGCCCCGCTAGTGAACTCGTCAAGCATGAACAATGCTAGAGCTAACCCAGCTGAAGGGCCACCTACGTTGTTTGCGCTCACGTCTAACTGGACGGGGAAGTCAGCTTCGTTGTAGTGCTGAGATGCTCCTATACCTATAATTGGATGGCCATCTTCACCCTCTAACAGTTCCACTTCAACGGTTACCGGATGTTGGTTCAGGTCGGTAGCTCTAATTGTTACTGATTCGCCTAAGGCACTGGCTCCAATGACGTCACTGACATCACCGAGGGAGCTTGTTGGTTGGTGATCTATGTGTGTGATTACGAAACCTGGTTCAAACAACCCAACTAAGTTCGATTCCGATGAAATATCTGTGATCATCACTCCGTAAGGAGCCGGTGTGTCTAACCCAGCCATACTCATTGCGACATATGCTGCGGAGTAAAAACTGCTTCGCATTCTGTCATGGGAAGATAGGTGACTAGCGGCGTGAGAGTATCCAGGAGTTTGAGGGATGGAACTCAGTTCACCGTTATTAAGAATAACGTCCAGGGCTGTTTGCAAAAGGGAAGGCTCGGATACTGATTTGACTGTAACCAAATTTAGATCTTTTGGGTTTCCCGAATCAGGTGAAGCTAACTCGACGATCCCACTCACGCCATGCACAAAGCCGGGCGTTATGAGAAACTGACCAGCTAAATGTATTTGAGAAGCCAAGACCACAACAACAGTGACAGCAACTAATGTGCCTACCCATTTGTGAAATCGGACCAAGGCGATTCCTAGAGAAGTGGCCATTGAAAAATTCTCCTTTTGGAAATTAAGAAATTTGTTTTATTGGCTTTGGATTTGCTTTGTGTTGAATTACTTGTTTTTGCTTGGTGCTCAGTGTCGCTTCAATAAGGCGAAGCGACAGCAGAGGAATTTCCCGTATTACATGGAGGATTCTCCTGTAGCGAGATTTGTTACATAGCAGCGGTAACAGCTAATACAACTGCCGTATAACATTGTGTAGTTGCCTTCTTAGTGGCTATGGTTTCCCCAGAGTTCGTTGTTCACAAAAATGAGGTTCTGGTTCCATGTCGTCAATTTCTTCCATCGGAGACATAGCTCGAGTGCACGCCGCTAATAATGCGGACAAGGTTGCGCTGATCTATCAGGAACGCCAGTGGACCTACGGTCAGCTTGACAAGGAATCGAACAGAGTCGCTAATGCGCTACTCGCAGCCGGCGTGAACCCTCAGGATCGAGTGGTTCATCTCGATAAGAACGGGCCCGAATATTTCACGTACCTCATAGGAGCCAGCAAAGTTAACGCTGTCAGCATGTCCGTCAACTGGAGGTTGGCTGCTCCAGAAATGGAGTACGTGCTGAACCATGCTGAAGCCAAAGTTCTCCTGATCGGCGAAGAGTTCTTGGGACATTTTGAACAAATGAATGTCGAGTCTGTGACGACCGTGGTCGTTGTGGGCGATGGTGGACAATACGTTTCTTACGACAGCTGGATTGCTGGATCCGAGGAGACCGATCCCGAAATCGATGTCGGGTGGACCGATACCTGTTACCAGCTGTACACGTCGGGTACTACGGGCCTTCCCAAAGGAGTGGAATTAACAAACCGGAACTTTTTTTCGTTCCTCCCCGTTGCCAGCGAGGAATGGTATTTCGATTCTGACAGCGTAAATCTCGTTGCCATGCCACTTTTCCACATTGCGGGTAGCGGTTGGGGGGTGGTCGGACTTTTTAATGGGGGTACCAATGTTTTACTTCGTGAGGCCGACCTGGTGGAGTTACTTCGACTTGTTGAGACTTACCAAGTCACCAATGCGTTGTTAGTGCCTGCAATTCTGCAGTTCCTGTTAATTACGCCAGAAGCACAGAAAACAGACTTTTCCAGTTTGCGATGCATGATTTACGGTGCATCGCCCATTACGGAAGAAGTTTTGTCAGCGAGCATGGAACTCATGGGATGCGACTTTGTAGGCGCATATGGCTTAACCGAGACCACCGGTGGCGGAACCCTTTTGCGCGCCGAACATCATGATCCGGGCGGCCCTCGGGCACATTTACTGCGGTCTGCTGGGCAGCCATGGGCTGATATTGAACTCCGCATAGTTGACCCGGAAACATTTGTAGATCTCTCAGATGGCGAAGTCGGCGAAATATGGATCAAATCGGTGGTGACTCTAAAGAGTTATTGGAAAGACGCTGACGCGACCGACGAGGCATACCCCGAAGGTAGAGACGCTGAAGGGCTCGGTTGGTTTCGGACAGGCGACGCTGGGTATATGTCCGAAGGATTCCTGTTCATTCATGATCGAGTGAAGGACATGATTATTTCCGGAGCTGAAAATATTTATCCCGCAGAAGTCGAAAACGCGTTGATGAGTCACAGTGATGTCGCTGATGTAGCTGTCATCGGAGTCCCCGACGCTAAATGGGGTGAAACGGTTAAAGCGATTATCACCCCAGCTGAGGGGGCGGACCCCAGCGAAGCCGACCTCATTGAACACTGTCGAGAACGCCTCGCTCACTACAAATGCCCGACCTCCGTGGATCGCTTATCAATGATTCCTCGGAATCCATCAGGAAAGATTCTCAAAACCGAGTTACGTAAGCCGTACTGGGAAGGTGAACAGCGGCGGGTTAACTAGTCAGGCGAAGCGAAGTCACATCTTCTATAGTCGAACTCATCGACACAGGAGGTACTGCAATGCGCTCAACCCACCAAGAAATTGAATTCCAATCGGAAGGAGCGACGCTACGAGGACGAATCCATAAAGCACCGAATCCTCAATCGCCGCTTGTCATTTTAGCGCATGGGTTTTCAGCGACAGCACATATGTCAGTCAACGCCTACGCCGCTGGTATCGCTGAAGCCGGCTACCACGTCGTCGCATACGACCACCGTAACTTTGGAGCAAGCGACGGCGAACCGCGATATGGATTTGACCAATGGACGCAAGTTCGTGGTTATAGCCATGCCATCACACACGCATTAGGTCTCGACGGAGTGGAAACAGCAAAGGTTGTTGTCTGGGGCGAAAGCATGGGCGGAGCGAACGTGCAATATGTTGCAGCCTTCGACTCCCGAGTCACTGGGGTCATAGCTCACACCCCTGGCTGCGGAGAAAACTATGTGAAGCCTGAAGCAGACCTCAGCGATTTCGAAGCCCTAAAAGCCTATTCAGCAAACGGCGACCTAAGTGAAGACCCAGCAGCTGAAATACCGGTACGGTTCGCCGACCTCCCGACTTCAGAAGCACCAGTGATGCTCAACTTTGAAGGCGCATTGGAGTACGCAAAAAGCTATGGGCAGCGAAACGGCTCGCAGTGGTCTAATGACGTCACGATTGTCGTAAGGAAAGCACCAGAACTCTCGGTGCCAGTTGTCGCTGCTCAACTAACTGTCCCGACCTTGTACATCGTCGCGTCTGACGATGAAGTAGCCGGAGCATCGCCAGCTGTAGCTCGAGAATGTTTCGACACCATCGCAGCACCCAAAATTTGGGAAGACATCGAAGGTGGACACTTCGGATTACTCCACGAAGATTCGGCTCTATTTCAACAAACCTTGGACATAGATCTCAGATTTCTTGCCGATCACTGCTAAGACGTAACGGAAAACTCAAACAGACCTAACTTGGTAGCACAGTGATGTTAGTGATCGTGATTAACGCTTAAACGGCGATAATTAGGGTTAGCTACTAGGGAGGATTTCTAGAGAATTAGTGAGGGCCAAGGTGTTGTGTGGTTGTGGTGAGCTGCTTGGTTCGTTTGGTTTATCTAGGTAGATGCCCGTTGCTATTAGTTACCTGTATGTAGACGCGGTTCTATAACCCCCTCTCCTCCTTCCCGACACAATTTTTGTCGATTCGCACCTCCGCTCAACAAATGGTTGAGTCACATACTTAAGGATTACAACTTGCAAAAGTTTTCTTAAGTTAAGCAGCGTGAACTCTCCC
>Ga0308016_10000311_pt1 | contig 25001 bp, 15 predicted proteins | sample Neamet233_FD_203129 | JGI IMG/M metagenome (GOLD analysis project Ga0308016, IMG submission 203129) | Marine microbial communities from water near the shore, Antarctic Ocean - #233 | ecosystem: Environmental > Aquatic > Marine > Unclassified | place: Southern Ocean | collected 2014-07-28
CGCTGGAGTTATGCTCGGACTTGCAGGTGCCTGGTCTGGTATGATTGAGATTCTTTCAGCAGGCGTGGTCATGGTGATCTTCATTCTTCCATGGCTTCTTGCTCCTGAATCTGATGAAGCGTCAACATTTTCCTTTTTCGAAAAGAAGTCACAACAAAAAATGGCTCTATGGGCCTCGGTTTTCGTTGTTGGTGGCTACTTGATTTTGACGGTGGTACTCTTACTTTCAAGCATCGACGCCATCAATTTTGAAGGTCATGAATTGTATGGCACACCGTTCCTCATGGCATTTGCAGGAGCCTTGTTCTTGTATACGAATAGACGGCATGATGCCAAACGAAATGCTTGGCTCCTCATTGGAACTTTATTCGCTTCAGTTCTTTTGGCGATATGGCAACCTACTGCTTTCGGAATGGATTCCAGTACTGCTATGTCGACGCTTATTGTTCGAGGCGTTCTCACTTGGCTCACCCTTCCGATTGTGCTTCTTGTTGTTATTCCAATGCTGAAAGAAGTCGTTGTAACACAAGGAATAGAGCGGCCTAAAATCCCGATATGGCGCCGAATACCTCTGGGAGCACATATCGTTCATCTTGGTCTCTTGTTGCTCTTAATCGGGCACGTGTATACAACTGTCCTTGTCGATAGAGGGGATGCAAGTCATCGAGTAACGATGATTAAGGATGAAATTGTTCTCGATGGAAATTTTGGTTACGAGTTCACAGGCTTGACATCGACTACGGAGAATCTTGAAGTCGGCGATGGCTATGTAGGAATTCAAATCAATGTGTATCAACTTGACGATGGCGAAGTTGGTGAGAAAATAGGCACAGTAGAACCGGGTATGTTACGATTTGATAAGACCACAGACACCGGTTTCGTGCTTCAGACAAACTCACGCTCTGAAGTTGATACCCTGACGCGTTGGAGCGGGGATTTAGTCTTCGTTTTTGACGGGAGTCAAGCCAATGGATTGATGCAACAAAATGTGGAGAATGGTTTCGATTCGGTTCAACTTGTCCGTGTGACAGTTTACGACCTCCCTGCTTCCCATTTGGTATGGCTCGGCTGGACAACGATGCTCTTGGGAATGGGTGTGGTCGTTCTAGGCGACATTTCCAAAAACGAGCGACTGAAAGCGAATCACATTCCTTCGAAGGAAGAAGAGTGAACAACTTCTTCGCCAATGCCATTATCAAGGGGGCGACGGTCGCCGAACTACCCGAAAGGGAGGTAATACTATGGAAGAAGGAACAATTGTCCACGTTGATTATGAACTATACAACAATGAAACAGGTGATCTCATCGAGACAACCCGTGAAGCAGTCGCCAAAGAACATGATAACCATCAAGAGGATCGTACCTACGAACCAATGGTCTGTATTGTCGGCGGAGGACAACTTATTCCTGGATTTGAAGCAGCTCTTGCTGAGGCAAAGAAAGGCAAGGAAACTGAAATCGTTATCGCTCCAGAAGATGCCTATGGCGAAAAGGATGCAGAACAAGTTGAAACCATCAGTATCGATAAACTGATTCAAGCCGTTCAAGACCCTAATTCCCTCTACATTGGCGCTCCTGTAACCATCAAAGGCCGTCAAGGTCAACTCTCCTACCTCGCTGCAGGCCGTGCACGAATCGACTACAACCACCCAATGGCCGGTAAGTCTCTCAAGTATTCGTTTAACATCGTCGATGTCATCGAAGAAAAAGGAGACAAGGTAACCGCACTTCTACAAGCAAATACTGGGCATACTGGTTTCGGAGTAAGTTTCTCTGGCGACGACCTTTCAATCGTGTTGCCACAAACTATGCTTTTCGATACCAATGCAGCCATGCTCAAGTTCCGTTTGGTCACCACAATTCGTGATGCAATTGAATGTGGAAAAGTTTCGTTCATCGAAGTTCACGAACCTCGTGGATTCGGTGTTGAAGACGACCATGCTGACCACGACCATGCAGACCATGACCATGCAGACCACGACCATGCAGACCATGACCATGCAGACCATGACCATGCTGAAGACCTCTCATCACTTTCCGTTGCTGAACTCAAGGAACGTTGCAAGGCAGCAGGCCTACCTGTTGGCGGCAAGAAAGCAGATTTGGTCGCTCGTCTTTCCTAAGAAGAAGAGTGAACTTGTTTTCGCACCAATTGAATAATTCACCAGCATCCCTCCCCAAAGGATATTGACGAGATGCCCGAGACAAGAACAGGGATGGCTATGACGAGTCTCAAGAATCTTGAGGAACAACTTGCATTAGAGCATCCTTCATTGCCTTCTAAAGTCTATTCACAGCTCGAAAAGGGAGCATTATGGCTCACCCTTCTTGGACTCGGGCTTTTTGCTGTAGGTTTTGTATTTGCGAATGATTTTATTTGGACTGACGGACTCAAACCGATTGTTTGGGACCCCATTATGGAGGACGCAGGTTCCGCAGGAGATGCTGATTACAATCCCATCAACACCATGCTCTACACGTTCAGTATGTTGGCCAGTGTCGTGGTTTTACAAGCATTGTTCCGCAAAGCACAGTTTCCTGCAGATGACCGCATGCTCATCGCTCTCATCGCATGGGTTTGCCTCGCTCCTGTGTTACGGGTTTTGGAAGATGCCGATTTCTTTAGTTCAGAAATGGATTGGTTGTTTATCTCTCCCATCATCCATCTTCATTTGGCCGCTTGGCTTGTTGGAATTGCAGGTCTTTCTCAGTATCTGGCATCTCAATGGGATGGAATGGATTCAGATCGTATCGAGAATAAGGTTCGCAAAGCCCTGATACCAATTCTTTCGCTTGGATTATTTTTCCATTGGTCTTTCTTGTATCAGCCATCATATGTGAATCATGAAGGCATGGGGATGCTTTGGGTTGGTTTGGGTTTGGCCCTCTCTTTTATCGTTCTGTTTGGTGTCATCATCAAAACGAGAGGTTGGCCAGCAATCACAAGAGGAATGCTCGCATTTGGGGCTTCAGCAAGCATACTTGGTCTTGGACATTGGCTTCAATTTCTTTCCACCCCATGGGCTCAAGAGAGTTCACGTGTATCAGAATCGATTGTGTTGTGGCCTCTGTTAGTAGTCTTTGGAATTCCCGGCCTGGTCTGCTTTGTGATGTATCGAAGAGGGAAAGATGACGCACTGCAACTCCAACTGACCGGCTATGAAGCGGGTGTTCTTCCTCATGGAGTGGGTATTAAAGCCTGGGAAAATGCAGGTGAAGAAATAAAAAACCATCCTGTAGAGATGTTGTCAAGAACAGCCCTTCTTGCAAGCCCAATGGTTTTGGCAATGGTATTCGGACAATTATGTGATGGACTTGCGACAATGGTCGGAATCGATTACTTTGACTACGGTGAAAAGCATGTTGTTAGTAATCAAGTCATTCTTTATGGGGCAAAAATAAATTCGATGCTTGGAATCGAATTTGGCAAAGGTGCTTGGCTCTTTGCTCTCTTGAAAGCGACTTTAGTCGGGGCCATCACTTGGATGTTCATCGAAATGAAAGTCGAAAAAAGGCAACGTCATATCCGTATTCTCATAGTATTGGCTGTTCTCATCGTTGGATTGGCTCCGGGATTGAGGGACATTGGCCGTCTCATGCTCGGAGTTTGAGAACATAAGTTCCGATAACCTGTGCTGTAGTAGTGTTAAAGACGGACTCCACCTCCCTCGGTATGAGGGGTGAAGATGGACCGATTACCTACCCGTGTGAATCGCAGCGACGCAGAGTTCGCAGAACACAAGGTGTTCAATCAAACTCTTCTCGACACCTTGCAGGAGCGATTGGCAGTCGCTTCAAATGGTGGTGGCGGCAAGTATGTTGAGCGCCATCGTAGTCGAAACAAACTTCTCGCCAGAGAACGAATTGAACGAATTATTGATCCTGGGACTGCCTTTTTAGAACTTTCACCCCTTGCGGCATTCGGATTATATGACGGCCGTGCGCATTCAGCAGGTATTGTGACGGGTATTGGGATGGTTCATGGACGAGAATGTCTTTTTGTCGCCAATGATGCTACTGTGAAAGGCGGTTCGTACTATCCAATGACGGTAAAGAAACATATTCGAGCTCAAACCGTAGCACATGAAAACCATTTGCCATGCATCTATCTTGTTGACTCAGGGGGCGCATTCCTCCCTATGCAAGACGAAGTCTTCCCAGACATTGGACACTTTGGCCGTATATTTCGTAATCAAGCCCGTATGTCTGGTGACAAAATACCACAAATTGCTGCAGTATTAGGCTCATGTACTGCTGGTGGAGCCTATGTGCCAGCAATGAGTGACGAATCGATTATTGTCAAGGGAAATGGTACTATTTTCCTTGCTGGCCCTCCATTGGTGAAGGCTGCAACAGGAGAAGAAGTAACGGCAGAAGAATTGGGTGGTGCTGACGTTCACACATCGCAATCCGGAGTCGCTGACCATTTTGCTGAAGACGAAACAGAGGCTTTACGTATGGTTCGAAACATCGTTGAGAACCTTGGACCTCGAACGCTTGCACCTTCTGCCAGTGCTGCCTCAGAACTTCCGGCTCACGATGTCGATGATTTACTCGGCTTGATACCAAGTGATAATCGAACACCGGTTGAGATCAAAGAAATCATTGCAAGAATTGTCGATGGCTCACGTTTTCATGAATTTAAATCTCGTTACGGTACAACCTTGGTATGTGGCTTTGCTCATATTCATGGACATAAAGTCGGCATCGTAGCCAACAATGGAATTTTGTTTTCGGAATCGTCTTTGAAAGGTGCTCACTTTGTAGAATTATGTGGTCAGCGAGGTATACCTCTCGTCTTCTTACAGAACATCACAGGATTCATGGTTGGGAAGGCATACGAAGCAGGTGGCATCGCAAAAGATGGTGCTAAACTGGTTACTGCTGTCTCTTGCGTCAATGTTCCAAAATTCACGGTGATCATTGGCGGTTCACACGGTGCAGGAAATTACGGTATGTGCGGGCGTGCTTACGACCCACGCTTCTTATTCATGTGGCCCAACAGTCGAATTTCAGTCATGGGTGGGCCTCAGGCTGCAGATGTATTGGCTACAGTCAAACAAGACCAACGTGAACGAGAAGGTCTTCCAGGAATGACTGGTGAAGAACTCGAAAACTTCCGTGCCCCAATCCTTGCGAAATACGAAACAGAAGGAAGTCCGTATTATTCAACCGCTCGTCTTTGGGATGATGGAATCATCGACCCACGTGACACTCGAGATATTCTCGGATTATGTTTGGCTACAGCACGTAACGCACCTCTGCCAGATGACCGTTTCGGCGTATTTAGAATGTGATTAATTTTTCAATTAAGAAATCAAAAATGCAATTGGAGTTTTTTAGATGATAATGATGGACACACCACCGCCAACTGAATTGGTCACAATCGAGATACAGGACTCGGGATGCCACATCATATTAGACCGTGAAGAAAAATTTAATGCACTCAATACTCAGATGATTACTGAATTATGCACCTTGTTTGATTGGACAGCTGAACGCAGTGTTGGTGTTCGAGGTGAACTTACAGATTCTGCTGGAACTTCGTTTCTCCGAACACTTGTCCTTTCAGGGGCAGGGCGTCACTTTTGTGCAGGGGCAGACATCAATATGATGCGTGATGCAGGAGCCAATTCAGCTGAAGAAAACCGAATTGATTCAGAGCGACTCGACCGACTCTTCAATGGATTGTGGGCACATCCGTGTTTCACAATTGGTGCTATCCAAGGTGTAGCCTTGGGCGGTGGTGCGGGTCTTGTGGCATGTTTAGACCATGTCATTGCGACATCGAATGTTAAAATCGCTCTCTCGGAAGGAAAGCTCGGTATTCTTCCTGCTGTCATTGGACCCTATGTCTACCGGCGTCTTGGTTCTGCATGTTTCCGAAGACTTGCTATGCAAGCCAGCCGAATAGATGCTGAGGAAGCACTACGAACCGGATTTATTGAAGCAGTGGTTGAAGCGGCTGTGAACCTCTCCCCTGCTGTTGATGCCTTGATTGGAGAAGTTTTGGGCACTGGTCCTCAAGCGGTAACTTTGGCCAAAGAGTTGACGCTTCAATTTGATCGCTGGACCGGTAGCGATGAAGATTTACGAGAATATACACTTGATTTCACCAGCCGTATGCGAGGTTCAAAAGAAGGCCAGGAAGGTCTTTCTTCATTCCTCGACAAGCGTCCTGCAAATTGGAAAAACGAATGAGGGGACGCAATGGTCAGCAAAGTCTTGGTTGCAAATCGAGGTGAAATCGCTTGTCGTATTTTACGTGCTTGTAAAGAAGCAGGTCTTGCCAGTGTTGCCATTTATGCTGCGAATGATGCAAAGTCATTGTTTGTCGAACTTGCAGACCAAGCCATTCTTTTAGAAGGCGATTCAATTACTGAGACATATTTGAACCAAACACAGATTTTGGAAATTGCAGCAACAACCGGTGCTGACGCATTACATCCAGGGTTTGGTTTTCTCTCAGAACGCGCAGACTTTGCACGTGCAGTGACTCAAGCAGGAATTCAATGGATTGGGCCAAGTCCGAACGCAATCGAAAAAATGGGTGATAAAATGTCTGCTCGCATCACTATGCGGGATGCTGGCGTACCTGTAATCCCAGGTGAAGAAATCGAGACTGAAGATGAAGACGAAGCCCTCATTGCCATCGAACAAGCCAGCACTCGTGTTGGTTACCCCTTGCTGCTCAAGGCATCATCAGGAGGTGGTGGGAAAGGAATGCGTGCTGTTGACCGCCCTGAGGATCTACTCGAAGCGGTTCGAAGTGCACGTCGTGAAGCCTTGGCTGCCTTTGGCGACGGTCGGATTTATCTCGAACGATTACTTACTGGTTCGAAGCATGTTGAAATTCAAATTCTGGCCGACCGGCATGGCCGCACAATCCATCTTGGAGAGCGTGAATGCAGTGTTCAACGTCGTCATCAGAAGGTTTTCGAAGAAGCACCATGTGCTACCATGACTGAAGAAATACGTTCTGCAATGGGTAAAGCTGCAGTTGCTGCCGCAATGGCTGTTAATTATGAAGGAGCAGGAACAGTCGAATTCCTACTTGCACCTTCAGGCGAATTTTTCTTCCTTGAGATGAACACTCGTATCCAAGTTGAACATCCAGTGACGGAATTAATTACAGGCGTAGATATCGTTCGAGAGCAGTTGCGTATCGCTGCTGGTGAGCCAATGTCTTGCGGCGAATTACACCTGCGTGGTCACGCCATCGAAGTTCGATTGTATGCAGAAGATGCTACCAATAATTTCCTACCTGCTATTGGAACACTCGCTGTCTTTCAACCACCCGAAGGTCCAGGGATTCGTTTGGACACTGGAGTTCGGCAAGGTGATGAAGTCACTCCAAATTATGACCCTATGTTGGCGAAATTGATTGTTTGGGCGCCTTCACGCGATGAAGCATTACAACGCATGCGGCGGGCTTTGGACGAGTTTGTCGTCCTTGGAACGGTTACCAACATACGATTCTTACGAGAACTTTGTGATGTCCATGACGTCATTGAAGGTACCACTGATACTACGATGATTGACCGTTTGTGGCCAGATGGCTGGTCGCCATCTCTACCGGTTGAATTTGAAGATGGCGCCCTCATGGCTGCTGCAGTTGCGGAAAGTGCGGGCTTGCATCGTCAATCCGTTTCTCCAGGTGCTGGCGAGCAATCGGGCCCTGTCAGTCCATTTATGACGTTGAAGAGGAGGTATCCTTGATGCATCATCAATTCAGAACCGCCCAAGGGCCAGTCGAAGTCACTGTGGCCAAGCAGGGTGAAGTTTGGTACCTAGGTGAGCACCATGCAACGGTTGAACGCGATGGACGGTTGCGAATTCAACTTGCAAGCGGTGCCTCAGGCTTTGCAACGGCGGCCAAGGTTGGCGATGTATGGTGGGTCCATTTTGAAGGACACACCTTTTGTTTGGAGAGAATCGAACCTGGTGCTTCTCAATCAGGGGATGAAGGGGGCTTAACAGCGCCAATGCCCGGGAAAGTGCTCGATGTTTTGGTCGAGATAGGTCAATTAGTGGAAGCAGGTCAAACTTTGATGGTACTTGAAGCGATGAAAATGGAACATCGAATTCTCGCATCAATCTCAGGCCAAATAACTGGAGTACATTTCACAGTTGGGCAACAAGTTCAACAAGGTTCGGTCTTACTCGAAATGGCTGAATCTGAAGATTAACGGTCCCGCCAATTCCCTGAACTAATTGTTTGGTATTTCTTTCCATCTTCTTTATTGTAGACATAGGTCCATGCCCATTCGGGACCATGCTCGGTATCGATTTGAACAATTGTTCTTGTAAACAAGGAATGGTTTGAATCATAGCCATAGAATCCTTCAATTGAATCCAAAGTTTGCAGGGTTGGATATACTTGGTCGATCTGATAGACTTCACCATGAATCTCGCCTTCATCCCCTGCAATCATTCCTGGATAATCCCCTAAATTCAGAAGAGTGCCCCGTGCTGATGCGGGCTGCCCTTCTCCAATGCTGCCCTCTTCCAAGGTCGGATGCCGCACTTCTCCTTGCATGAGAGTTCCGTAAACAAAGACTTTTTCTAACGGGTAACTTGGCGAGAAGTTTTCAATAGCATTTTTTAATTCTCCAATTGGAAGTTTTCTCTTTTTCAATCCTTGTTGAATCAAGTTGATATACGAGTTTGTCGGTTGAATAAAACGGTCCTCTCGGCTCTTATTTGTCACGCAATAGGTCAGCGCATCAACAAATGTCCCATTTGGTAGGGTGACCGTTACATTCCGACGTTCATATGCCTCAACTTTCGTTCCTTCTTTTCGATCCATTACTTTCAGCGTAACATCGTCCATCCGAAAGAGAACTCCAGGGACAGCATGACCACGACCAGTTTCCACCACATCCGCAGCACCACCTTCTCGGCCTTGAGAAAAATAATGAAATTTCAAGGAATAGTTGGGTAGCCAACACGGGCTGAGTTCAACCAACCCCTCAAAGCGGAGGTTTTTCTTTTCACACCAAGACTTCCAATCGTCCCAATCAAGATTCGAGCCGTATCCGAAATACAGTGTACCGTCGCCTTCCATGGATTGACAACAAGGCAAGAATATATCAAACCTTACCGAATTAGCCCCAAGGGCATGGTTCAAGGATTTCTTGACCACCCATCAAAGGTTGCAAGACTTGAGGAATCCGAACTCTTCCATCTTCCATTTGGTTTTGTTCCATAATGGCAACTAAGGCACGTGAGGTTGCAACAGCGGTAGAGTTGAGGGTATGAGCAATCGGTTGACCAGCATGGCCTGGTTGCCCATAGCGAATTTGTAATCGGTTGGCCTGATAATCTGTGCAGTTTGAGCACGAAACGACTTCTTTGTATTGGTTTGCTCCAGGAATCCAAGCTTCAAGGTCGTATTTCCGAGCAGCGACCGTTCCCATATCACCGGTACAAATGTTCACAACCTCGTAATGCATTTCAAGTGCATCCCATAAGTCAAGGCAGTTTTGTAACAGTTCTTCTTGCAGTTCCCATGATTGTTCAGGTGTTGCGATGATGATTTGTTCAATTTTGGTAAATTGGTGAACTCGCCAAATCCCTAAATCAGATTGGCCATGAGAGCCGACCTCTCTACGGAAGCACGGCGAGACACCTACAATGCGCAACGGCAAGTCACTCTCAGGTATCGTTTCATTCATGAACATGGCCGTGAGTGGATGTTCTGCTGTTGCAATCATGTAGTGATTGTCAGGTTCAACTCCATACATTACCGTCTCAAAATCTGAAAGATCGGTCACACCTTCGTAGGCTTCACGATTCATCATGATTGGAGGTTGAACAAAGGTGTAGCCACGTTCTCGAATGAAATTCACAGCAAAGTGTTGTAAAGCAAAATCAAGTCTTGCTAAGTCACCTTTGAGGAAGAAGAATCGACTTCCAACAATCTTTGCAGCGCGTTTAAGGTCAACCCATTTATTCATTTCAATGAGTTCATTATGGGTTTTGGGTTCAAATTCAAAGACGGGTTTCTCTCCATGAACACTGAGTTGAGTGTTTCCCGATTCATCGGGGCCAACCGGCACATCAGGATGAAGGATGTTCGGGATAGTCATCCGAAGACGGTCTCGTTCTGCCATGGCTTGGTCAGTTTTTGTTTCCATCTCGGTAATTTGCGAGCCTAAATCAGCAACCTCGGCAAGAATACGCTGGGCTGCTTGTTCGTCCCCTGATTTCTTTGCAGCCCCTATACCACGGGCTGCAGTATTTTTTGTTGCACGAAGTTGGTTTGCTTCATGCTGAAGATTAACCCATTCTTGATCTAAAGCAATAACTTGGTCAATTTTGTCATGAGGTATGCCACGTTTATCATGGTCCTTACGAATCACTTCAGATTCATTTCGAAACAGGTTCATATCGAGCATTTAATTCACCTCACAATGTAATTCCAAAGTCAAAGATAGCGGTTCCTACGATGAGAAGGCCTCCGATAACATAACCCAAAATAGCACCACCATTCAGCAATGGGAGCCCTGCTTGTGCACGTCCACGTGCGACATAGGTCATCAAAGCAAAGTAGCCAACTAATCCACCAAGAAGCGTAGTCATTGCCACGAGGAAGCCATCAGTTCCATCGATGTATTGCGCAGCAGACAGTACCAACATTCCAGGGAAGATAACATCGCCAAGTCCCATGAACATGGCATCTTTACCTTTCTTTTTAGGTGCAGAAGTAGCACTAGGGCGTTGTGACGGTTCGGTATTCTTTTCTTTCATTGAAACAGTTTCCTCGATAAACGAATAGCCCTTTTCTTGAGGAGCAACCAAAAGTATCGGGAGTCGAAGTCCAATCATTGTATCGGCTAAGACAAGCATATGCTTTGAGTGATAGACCGCCCATGCATCGTACACCGCTGCAGCAATCATGAAGATAATAATCAGTGTTGGAACAAATGTGACTCCAAGCATAACAATGACACCAGAACCGACCAGCACGCCAACGGTGTTGACGACATACCATTCACTGTGAACATAGAGTAAGACCATCAAAATGATGGCGACCAAGAGCCCAACAATGAGAGGGCCATCTTCCAGTTGTAAACCTTCGATAGCCATCATTTCGTTCGTTACGACACCGGATTGTATTGAAACTGAACCGTTGTCATACACAGCATGAAATTGTGAAGAATCCTCAGATTGCCCAAACCAACTTGTTGACACATTCTCTGATACAGGGAAACTAACCATATTCTTCAAGAGTTTACCGTGGTGCCAGTTTGCACTCACATCAGTGGTGATGAGTAGGTCACTCCAACCACTTTCATCAAGGTCAGTGATACGAACTGACTGAATTGAGTCTGCATACCCTAGCAGATTCATATTCGTTTGAGGTGTGAATGTTTCTGTGTTCCATTCAATTCCAATTACATCACCATTTTCTTCTCCAAGCAGTAAAAACCCTTCTTGTTCATCCGATTCATTTATCAAATTTTCAGACCATGGTGAATGGCCGAAATCAGCACTGGTGAAATTGCTCGTAGCATTCATTTGAAACAGAAGTTTGGCTTGAGAATATACACCTTCTGGTGCAGTAGGGTCAAAGGCAGGAGCAGTTTTTTCTAATTCAATAACTATTGCCATGTTTGGAGTGACGATGAGTACTTTATTGTCATCGATCAATTCAGCATATTCAACACCATTGTGCGTTTGTAATTCAGATGGAAGATTCCATGCGGCTTGGTAGAACAGCTCCCCAGGATTACTGTTGAAGGTATTGAAACGGACTATGAGATTGTTCTCGTTGATGACATACATTGCATCATCTGCATAAAAGGCCAGTGAACAGGAACCATCTAAACTGCCTAGGTAGGTGAGATTGCCATCAACGTAACGATGGCAAGCATATACATCTTGTAATTCACCGGTTTCAGCATCGACATACCAAATATAGCCTTGATTCGAGAAAAAGTAATTTTCATCGGAAACAACAACGCGCAATTTCCCAGTATCGTCAAACGGGAGACGCTCTTGTTCAAGAGTCCAAGTTGGAGTGCCGTTGACCATATTTTCCCCATGATAGGCACTGATTGAATCAGTTAAATTTCCAGGAGTTTGAAGGAGTGTATTTGTCAGATGAGTTTCCATACCATGATGAGAAAGATAGGACTCTTCGAATTCGTTTTCACTTTCGTATGCAAAGGGTTCAACTTCAAAATCCAAAACCATCATATGAGCCAGTGGAACGGTAGTGTACATCAATGCAATCGAAAGAACACCCATGATTCCATATTTGATTATCCATTCTTTCTTGTATTTAGCAAGCAGCAAAATAAATGCCGTAAAGATAAAAATCATGACTAATTCAAGTGCAATGTAGCGTATTTGAGATGCACCAGACGCACCAAATGCTTGCAAATTAGCAACATCATACCATGGTCGAATGAACAGAGAAATTGCGATGGTCAAGATAAACATGAACACCATGCCCAGCATTGAAGGAAGTTGTTCCTTCATCATCGAGAAAATATTGTCTTCTGCTTTTAATTCCGCCTGAACTGCAGCAAATTCCTCCGAAACCTTTCGGTCCGGTGTAGAGGGTTCCTCCTGTTCGGTCATACCCTGTGCGAGTTCGGACACTCATATGAGCGTCGCGTATATCACGCCCCCTACGGGGGCGATACAACATCCCCCAACTTCGAGTGAAGAAAAGCCCTAATCCTTCCAACTCTTCGGCAAGATATGGTTGAAGCGCGCTCTTGGCTTGAATCGACCAAAAAGCGTGGTATGGCACTTGGTCTCAAGAGCAAAAAAACTGTTCTCGACCGTCTTCAACTCACTCTCCCTCCGCACATCATTCATGTTGCTGGAAGCAACGGCAAAGGAACTGTATGCGCTTTGATGGCAGCGTCTTTATCATTAAACGGCATAGAAAATATTCTTTTCACCTCCCCCCATGTCGCCCGAATTGAAGAACGTATACGGAGAAATGGTTGCCCGATTTCATCACAAGAGTTTGATTCGGCATTATTACGAATTCACCATGCGGCAAATGGAGCCGAATTCAACTCGGTCATCGAACTCACATTTTTTGAAGTGACCTATCTTGTTTCCATGATCTGTTCGGCCGGTAGTACGGTTCTGATTCTCGAAACAGGTTTAGGAGGACGCTTGGATGCGACTCGATGTGGACCTGCTACCGCTTCATTGGTGACTTCTGTCAGTCTGGAACACACCGATATTTTAGGTTCAAATTTACCAGCTATCGCTCAAGAGAAAGTAGCGATCACCCGGCCGCATTGTCCAATCATTATCCGGGACCCTGAGAATCTTGAAGTTCGCCAAGCGATGCTTACCGAGGTGCTGAATGCTGGTAATGAAGATCTGAACGAAATCCCAGCTCCTGGTAAAGCACATTTTGTAACCATTCCCAAAGAGGCTACAGTTCACGAAGAGGCTGGATTTTTAGCCTATGCTCTGTTTGATACACTTGGGTTTGCAACCGAATTCATTGAACAAGCAAGAGATATTCTACGATGGCCCGCCAGAATGCAGCAGTTAACCGCACTTGAAACATCGACTCACCCCTATTTACTCGATGCGGCTCACAACCCATCGGGATTACGACGGATTCTTCCAGAACTCGAGCGATACATCACTCAACATGCGCCGGAAAAAGATGGCCAACCACTTTGGACGCTTCTGTTTGGAACTTCTCCACAAGACGACCTCACAGAATTTCTCACACCCTTGCATGATTTGTGCCGGCGCATGCCGCCAAAACAGATTGTACTGACTCAGCCTCACGGAGGTCGTTACCCAGGTGTTGCAATCGCACTTCTCCTTGAACAAAATTGGTCAAGCAATATGCCTTTGAGTGCGGCTTCAGCATCTCAGGCAGTGGAAACTTTGTCGGCGTATTCGGAAGATGAAGTTGGCCTTGTTGTGAGTTTGGGTTCGCTGTATTTACAAGGAAATTTACTCAATGTATTTGATTGGGCCAGTGATGAAAACCTTTCGTTGTTTGCGAAGCACTGATAGAGAGTTGGCATGTGAGAGGTTTGTTGAGGACTATGAGTGATAAATGGGATATTCGTTTTTTGGAATTAGCAAAGCACATTTCAGGTTGGAGTAAAGACCCTTCAACCAAAGTAGGCTGTGTCGTTGTAGGTGAAGACCGAGAGATACGGTCGACTGGATTCAATGGATTCCCTCGAGGAATAAGTGATGATAACGAACGTTTAACAGACCGGGAACAGAAATATCCATTGATTTGCCACGCTGAAGAAAACGCCATTATGCACGCTGCTCGAATCGGTGTAGCCTTGAAAGGAAGTACCGCATTTGTAACATGGCCTCCTTGCTCTCGATGTGCTCGCTCGTTGATTCAAGCAGGGATTCGAGAAATTGTCTATCCTGAAACGGATGAAATTCCTGAACGATGGCTGGAGGATTTCACTATCTCCAACGGCATGCTTCTTGAAGCAGGCATCTTGGTCCGAACAGTTTGATTTTCTCACCTTACCGACGCCTTCATGCTCTCCAGTATGTTGGCAAATGTATGCGAGGAGGTTTATCAGCACTCGTTGTGACCTTCATTTTCATGAGTTCAGGTTGTGTTGCACCGATTGTTGACACGATTTCTACAGACCAATCAGAAGAACCAGAGCCGCCCTCCGAACCGTGTAATGGTTTGCTGATTCTTTGCTTACGAACCTATGATGATGTGACATTCCCAGAAACGCATAACGCCTTTTCGACGCATCAAGATGGAATTTATTATCCTGCGAGTAATCATCAAACCGGCCTTGATGCACAATGGAATGCTGGAATGCGGGCCTTTATGATCGATACACATTACGAAAATCTTGGAGATGAACGTGTCGAAACAGTTCGATTATGCCACGGTGACGATGACCGAGGGTTTAGCCCATGTACCTATGGAAATGTAGATTCAGTAGACTGGTTAACGAATCTCAACGAAAAAATGGAACAGAATCCACATGATGTTGTCACATTGTTGGTTGAAAATTATGTCCAGCCAGAACATCTCAAAGCTGTGCTTGAACTTTCACAATTGTATGAGAAAGTCTTCATTCACGAATCAAATACTCCTTGGCCAACCTTACAGGAATTGATTAATCAAAATACCACATTGGTGGTTTTTTGGGAGCAAGGTGGAGATGCCTCTCATCCTTGGGTTCATGATTTCCTTACACACAGTTGGACAACCAATTACGCTGAAGAGAATACAGAAGACATGAATTGTGACCTACTACGTGGGGATATCGAACAAGAAGTCTACCATATGAACAACTGGTTGAGGGGCCCAGCAGGACTGTCTGACCCTTCGCGTGGTGATGAAGCAAACAATGTCGATTTCCTCATTCAACGCGCGAAAGAGTGTTGGCAACAGCATGGAAAGCGTCCGACATTTATCGCAGTCGATTGGTGGGAAGATGGAGATGTTGTCGCAGCAGTAAAGGCAATTAACCAACTTGAAGGTTGGGAATAATCAACTCCAGAAGCGTCGAGTCCGAGCGTATTCAATTTCTGCATTATGAATCATTTCAAGTAAGCCGTCGATGTTGTTGCGCTGAACTTTTCGTAAGACTCGCTGAGCAGTTGCCTCTCCGATGCCCCGGCCCATTAAACAGAGAATTGCTTCATAGCCTCTCGATTGAACAACAGAGGCATTTTTCATCATTCTCGCCTGGTCTTTTTCATCATCAGAATCCACCCAACCCTCCAACATAGATTGCATTCGTTCTGGTGAACAAGCAAGCATCGAACCTTTGCATTTAAGGCAATTTTTGATATCGTTTAATTCAGCATATCGACCTACACGGAACCGTCGAGTGGCCTTGCATTTCAAACAACAAAGAACAGCGCGTTCATTGGTCAAACGGCTCCGTAGTTGGGTGCGAACTTGTGCGCTATCCCAGTTTGGCAGCAGCATATCTCGACTCGAATGGTTCGATAATCCCATGGGACCTGAGGCAGTGATTTTCAATTCGATGCTACCTCTTTGAATGGCACGAAGCAAATCTCGTACACCCAAGACATCCATTCGCTCATGGAACAGTTTTGACAGAACTTCTTCCATGACCACGGTTCCACGATATTTTCGCAAAAGTGCTTGAAGATTGATTTTACGAGGGTCTACACCATGGCGTAATATTCCGAATGTTTTCGCGACTTGGGCAAATCTCCAACGAACTTGGCGTGAATTCGGTAGAGTGATGCTGAGTAACCCTTCAATAGCATCTGGGGGCGTATCCATTATCCAGCCGACTAATTCCTCCGGACTGACAGCACCAGTTTGCAGAGCAATTCGAGTTGGTTCGACGACCAATCGACCCCATTTACCCGATTTTGTAGTAGCCATGGCCATGAGGAAATGCCCTAATGCTTCATTGATTCGAGAACCATGACATGAATTGATGACAATGGCATCTTCACGTTGTTCGAGCGTCATTAATCGGTCTGTAGCCACATGTCCAGTCGCTTCGATATGAGAGGTGATAGTTTCTGCCATGATGCCGAGCGCCTCATCATCAAAGGGATGTTCAGATAATATTGAATCGCGTTCAGCAAAAATCCCCTCAGTATCAATTGCTTGAGGGTTAAGTAATGCGTTTGGTTCGTTTTCAAACAAATGAAGATCATCGGCAATGAGTTGACGCAATCGTCCAATGTCACGTCCAATGGCTTTTGGAACTGGAGGTAATTCACCCACCCAACGTGGAGCTTCTGCTTTGTCAGATACCGGTGTAACCAGTAATTCCGATTGTTCAGGGTCTGCATCAATAATCAACCACGTACGACCAGCCATAACGAATTGACGTCTGCTTCCATCATCATCTTCTCCGCTGTCGTTGAGGGACAAAACAAAGGCTTCATCTACGCTTCCCAAATTACGCCGTGTGACAGCATCTCGGACTCGGTATGATTGTTTATCAGGAATCATCGAAAGGTGATTTGTAACCCATTGGCGGGTTCTTCCAGCAGTAGAAAACCATCCGAATTTGAATGGGAGAGGAACTGGGACAGTTCTTTCTTTGAAGACTTCAGGAACTTCTTCATCCGATAGAGAAAACAAAGGCCGTTCATCTGGGAGCGGTTTTCCTTTTTTCAGCGCCTCTGCTTGAGCAACGGTGTAGACTGCTTTTGGCCACCTGTACCATGGCACTTCATTTGGATCTGGTGTGAATCGGAGAATCCAACTGTCCGCTAACACGCGTAAGATAGATTCAGTATCGTTTCGAGTCCATCCGTCAAACTGGGAAACTTTCGATAAAATGTCTGTTGCTTCATCAATAGCCACTGCGTTGAAGGAATGTGCCATTAATACCAACTGATTTGCAGCAACCGATAACGGACGTTGACGCCATTCAATCGATTCGATTTGACCAAGCATAGCCCTACGACCTACGACGGCACTTTCAGCGATATCATCGGTATCCCATGACAGTAGATGTCCTTTTCCCACGCCACCCAATCGATGGTCTGCACGGCCAACACGCTGGAGCATACGGTCGACTGAACGTGGACTTTTGACTTGAATAATACGTTGGATTTTTCCAACATCTATACCGAGTTCGAGACTTGAAGTACAAACCAATCCTGCGAGTTCTCCACTCCGTAGCTTATCCTCCATTTCTTGGCGAGTTTCAGCTGCAAGTGAACCGTGATGGACACCTATTTCTACATCTGGAGCCATGTTTTGTAACCGATTGGCAATCGTTTCAGCATCACTTCTACTGTTGACAAATACCAAGCAAGGTGGTTCAGTACGTAACACTTCAATGAGCCGACGAAAACTTGCATGTGCACGAGGCTGAATATTCATTTCAAGGCCACCAATTTCATCTTCTGGTAAAACTTGAGCGCATTCAACAGTTAATTCCGTGGTTCTATCACCTGTAGTGAGTAGAGCTTTGCCTTTTTTGGGAGAAAGCCATTTTGCTACTTCTTCGGGATTTCCAACGGTCGCAGAAAGACCAATCCGCTGAACAGAATGGCCTGAAAGGGCTTCGAGGCGCTCCAAACCAACAGATAATTGCCAACCACGCTCACTTGCAGCTAAGTCATGGACTTCGTCGATGATGACCGCTTGAACGCTTTTCAATAACTCTCGTAAGTTTTTACCTGTGAACATCAATTGAAAAGTTTCAGGTGTGGTGATTAACAGGTCCGGTGGATTCCGTACTTGTCGAGTTCGTTCACTTTGTTTCGTGTCACCATGCCGCAAACCTATTTTCAGGCCAACTGCTTCAGCAATTTCAGTGAGTCGACGGTCAACATCTCTGTTTAACGCCCGAAGAGGAGTAATGTAGAGAATTGACAGCGGCTTCCATTCTTCAACTAAACATCGATGTAACATCGGAAGAACAGCAGAGAGTGTTTTTCCAGAACCGGTAGGGGCAACAACAATTCGGTCGCCACCATCACACAATTCAGGTAAGGTCGCAATTTGAACCGGAGTTGGATTCCAACCCTTCGAATGGAGGGCTGCAGCCAATTTAGGTTCGAGGTTGGAAAAAACATTTGACATACTCTCCCCACCCCTATGGAGAGGGGGTATTGTCGACTACTTTTGAGTATTTGCAGAGTAGAGAGAATGTAGACAAGCCATCAATCATCGTCATCTTCATAGTCGTCATCATAGTCGTCATCATCGTCTTCTTCATCTTCCCATTCTTCGTCCTTAGAGAACACACCTTCACCGTGATCGATGGTCGTGCGTGCTGCAATGGATGCAACACCGATGAGGACAAGAATTGAAGTAATAATGAAGATCCAAGCAAGTGGACTTTCACGCGGTGAATCAAACCATCCAAAGTATTGGCCATAGGCGATATCAATGGAATGTTCAGCGCTGTTATCGTCATCGTTCACTTCGACAATGAGGTTGTCATAATCGACGACAACACGGATTCGGTCAACATCTTCAGCAGACCATGTGGTGCTTACTTTGACAACTTCATCTCCATCGATTCCTGCCACACCGACAGTATTGAATGGTTTTTCATCGTCACCCGAATAGAAAGCGACCTTGAACATTGCAGAAGTTGAACCTCCAATGTTAATGACTTCTGAATTGATAATAATCTCAGTACCTGGTGCTATGTGGTCATCTGACAGAGAGATAGACTTGATACGAAGTTCGGGGCCAACCGCTCCTAATCGAATCCATTGACGTTCAAAGTCTGTATCATCGACAGCAAGTTCGGGTATTGGACTTGCTTCAGAATTCGAAACTACAGGGAATTGATTTCCTGCAGCATCATAGCCAGTGATATAAAATCCGATGAAATCTCCAGATTGTGGAGTAATCCGCCCATTGTCTGTCAAATCTACCGCTCCTGTCCAAATCACGTTCTGTCCTTCTTGTTGCATGCCTAACAAGGCTGAACCAGCACCAATGGTGACCGTTCGTGTAGCATCACGCATGACCCAATGTACCATCTGATTCGAACCGGTAAGGTCGGCATCTTCAGTTCCATGGAATTCCACTGGAACATAACTAAGGTCATTGTTCGCAGAAACATCGATCACATTGAGTGGAGATATACGTCGAACCACACGTGGTGCAGCATCATCGACAATCACTTGTAATGTTGTTGAAACTAATGTTCCAGTCATGTCTTCGCCTCTTCCAGGGATATTGGTGATTGAGATGAGACATGTTCGAGTTGGGGCTGATTGAAGGGTTGAAGCAGAGGATAAAGGAACTTCAACAGAGAACTCTCCTGAAGAACTGATTGAGCCATCACTCCACATCTTTTCGCCATCGAACACTTCGACGAGAATACCAACATCTCGAGGTGCAGCGACTGTGCTTCCTTCATAGACGACACGGCCCGTGAATGCCAAACGATCATCCTTGCGTACTCTGCTTCCATCAGCAACGATGCCAGTTCTTGGTTCTGAAATATCTTCAACCAAATATTCAGTTGGCGAGAGCATCAAGTCATTTTCGACTCGGAATGTATGTTCGAGTAACAAGATTTGTGAATCGTCATCAGAACCTCTTTCTTTGAACATCAAAGCGACATCACCCATTTCTTCATCTGGCCAATCCCAGCCGATGACAAATTCAAAAGTGACAATAATCCAAGGGAGTCCGGATTCATTTGTTGTTTCTCGCATAGCACTGGTACCCGATAAGGTAATGAAATCACTTTCAGACCAGAAGGTATTGTTGATTCCAGAATACGATATACGCTGTGCGTCTCTCTCTGGATTAGGCCCTTCGAAATCAAACACCAATGAAATATGTTCAAAATCAATTGCGGTATTTGCATCGATGAAACCAAGCGTAATGGTTTGCTTCATGCCAGCAAAGATCGGTCCATCATCTGCATGACCGACCCAATCGAGGCCCGTGAAAACAGCAGTCGAATCTTTGCGAGTTCGGAAGGTTGCATCATCGTAAAGGAATCCTGGTTCAGATTGGAATTTAAGAATGACACCATCCTCATCGGTAAGGGTATAGTGCAATGGGTTACCTGCTTGGTCTCCACCTGTCCAATAATAGGAGACTCGGCCCATATTTGGATTACGTGAATGGTCAAGAGTAGTGATAAACCATTTGTTTTTTGCTTGAGTCGAATTGTGAACTGTTTTACTCACATATTCTTGCGGATCAGCCTCACCGTTGCGGTTAAGGTCATGGTCAGATTCAACCCAATACATCAATTCAAGAGCCATTGGATGACCAATATCATCGTTGATTAAGATTTTGACCTCTTGAACAGTACTCGCTGCCTCATAACTACCATCATCTGGTAGGAAATCATTTCGAAGAGGGGCGGTCGCATCGACCATGAAGGTACGTTGCCAAGCGTGATTTGGTTGCATCACATGCGTTGGCTCTTTTTCGTTATATGTTTGAATTTCATAGGTCAAACCAGATTCAACATCGATTTCCGGAAGGTCAACTGAGATGAAGAAACTGCCATTATTATTGGTCGTATCTCGGGCAGAACTTTCGACCCACCCATTGCGTGATACTCGGACATCAAAGGCACTGTCTTTTGGAGCATCTTCGGTATTTTGGAACCACATTGCACCTTGAAAGTGCAGTGTTTCACCAGCGGCAACCCACGAATGGTCAGGGACATCGTCCATGATTAAGGCACCATCATTATCGCGTACTTTCATCCATCCAAGTCCAAAAGTACGGTTAACTTCCAATCCAGTGGCACTCATAAGGTCTAATGGTGAATACCCAGCAGAGCCGGTGTCATCCAAACATCCGGTCTTAAACCGGACATTACTTTGGTCTGGAAATTCAGAAGTCACATGGAAGATCCAATGTATTTCTAGAATCCCATTACTTTCCACCGACCATGAACTTGCATCCAACTCGATGTAATCTTCAGGGTCATTCGGCTCAGGGAATACTTCCCCACTTTGCCAATACAAAGTTGGATTTTTAGCAATCGAATTGGTCACGAGGGTAAGGGTCGCTTCAGTCAAAGTTGATGCATCCTCACCGATGATATGCCGGGTGACTACTTCGTAAGGCGTCAAGCGTTCGTGGAGGATTTCACCCTCTGGTATATCGATGTCAAGATTGAGTGTGTTCATTGTGTAGGTGATGGCAAATGATTCAAGAATCAAAATACCCGTTGAGCCTGCGACCAAGTCAATGGCGATTGTACTGAAACCGGATCCAGTATCTGGGATAGCGTCATTGAAACGTTTGAGGATATTGTTGGTTCCACCTACTCCACTTGTTTGATGTGTGATGGTCAATGGTCCTAACAGTGCCCCTTCTGACGCTGCAAGAGACCAACCTGGCTTGCCATCGATGTTGACTCCAGGTTGTGTTGGAGCATTCGAATGCTGAGCGAGAGAAATGTTCGAAATTGAAGGTGTAACATCTCTATTCGAAGTTCCAAGTTCAACGCGCATGCAGATGTAGTATCCAGTGCCCGTCACTGATTTTGTTTGATTAGATTGAGTGAATGCCAAAACTCCAGCGCTACCGGATGAACAAGTACTCGATGTCGTGTATCCAAAGAGAACACGAATGGAAGTACTTGCTGGTAAGACTTGGTCCCATGTAATTGTAGCCGCAGCAACATTTTTTACCCCTGAACCGACGTATTGGTAGACATACATATTCGAAGAAGTAACATACGATGCGGTGTATTCAACGCCTATACCGTCAAGGATTGGAGCTTTTGTAGCCGAACCATTGAGATTTGCCCGCCAAACGAATGTTGAACTCGTTTGAGAAAATATGACAGTTTGCCCAGTATTGACATGTCTCCAAGTTGCCCCGCCATCGTTCGAAATATCAACGCTGATACTCGTTCCAGTCGGAATGTATCCGAGGATACTGGCGATCTTCAAAGTATCAATCGCTTTTGAGGTGGTAAAGGAATTCCCCATGATAGTTGCACTTGTGGAGGAATGGCTTCGTTCATCATACAGGGCACCATCTCCAAAGTTGTTGATTTTGTGGCGAGTATTTTGGCTGCAATAGTTTGTGGAGTAGTAATGGCAAGAGAAACTGATTTGCCCGAGTTCGGATTCAACGAGGCCATAATGGCCGCCTTCAGGCACTGGCACCACGCCCATATGTTCGATAAAGTTACCATTCATGGTGAAGAAATGATGGTATGAATCGTAGGTATTCCCAACTCCACTCACATATGTTTGATCGTATTCATTGTAGATAATGGTCGGCATATTGACGATCATTCCTGCTCCATATCGGGAGACTGTTGAGCTGGTTGCTAAGGTCCAAGTGCCTAATATTGTAGACGGCGAACTCTTGCTGACTTCATTGAGGTAATGCGCGTTGGCTGAATAAGAAAAGGTTGCCACATAGAGTTTACCGGTCGCATCATCGATATCGACACCAGTAACATAATTATTACTATACTGCCAAGAGCCGTCACAACGCCATGACTTGGAAGTACCAGTCGTTATTACGGACCATTTTGTCATGTAATAACTAGTGTAATGTGCGGTGTAGACAGTGGTCCCATCAACAGTTGCATCGACCATATTGTAGTAAGAAGAAGTACTGCAACCGTTGGTAGAGATGGATGCAGTGCCGATGTAAGCGCCGGTAGTTGAATTGATTCGAAGAATGGTTGGTGTGTTGTACAGGCTGGAAGAAGAATACTTCATGATATGGTATTCATTTTCAACGAGGACTACCACGCCAATGTAGCCCCATGATACGCTTGAAGCGACAGTAAACTGAGAGAACTTCTTGGTCAAGCCGGTATAGCCTTGGTCAGATAAAGAAGCGAATTGGCCAGTTGTATTTTGATGGGCACCGGTTTGTGATTGAACTTGTGAAGTGCTGGAAAAATCAATCGATTCGAGAGACGGGTTGCCTTTGAGTGACATGGCATTGGAGGCGACGTCAATATTTGTTCGACTTCCAGATGTAAACGGTGAAGGTGGGCTACCGGACCAAAGGCCATCACCGACTCCGCCGAAATGTGAATTGGTCGTGAAATTTGTATACGAAGTTGAACTCGCTTCACCTCTCAAATCGAATTGAGCCCCGGTGACTTCAGCGCCAAAGGGAATTGTAAGATATCCAGCCGTACCATTCCCAGTGCCGGCAAAAGTGTGGCTGTAGGAAGAAGTCCCATCAGAAAATTGAGTTTCAACTGTAGCACCCGATGCCATTGGGCCGAATAACGATACTGTGAATAAGAGGGTTAAAAAGAGTGCTTTTTTCATTAGAATCACCGTTGTCCCTCAATGGGCCTTTGGCCCACATACAACATAGCATTTGAACTTCGCCCTTTTAGGTCAGTCAAAGAAGCGATAGGAAAAAGAAGCCCGGCGCATCTGCATACACAGAGGAGAGGAGTGTATGGGACTGATTTCAAAATGGTGGCAACAACAACACGGACGACAATTAGGCATCACTGCGACGCTTTCTGGGTCAATTGGAATACTCCTTGGAGTTTCTATTTACCAATTGCTGTTTCTTCAAAATCATGTATCATGGGGTGATTTCACTGGGCATTCAATTGGCATCGCTGTTTTTTCATCCATCGCTCTGCTGATTGTATTGCCAGAATTCCTTTCACTGCGAAGCCATGTTCACACATTAGACGAACTCCAGGACATTGAATCGACCTCCGAACTTCGTCGACGCAAAGAAGAAGGAAACGAAGCAGCAGATGTATTAGGGGCCGGGCATGCAGTTTCATGGGCAGCATTCCTTGAAAGCAAAGGACTTCGACGGTGAACTTGAGGGGAGAAGGCGTGAGCGACAGTGACCCTCTGAAGACTCTGTTTCGTGAACTTCTTCTTGCAGCCGGTATGATTGGTCTGCTCATTTTAGCATTGTATGCACATACGGGTTCGATGCCGCCTTTGGTGGTCGTTGAATCTTCCTCGATGATTCATGATCTCGATGGAGAAGTCGGCAGTATTGACGCAGGGGATTTGGTTTTGGTTCACACCCAAGACTTTGATACAATCGTCACATTTGCCGAAGCCACCGAGCCTGGGAATTCAAAATATGGATATTCACAACATGGGCTTGGAGGAGATGTCATCATCTACAAAAAGAACGGTGAAGAAGGCACACCCATTATCCATCGGGCAATTATGGAAGTTGTTCCGAATCAAATCTCTTCACCGAATCGTAGTGCTTCCTCCAACGCATCCAACAGTGATCATTGCCCTGAAGGGGGGACCTTCGACTCTGAATCCTTTGATGGAGATGGTATAAGTGGAGTTTGTGTCTTAACATGGGATGTTCCAGGTACTGATGTTTATGATGTCGAAACCGTTACCGTTCATTTTAATGGAACACAAGCCGGCTTTTACGATTGTAATCGACCACCACATGCTAACGTTGAGCCTCATTTAGTGGTCTGGCAGTGGCAACCACGTCATGCCGGAATTCTTACGCTTGGAGATAATAACAATTGTTCGGTTGACCAAGGTTCTCAAGCAGTGAACGGTTCATCTGGAGTTCACAGTGCGTCTGGAGTGGTTGGCCCGATTCGTGCATCTTGGCTCATCGGAGT
>Ga0308016_10000312_pt1 | contig 24958 bp, 24 predicted proteins | sample Neamet233_FD_203129 | JGI IMG/M metagenome (GOLD analysis project Ga0308016, IMG submission 203129) | Marine microbial communities from water near the shore, Antarctic Ocean - #233 | ecosystem: Environmental > Aquatic > Marine > Unclassified | place: Southern Ocean | collected 2014-07-28
TAAAAACTGTAGAAAAACCTAAGGTAAATAGAATTAAAGGTATTAAGTTTATTTTCTTATTTTTAAGTAGCTCATCCAAAGATGCTCCTGAAATAAAAGAAATGTAACCTGGTATTAGGGGCAAAACACAGGGTGATAAAAAACTAATTAGGCCTGCACCAAAAGCAATAAATAACTCAATCATATAAATTTATTCAGCTACTACTTTCGCTTTTTGTGTACCAAGTGTATCAATTGACAAGTCCATTCTATCCCCATCTTTTAAAAAAACTGGTGGATTCATTCCGAGTCCTACTCCCGGGGGAGTGCCTGTTGTAACAATGTCTCCAGGCATTAAGGTTATAAAACTTGTTATATGAGCAATCAAAAAATTAAAATTAAAAATCATCTGATTGGTATTACCCGTTTGATGTCTATTACTATTGACATCTAGAGTTAAGTTCAAATTATTAATATCTTGAATTTCATCTTTAGTTACTAAATAAGGCCCTAAAGGTCCAAATGTATCACCAGATTTTCCCTTAACCCATTGACCACCTTTTTCTTTTTGCCACTCACGCTCACTAATATCGTTACAAATACAATATCCAAACACATAATCTTGTGCATCCTTTTCTAAAACTCTTTTAGCTTTTTTTCCAATAACAAAAGCAATTTCAACTTCATGATCTAATTTTTTTGAATCCCTGGGTATAATTACATTATCATTTGGTCCAACTATAGAATGAACTGACTTATTAAATAGAACTGGGTTTTCAGGTGTTTTAGCACCTGTTTCCTTTGCATGCTCAACATAGTTTAAGCCAATTGCAAAAAAATTTCCTGGTTTAGATATGCAAGATCCTATTCTTTCATTTTGATTTATCTCTTCCAGACTTTCTAAGTTTATATCTTTAATCTTATCTAGCATTTCAAAATTAATACTTTCAGGATTTAAATCTTTAATAACTGATGATAGATTTCTATATTTTCCATCTTTATCTAGTATTACAGGAATTTCTTGACCTATTTTTCCAACTCTTAAAAATTTCATTTTTTATTTATTTTTTCAATTGCATTATATAAAGAGCTATGATCAGTATTGCCATGTCCATTTGCTACTAAATCTTTATACATTTCTTTAATTAAACTAGAAATAGGCAAATGAGTTTCAACTGCTTTTCCAGCATTAATAATATTAGTCATGTCTTTTAACTGTGTTGTGGTTTTACCTTTTGGTGAAAAATCTTTATCAATCATTCTTTTACCATGAGTTTGTAATATCTTACTATCAGCCCATCCTCCTGATAAGGCTTCAATCATTTTACTTGGATTTGTTCCTGATTTTTCGCATAGAGTAATAGCTTCTGCGACAGCTCCAATAGTAACTCCAACAATTATTTGATTTGCTAGTTTTGAAATTTGACCAGATGTCACTGGGCCTACTAGTGTTGGGTTACCTAATATTTTAAGAAGATCATAGCATTCTTGAAATATTTTTTCATCACCACCCACCATGATAGCTAAAGAAGCCTCTTCTGCTCCAATTGTTCCTCCAGATACAGGTGCATCTAGATAGTTAATATTCTTTTCTTCTAAAATCTCAGCATATTTTTTTGTAATAACGGGATTGACAGAACTCATATCAATTACTGTGGCGTTTTCTTTAATGTTAGGTATAAATTCTTCACTACTCATTACTTTCTCCACTGAAGCATCGTCTGTAAGCATTGTAATAACTATATCGGAATTTGTAACAACGTCTTTGATGGATGTGGATATTTCTGCTCCAAATTCTTTGAGTCTATCTGCTTTATCTTGAGATCTGTTATAAGCTTTTAAATTATAGCCTGATTTAAGAAGGTTTTGTGCCATAGGAAACCCCATAAGACCAATTCCAATAAATCCAATATTTTTCATATAAACTAAACTATTTGTTTAACTACACTTTAACACCTTATAATTATTTATAAATCTTAATTAATTTTATGTAAATGTGTATGCTATTTATCTTTATCTTAAATAGTGAGTATGGAAATTAATAGCTAGACTTTCTACCTAACCTTGCCGCACCTCTAACCCCACTAGCATCACCATATTTGGGCTTTAAAAAAACACCTTCATATTCTTTTCCAATAACATATTTTTTTGTTAAATTAGCTACTTCATCTAAAAAATCTATTTCATTTGTAACACCACCGCCAAATATAAAAGCGTCAGGATCAAGAATATTAATTATAACTGATAATGACATTGCAAGATTAAGTTTGAACTCGTCTATAAAAATTTCTGCATCAAGTTCATGTCTTCTATATTGCTCAAATATTTCATTAGTTTTTAGGTTTTTATTAAATTTCTTATTAAATCTCTTAGCTAGACCCAACCCTGAAATAAAACTTTCCACTTCTAAATCTCTCAAATTAGTTGTACCAAGTTTTAGTTTTTTAGCGGCTATATATGGTAATTGGTTATGACCCCATTCTCCTGCTGCTCCATTAGGTCCTGACACAATTTGTTTGTCTATAACTAGTCCTCCACCTACACCAGAACCCAAGATAATCCCATAAAGAATCTTATAATTTTTTCCAGCACCATCCATAGCTTCAGATAAAGCAAAACAATTAGCATCATTTTCACAAAAAACTTCTCTATTTAGAGCTTCGCGTAGATCTTTTTGTAATGATTTTTTTTCAATCCAGTCACAATTAGGTGCATTTTTAACTAGTCCTGTTTGTGGTGAGTGAATACCAGGATGACAAACTCCGACCGGCAATGTTAGATTGTATTTTTTTTCTAATTCAAAGACAGTATCTTTTATTGCTTGTACTATAGAATGGTAATCTTTGGGACAATTTATTCTATTTCTGTCTGCTTCTTCACCGTTATCTTTTAAGACAACACTTTCAATTTTTGTAGCTCCAACATCAAATCCAATTTGCATAACTAATAAATTCTTTTTTCTTTAGATGAATTAAACACATAATTAATAAGAGCTAGATGGAGACCACAAATTAATTCCACCATCTTTAGCTTTTTTATTAATCATAGATAGCTCTTTTTTTGAAAATTTTAAATTTTTTAAACTATCTACATTTTCATTTAATTGTTTTAAACTTCTCACACCAATTAAAGCTGATGTCACTGCTTTATTATTCAAAGTCCACGCTAGAGCCATTTGAGATAAAGATTGGCCTCTTTTTTTTGCAATCAAATTTAGGTCATTAATCATTTTGATATTTTTTTTTGTAATTAAACTTTTATCTAAAGAGGTTATCTTTTGATTTGCTCTTGAAATTTTAGGTATTCCTTTTAAATATTTTTCAGAAAGCATTCCTTGAGCTAATGGAGAAAATGCAATACAGCCAATTCCTTTTTTTAAAAGTGTTTTACTTAAATCTTTTTCAATCCATCTATTTATTAATGAATATGATGGTTGATGAATTAGAATTTTAATATTTCGTGATTTTAAAATTTCAAACATTTGATTGGTTTTTTTTGAAGAATAGGATGAAATACCGATATATAGAGCTTTTCCAGATCTATAGATACTTTCTAGCGCATCGGCAGTTTCTTCAAGTGGTGTTTTAGGATCAAATCTATGTGAATAAAAAATATCAACATAGTCTAATCCCATTCTTTTGAGACTTTGATCACAGCTTGAAATAATATGTTTTTTTGAGCCCCACTCTCCATATGGTCCTTCCCACATATCATATCCAGCCTTGGATGAAATAATAAGCTCATCTCTATACTTTTTTAAATCACTTTTCATCACTTTACCAAAGTTAGCCTCTGCACTTCCGTATGGTGGACCATAGTTATTTGCTAAATCAAAATGAGTAATTCCTAAGTCAAATGCTTTAAATAAAACTTTTTTAGATTCTGGATTAATAGATTTTCCTCCAAAATTATGCCACAGACCTAAGCTGATTAAAGGTAGTTTGAGCCCACTATTTCCGCAGTTTCTATAGGTCATTTTCCTGTACCTGCTTGATGATGCTTGATAAGTCATTAATAATTCTCTACTTCTTCAATGGTTGGCATAGCGTTTGCAGCACCTAATTTCGTAGTAGATATACCACCAACTTTGTTAGCAAAAACTAATGCATCTTTATAACTATAATCTTTTGACAAGGCAACGCTTAAGGCACCATTAAATGCATCACCAGCACCTGTTGTATCTACAACATCACTTTTTAATTTAAGCGCCTCTATAAAATAACTTTCACTAGAGTTAGCAAAATAAACCCCCTTGGAACCAAGTGTTATAATAATATTTTTAACACCTTTATCTAAAAATTCATTTCCAGCATCTTTGATATCTTGATTAGATTTAATTTTTTTATTTAGATAAAACTCTGTTTCAGTTTCATTGGGTGTAAAAAAATCTAATAGTGGATAATCTTTTTTATCTATAGGACTTGCTGGTGCAGGGTTAAGTATTGTTATACAGCCTTCTTCTTTTGCTTTTTTTAAAGCATACATGGTAGTTGCTTGTGGAGTTTCTAATTGTGTTAAAAATATTTTAGACTTTTTTATAATTTTTAAATTTTTATTAATGTCTTCTTTATCTAAAAGACCAGCAGCACCTGAAACTATATTTATTGCATTATGACCATTTTCATCAATCATTATTGCAGCTACTCCTGTTGAAAGATTAACATCTTGCATCACACCATCGATATTGACACCTGATTTTTTGTATAAATCAATAGCCATAGCTGCATTTCTATCTTTTCCTAATTTGGTAATAAAATTTACCTTGCCATTTAGTCTTGCTGCTGCAATTGCTTGATTTGATCCTTTGCCACCAGGGCCTACTATGTGTTTGCTACCTAAGATAGTTTCACCTCTGGTGGGAATGCTTTTGCCAAAAAAACATAGATCAGCTACAAATACTCCAAAAATACAAATCGAACTCATTATTTATCAAGAACCCAAACATTGCCATCTGGCTTAATAACTCCTTTTGTTAAAACAAAACATCCAAAAGGCCTAGCATCTGTTGTTGTGACAATTGCATAAGCAGTTTTTGCTTCTTTATAAAAATCCTGTCTTTCAATCGAGCCAACAGACCAACTGGGTCCTGAAATTTCTTTAACTATTTGAATGAATTCTTTATGAGCATCCGTTAATTCGTCTGATTGTCCATCAACTTCCATTCTATTTACTGCACTTTTACCTTGAGCGACAACAAAGCTATCTAACGGGAAAACAGAAAGTATAGCTTTTGTAGCTTCTGCAATATTAACACCATCTAATCGAACCACATTTTTATTCATTGAATGTGCTGGGAAATTTGCATCTGCTAAAACAAACTTATCACCATGACCCATCGAACTTAGGACAAATAAAAGTTTAGGGCTTAAAATAGGATTAATTTTAATTAACATAAAAATATTATATTACATGAAAAAAAAGGGTGGAATAGAAATTCCACCCTTTAATTTATGATTAGATCTAAAGACTATTTAAAGTCGTTAGCATTTTTTGTTGTAACTAATTGAGTTCCAGTATCGATATTTGCATCGATAGTTTCACCATTAGCTAAAGCAAGTGCATATTTAACACCATAAGCACCCATATTATATGAAAACTGAGCAATAGTTGCAGTCATGTCACCAGCTAAAATACTTTTAGCAGCATCAGGAGTTGCGTCAAAACCTACTACTGTAACATCATTCATTCCAGCATCTTTAAGAGCTTGAATTGCACCTAGCGCCATATTGTCGTTAGATCCAAAGATTGCTTTAATGTTAGGGTTTTTTACAAGAATAGATTCTGTAACCGATCTTGCTTTTGCAGTGTCCCATTCAGCAGTTTGAGTAGCTACAAGGTTTAAGCCACAGTCTTTAAATCCTTTAATTGCGCCATCTCTTCTAAGAAGGGCAGTTGATTGAGACTCAACACCAGTTAAAATTGCAACGTCAGAACCTTTTGGAGTTTTATCGCAAATAAATTTAGCAGCTAATTCTGCACCATTTTTATTATTTGTTCCAATAAAAGTTACACCTTTGTTACTTCCCATTGTGTCAACAAATACAACTGGTATACCACTTTTAATAGCATCATCAACGATTGGTGCTAAAGCATTAGGATCAGAAGGAGCAAGTGCAATTGCATCAACACCTTTTGCAATTTGATCTTCTAGTTGGTTAACTTGTGCTTGAACGTCACCTTCTTGTGGTGGTGCTATAAGAACTAATTTAACACCTAGTTTTTTAGCTTCGTCTTTAGCTCCCTTTTCAACAGAAGCCCAAAAAGGGTTTCCTGATCCAGGTCCTTTGATACTAAACAAAATAGTTTTTTCAGCAAAAGAACTTACTGAAGTAATACTTAGTATTAAAAATACAGATGTAACTAGTACACCAATTTTTTTTATCAATTTATTCATTATTTTCCTTATTAATTTATTATTAAAAACTCAGTGAATAGTATTTTAAAAAAAAAAACAACTTTTTTTTATAATTAAAATATTTTATAATTTTTTGATTATTTGTAATTTCTTATTAGCTTCTAGTTCCTAAGTCTTTTCTCAGAACATCCACATATACAGCAAGAACAATGATTGCCCCTATTAATACTTGTTGCCAAAATGAACTTACATCCATCAAATTTAATCCATTTCTTAAAATTCCCATTATCATTACTCCTACAAAAACACCTAGCACAGTCCCTCTTCCACCAAAAAAACTAGCGCCACCAATAATACAAGCAGCAATTGCATCCAACTCTGCATTTAAACCTGCATTAGGATATCCAGAGTCAGCTCTACCAGCTAAAATTAACGCACCAAAACCAGCTAACAATCCACATAAAGAATATACAATTACTAAAATCCTATTAACATTAATTCCTGCGGCTCTTGCTGCATTTGGATTTCCACCAATTGCATAAATCCATTTTCCAGTTCGAGTATGGTTTAAAAATACCCACATCAAAAAGAAAACAACAGCAATTAAAATTACACTAACCGGCAAATATTGAGACTCTTCTAAACCAAGCCAGGTTAAATCAATTCTTCCATTTCCAAGTAGTCTTACTTCCTCTGTAAATCCACTAATTGGGACACCTCCTGAAATAAGATTACCTGTGCCTCTAAATATATAAAGTGTACCTAGCGTCATAATAAATGGATGAGGCATGCGGAGTATTGTTATACCCAGTCCATTAACCATTCCACATAACGCACCCATTAAAATAGGAACTAAAATAACGATATACCAGGCAGCCCCTGCTTTTGAGGTTATTGCTAAAACCATAAGAGATAGCATCATTATTGACCCAACAGATAAATCAATACCAGCAGTAACAATTACTATAAAAACTCCCAGAGCTAACATTGATTGCCAAGAAATTTGTTTAAAAACATTCGTGACATTTCTCCACGAAAGAAATACATCAGGCTGCAAAAAATGAAGCACTGTTATCATTAAAAAAAGTAATATCAATATCCCATATTTATCAAAATATGGAATAGCCTTTAAAAATAAGTTTTGTTTTTTTTCTTCTTTTATTTTCATAATTTATTTTTTCCCCATAATCCAACCAATAACTTCATCTCTAGAAGTTTTTGATAATTCAGACTCTGCAAAATTAGTTCCTTGAAAAAGTGCCATCACTCGATCACAAACTGCAAAAATATCATCCATTCTGTGGCTTATAATAATTACACTTACTCCCATTTTTTTTAAACTATTAATAAGATCTAAAACTTTTCCAACTTCTTTAATTGCTAAAGCAGCTGTAGGTTCATCCATAATTACTAACTTAGAATTGAATGCTGTAGCTCTTGCAATTGCAATTGCTTGACGTTGGCCTCCTGAAAGTTCTTCAACTTTTTGGTTAGCACTTTTTACATGAATCTTTAATTTATCTAAATGAGCTTCTGACATTTCTTTGATTTTTTTATAATCAAGAAACTTTAGAAAACCTAAATTTTTAGTTGGTTCACGTCCAAGAAAAATATTTTCACCTATTGGTAAATTTCCTGCTAAAGCCAAATCTTGATAGACCATTTCTAAACCTAAATTTTGTGAATCTCTTGGGCTTTCAAGAACTTCTTTATTACCATCAAAGAACAAAGCTCCTTTGCTAGGCTTATAGAGACCAGAAAGAACTTTCATTAAGGTTGATTTTCCAGCACCATTATCACCTACTACGCCCAAGCACTCTCCTTCTTGAACGTTAAGATCTACATTTTCTAAAGCTGTGATTGTTCCAAAGTATTTGCTAATACCCTTTGCTTCTAGGATTATTTTATTTGAAGATGTCATTGTCGCAATTTAAAAAGAAAATTAATTAATTGCAACAGGTTTTGATCTTAATAAGCTAACTGTCTCTCTTTCAGCCCTTTTACACAATCTCGGTGGTAAGTTTTTTGAAATTAAGTTCATGTCCTCTAATACTATATCTCCCATTTCTGTAAATGCTCCTGTTAATGCGCCTGCACGATGTGCTGAAAATAAAAAATTTTTTACTTTTCTAATTGGATCATTTTTACTAACCGGTTCATTTGGAAATACATCTGTAGCTACATAAATGTCACCTTTTTTAACTCTATTGATCAAATCTTCAAAATTAACAACCGCAGCCCTACTCATCAAAATAAATAATGATTTTGATTTTAATTTATTAAGAAGTTTTTTATCAATGAGTGATTTATTATTTTTTGTAATTGCTGCTAATACATAAATCACGTCACAAGTTTTAAACATATTATCCAAAGAAATAGTATCAAAACCATCATCTTTGATAGTTTTACTGGGAACCCAAGGATCGTAAACATTTATATCTCTTGAAAAAGGCGACAATAAAGGTGTTAATGCTTTTGCTAAATCACCATAACCTAAAAGTCCAATTTTTTTTTCACTCAATAAAGAGGATTTTAGATTTCCATCTAGTCCATATTTTTCTGTTTTATTAAGAAAATCTTTGTGAGAGTTATGAATATCTCTCAATAAAGATAGTGTTAAACCCAAAGCAAGTTCAGCTACAGGTTTAGAGAAAACTGGGGATGTTGCTATTACGTGAATTCCCTTTTGAAAACAATATTCGTAGTCAATATTATCCATAAAATTACTTTCAACATTAATTACTGCTTTAAGTTTTTTTGCTTTTAATAAAAGAGGCTTATCTAGAGCTGGTTGACCCATAATAAATGAAGCTCTATGAATATTTTTTATATAAAATTTCTCTTTATTTTTTTTTGGTGCTACAAGAACTTCATATCTTAATTTCAACTCTTTCAATTTTTTTTTTGTAAAAATTAAGTCTAACGATCGTGGTGCTGGATCAGAAATAACTAACAATTTAGACATATTATTTCTTTAAAATTTTTTTAATCTCTTGTTCTGTAAATCTGTTAGGTTTTTTACATTTTGTTTTTATCTTTTGTGAAATGCCAGTAACAGATGCTCTCATCATTGAATCAATTATATCTAATACATGCAGTGATAAGTCTCCATTACATTTATGGATTTTTTTATTTTCTATACAATAAGCCATTTCTGATAAACCGGCTCCTCTATAATTGGCATTTGTTGCTGACTCATTTGCTCTAGAGCTCTGTGATCGAATATTAATTTTTCCTAAAGACATCTTATTTGTTTTATACTCTTTCCATGGGTCACCCAATTGTTTACAAATGTGAACTGAGCCACCAAACATATTTGGATCTGGAACAATCATTGAACCTTTTTCTCCATATAGTTCGATATGGTTTCTCTGGTGAGCAATTACATCAAATGATAATGTTAGACTAATAACAGTTCCATTTTCAAAGTCTATTGTAGACAGGTATGTTGTTGGACATTCAACTTTAAATTTTCTGTTTTTTCTAGGACCTATTCCAATACTTCTTCTTTTAACTCCATTAACCACACTCCCAGTTACTTTTTTTGCAGGACCTAATAGGTTTACTAAAGCGGTTAAATAATAAGGACCCATATCTATAACTGGCCCACCTTCTCTTTTTGCAAACCAAGGTTCGGGATTTGGGTGGTAAGACTGAACACCTGGAAAAGCAAAAATAGCGTTACCTAAATGGATATTACCAATAATTTTTTTTTCTATCAATTCTTTTGATTTTTGCATCCCACCACCTAAGAATGTATCGGGTGCATTACCAATATATAATTTTTTTATTTTTGAGATTTTAATTAATTCTTGGCCATCTTTAAAATTTATAGCCAATGGTTTTTCTGAATAAACATGTTTACCATTAGTTAAAGCTTGTTTTGCTACTTGATAGTGAGCTTTAGGTATTGTTAAATTTAGTATTATTTCCACTTCTTTGTCTTGCAGTAGTTCTTTAACCGTTACAGCTTTAATCTTATAGTTTTTGGCGCATTTTTTGGCATTATCAAAATTTATATCTGCACACTTTACTATTTTTATATTATTAAAGTATTTTTCAGCTCTAAAGTATGTCTCGGAAATATGGCCACATCCAATTAGGCCAACTTTAAAAATTTTATTCATAAAGTTAATTAAATACCCTGTCTCTGTTTAGATTTTCCCTCTTTATGAAGCTTTAAAGCTTTTTTATTTTCTTCTGTAGTAGGTATTTCTAAAGTTGGACTATCCCAAAAAGATGACCCTTCTAACCACTGATAAGGTTGAGTTTTAATTGCAATTACATATGTAACATCAGATTTTTTTGCTCTTTTAAAGGCTTCCTCAAGATCTGAAATTGATGATACTTCCTCTGATTTTGCCCCCATACTTGCTGCATGTTTCGCAAAATCTACATTTACCAAACCAGGTGTATTAGAGCTTTTAAGTAAATTGTTAAATTCTTTTCCACCTTTAAATAACTGAAGTCTATTAATCACAGCATAACCACCATTATCACAAACAATAATAATTAATTTATTTTTAGTTATAACTGATGAATAAATATCTGTGTTATTAAGTAGATATGACCCATCTCCAATAAAAGATATAACTTCTTTATCTGGGTTAGCCATCTTAATACCTAGTGCTCCAGATATTTCATAGCTCATACAACTAAAACCCCACTCCGTTTCATGTGTATTTAATTCTCTTGGTCTCCAAACTTGAATTACCTCTCCAACTAATCCTCCTGCAGCAGTAACAGCAATATCAGATGGGTCAGAATTTCTATATACAGCTCCAACAACCTGAACATAACTAGGGACTTTTTGATTTGTCGGTGCACTTTCCTTGTCTACATGTTCATTCCAAGATTTAAGTTCAACTTGAGATTTTTTATTCCATTCTTCTGGTGCTCTCCAATCACCAAGAGCTACTGACAGTTCTTTTAAGGAATTTCTTGCATCACCGACAATTGCTTGAGCTAAATGTTTGTTTGCATCAAACCTTGAAGCATTAATGGTAACTAATTTAAAATTTTCATTTTCAAAATTTGCCCATGAACCTGTTGTAAAATCTGCAAGTTTAGTTCCAACTGCAATAGCTAGGTCTGTTTGTTTTGCTAAATAATTAGTGTTTTTTCCTCCCAGCCCTCCTATTTGCCCAGCGAAGTGTGAGTGATCTCTTTTCATTGTTGAATAACCCATCACAGTTTGTGTAACTGGTATGTTATGCTTAATTGCAAACTTACTTAGTTCATCCATTGCATCTGAATAAAAAACTCCTCCTCCAGAGATTAAGATAGGATTTTTAGATAATTTAATTTCGTCTGCAGCTTCCTTTATTTGAAAATCATCAGGTCTTGGTCTTCTTATTGTGTGAATTCTTTCTTTAAAAAATTCTTCAGGATAGTCAAAAGTTTGTCCTTGGATGTCTTGACTTAGAGCTATGCAGGCAGGACCACAATCTGCAGGATCTAACATTGTTTGAATTGCATTAGGAAATGATTGAATTATTTGTTCTGGTCTTGTTATTCTATCAAAATACCTTGTAACTGGTTTGAAGGCATCGTTCACTGTAATTCCAGGATTATTAAAATTCTCAACTTGTTGTAACACAGGATCTGGCATTCTATTTGCATATGTATCACCAGGTAAAAATAATATAGGCAGTCTATTACTCATAGCAACTGCTGCTGCAGTAACCATGTTTGTTGCACCAGGTCCAACTGATGATGTTGCTACAAAAATTTGCTGTCTTCTTTTGGCTCTCGCGTAACCAATTCCTGTGAGAGCCATATTTTGCTCGTGATGACCTCTGTACGTTGGAATATCTTTTTGATTTTCTTCTAAAGCTTGACCTAAGCAAGCTACATTTCCATGACCAAATATTCCAAATACACCAGGGAATAGAGGTTCTTTTTTCCCATTAATTAATATTTTTTGAACAATTAAATATTTAACTATTGCATGAGCACAGGTGAGTGTAATTTTTTTCATAAACTAATTTTATCTATTAATGTGTTTAATGTTTATATATAAATATATTTATAAATTATAAATTCACTTTAAGTAAACTTAAAAATAAATATTATGTATAATAAATTTGGACAATTCATTGATGGCAGATGGCAACAAGCAGAAAAAAATGAAACATATGATGTTATTAATCCTGCTACTGAAGAAGTAATTGGGAAGGCATCAAAAGCATCTTCAGTTGATGTGCAAAAAGCATTAAAATCTGCTGAAAAAGGTTTGGAAATTTGGAAAAATACTGCACCTTGGCAAAGATCCTACACTCTTAGAAAAATTGCAGATTTAATGAGGGAGAGAAAAGATGTTCTTGCCAAATGGCTAACACTTGAAGTAGGAAAGCCTCTTGCAGAAGGTGTTGGGGAAGTTGGTGGTGGAGCCGATATTTTTGAGTGGAATGCTGAAGAGACAAAGAGAATTTATGGGCAAACACAACAAAGTAGATTTCCAGATACTAGAGTTCATGTGTACTATCAGCCAGTGGGCGTAGTTGCTGCTTTAATACCTTGGAATTTCCCAATAGTTTTAGCATCAAGAAAAATCTCTACTGCTTTAGCTGCTGGTTGTTCTGTTATTTGTAAACCAGATGTAATCACACCAGGTGCTGTAATGGAGTTAGTTAATATATGCAAAGAAGCAGGTGTTCCAGATGGAGTAGTGAACCTTTTATCAGGTGATCCAGCTGAAATTTCAAATGAATTAATGGAATCTGATATAATCAAAAAAATTTCTATTACTGGGTCAACAAGAGTTGGTAAAATAATTTTAAAAAAAGCAGCTGATAAAGTTCAAAGAGTTACAATGGAGCTAAGTGGTCACTCCCCTTTCATAGTCTGTGAAGATGTAGATATGAACAAAGTTGCTGATATAGCAGTTACCGGTAAATTTAGAAATAATGGACAAGTGTGTATTTCACCTAATAGATTTTATATCCAAGAAAATAGAAAAGAAGAGTTTGTGAAGGCTTTTATAGATAGAGCAAAAAAATTAAAGATAGGCAATGGTATGGATGAAGGTGTTGAGTTGGGACCTTTAAGCACTGCAAGAAGATTAGAAGAAATAGAAAAACTAGTCGAAACTACAAAAAATGAAGGTGCTAAAGTTTTAATGGGTGGAAAAAGACCCTCTGGTTTCAATAAAGGATACTATTATGAACCAACTGTTTTTGATGATGTAAAAGACAATTTTACAATTATGAAAGAAGAGCCTTTTGGTCCGCTTGTACCTATTCTAACATTTAAAACTTTTGATGAAGTTATTGAAAGAGCAAATGATAATGATCTGGGTTTATGTAGTTATCTGTACACAAATTCAATGGATAAAGCTCATTTAGGCTCTGAAAAATTACAAACTGGATGTGTTGCAGTTAATACAGGTGTAGTTGCAATTGCTGAAGCACCATTTGGAGGTATAAAACAAACTGGTTATGGTCGTGAAGGTGGATCTGGTGCGATCAAAGATTACTTAAATGTAAAATATACTCATATGGGTTTAAAAATATAATAATGAGAAAAAATAAAATAAAAGAAATGATGAAAGCAGGTAAGCCTGTAATAAATGGATGGTTGCAGATTCCTAGCACTGTTTCAGCAGAGGTTATGGCTCATCAGGGATGGGACTCTCTTACTATTGATATGCAGCATGGTCTTATTGATTACACCAATGCATTACCAATGTTACAAACAATTTCATCAACAGATGTAACTCCACTTGCTAGAGTAAATTGGAATGAACCTGGTCAAATAATGAAAATTTTAGATGCTGGTTGTTATGGAGTGATTTGTCCAATGGTAAGCAATAAAGATGAGGCAGAGAAATTTGTTCAAGCATGTATGTATCCACCAGATGGATACAGGAGTTTTGGACCAGTTAGAGGTTTAATTTATGGTGGTTCTGACTATGCAAAGCATGCAAATACTGAACTATTAAAATTTGCAATGATAGAAACAAAAGAATCTTTAGCAAAACTTGATGAAATAATGTCTGTGCCAGGAATTGATGGAATATATATCGGCCCTGCTGACTTGAGTTTAGCTATTGGTGAAGAGCCTGGCTTTGATAAACCAGAAGGCTCAAAAGCATACTCAGAGATCTTAAGGATTTTAGAACATGCCAAAAAAAATAATATTTTTGCTGGTATTCACAATGGAACACCTGAATATGCCCTTAAGATGATTGACTTAGGTTTTAATTTTGTAACAATTGGATCTGATCAAAGAGCAATGAGCGCGGGATCCAAAAGTGTAGTTGAAAAAATGAAAGGTTCTACAAAAGTAGAAGATTCTAAGGCTTATTAAAAAGTGTCAGATAAAAAAAAAATTCTTATAATCCAAAATATAAACGAGGCAGGCCCAAAATTATTAACAAACCATCCTGATTATGAGTTTGAAATAATTGAAAATATCAACGACCCAAATCTAAAAGAAAAAATTATAGACTGTGATGGTGTTTCTTTAAGAACAGCCAAATTAACAGCTGAAATTATAGGGTATGGAAAAAAAATCAAAATTATATCTAGGCATGGTGTTGGCTATGACAATATTGATCTCAACATATGCAAAGAAAAGAAAATTACAGTCGCTATTACAGCCACAGCAAATGCAGTAGCAGTTGCTGAACACGTTATGTTTATGCTTTTGAGTATTTCAAAAAGAAAAAGTATGTACGATGACAGTGTTAAAACAGGTAAGTTTAATGAAAGAAATAAGCTGCCTAAAACTATTGAGATATGGAATAAAAATATTTTAATAGCAGGATTTGGTAGAATTGGTCAGTGCTTAATTAAAAGATGTTTAGGTTTTGAAATGAATGTTTTTGTTTATGACCCATTTATTTCTGCAGAAAAAATAGAATCTTTTGGTGGAAAAAAAGTTGATGATTTAAGTGAAGCTGTAAAAACTATGGATGCCATATCACTACACATACCTTTGAATGACAAAACAAAAAATATGATAAATTTAGATTTGCTAAAAACAATGAAAAAAAATTGTATAATAATTAATGCTGCTCGTGGTGGTATTATTAATGAAAGTGATCTCGATAAAGCTTTAAATGATGACTTAATATTTGGTGCTGGTCTTGATGTTTTTGAAATAGAGCCACCTGAAATAAATAACCCTTTACTCAAAAATGATAAAGTTTTTTTAAGCCCTCACACAGCTGCATTTACGGAGGAGTGTATGATCAGAATGGGGAAAGAAACAATTCAAAATATTATTGACTTCTTTGATAAAAAATTAGAACAGTCAAAAACCATAAAATTATAATGCCATTTAAGATAAAGAATTTTGGATTATTAGAAATAATTGTTATTTTATCTGCTTTCTATGTAGTTGGAATGCTTATTTGGACAGCTAGTACAAGATCGACTGTAGAGGCAAAAGCTAATTTAGTCAGAGATAACCATAACAAAGTTGTGGAGTTAATAAATAATGAAATCAATAAATGTGATAGAGCAGAAGATAACACTTTAACAATTTGGGGAGACCCTTGTAAAGGTGAGTGGGAAGCAAATAAAGTTACATCTTATATTAATAAAAATTTAGACATAAAAAATCCATTTTCAAATGATACGGAAGTAAAAACTGATCCAGATCCAAGACTGAAAGCTGAGGGCAAAGCTGGCCAAGCGGTTGAGATGGGAGTAATATTTTTAATGTCATCAAATTTTTTACCTGACCCTGGGTCAGAGTGGATAGTGGGAACTTGCTTCAAATCTCCTTGTGTGGCGGCTGGGAATAATGAGTTAACTTCTATTTACAGATAAATATTATCTAAAAATCTATATTAGAGCTTTTTAAGGTTTCAGTTAAGTATTTATATCCTTTAATAGCATATTCTAAGGGATTAGCTTTATTAGGGTCTTGTTCAGCTTCAACAACCAACCATCCAGAATAATTTTTGTCTTTTAAAATATCAAAAAGTGGTTTGTAATCTATGCAGCCATCACCTGGTACAGTAAAGGCTCCCTCAAGAAATGCCCCTCTAAAACTTAAATCATTTTTCAAAGAGTTAGCCAAAACATTTTTTCTTATATCTTTACAATGCATATGAATAATTTTTTCACTAAAATTACTTAAAATTTTATTTGAATTTCCTTGTGCAAATAACATGTGACCAGTATCTAAAGTAAGTTTAACACTATCATCAGTGCTTTCCATTAATCTTTCTGTATCAGCTTGAGTTTCAATAACAGTTCCCATGTGGTGGTGATATGCTAAGGGCATTCCTTCTCCCTCAAGGTATTTCCCCATTTCAGATATTTTTTCACAAAAAGATTTCCATGCTTCATTATCCATTTGTGGCCTTGTTGAAAGTTTTCTATTAGGGTCACCCTGCACAGAACCTGAAACTTCTGCAAATACGATACATGGTGCACTACATTCTTTAAATAATTTCAACTGTTGTTGAATTAATTTTTTCTCTTCTTCTACTGAATTATTTCTTAGATTTGCTCCATACCATCCAGAACATAAACTTAAATTAAATTCATCTAATTTTGGTATCAGTTCTTCAGATGTCTTTGGAAACTTTCCACCAGATTCAATTCCTATAAAACCTGCTTGACTGGCCTCAGATAAACATTGTTCTAAAGATGTATTACCTCCAAGTTCAGGCATATCATCATTACTCCATGCTATGGGTGCTATTCCTAATTTTACTGACATAATTTTTATTTTTGTTAAGATATATTGAATCATGAATAAAATTAAAGATAAAAAGTTAAGATTAGGAATAGTTGGTGGTGGAGCAAAATCATGGATTGGACATGTGCATAGAATTGCATCCAGATTTGATGATCAATACGAAATAGTAGCTGGTGTTTTCTCAAGAAATGTAAAATTATCTATTAAATTTGGTGTGAGTATCGGTATTTCAGAGGACAGATGTTACTCAAATTTCAAGGAAATGGCAGATAAAGAAAGTAAAAGAGAAGATGGTATTAACGTAGTATCAATAATGACGCCACCCTCAAGCCATCAAATTATTGCAGAAACCTTTATTGATAAAAATATTAATATTATTTCTGATAAACCCTTTGCTGGTAATTTAGAACAAGCAAAAAAATTATATAAGAAGATAAAATCTAATAAGAAAATTAAATATGTGCTAACGCATAACTACTCTGCCTATCCAATGGTAAGAGAAGCAAAAATGTTTGTAGAAAAAGGAAAAATTGGAAAGATTGAACATGTAAATGTAGAATATATTCAAGATTGGTCTGATGGAAAAACCATAACTACAAAAAATGTAAAAAAAGAATTGGGTTGGAAAATTGATAAAAAAATTGTTGGTACGTCGGCTGTTTTAAATGAAATAGGTACTCACGCTTATCATTTAGCCACTTATATTTCTGGATTAAAAGGAAAATCAATTTTTGCTGATGTTAAGCAAGTATCTAAAAATATCAAAATGGATGATAACGCTCAAGTAATGATTAACTTTGCTAACGGTGCTAAAGGTATGCTTTGGACAAGTGTGATGGCAAGAGGTGGTGTTTATGGACTGAGAATTAGAGTGTTTGGGTCAAAAGGAAGTTTGGAATGGGTTCAAAATGATCCTGGATATCTAAGATTTAATCCTGCCAAAGGAGCCGTAAGACTTCTTGAGAGGGGCTTTCATAATGCTGAATTTTCAAAAAATTTTTCAAGGATCAAATTTGGTCACCCAGAGGGCTACCTTGATGCATTTGCAAATATCTACAAAGAGTTTGCATCATCATTAAAAGATAAAAGTAAAAAAAGATATTTTTATCCTAATGAAGATGAGGGATTTGAAACAGCTAAATTTATTAACGCATGTAAAGTTTCATCTAAACAAAAAAAATGGGTAAAAATATAATAAATATAGCATTATTTGGTCTTGGTAGAATTGGCCAAATGCATGCTGATAATTTAATTTCCAATCCTAATTTTAATTTAAGATACGTATTCGATATAGATCAAAAACTATCTAAAAAATTATCTAAAAAATATAACTGCCTTGCTATAGAAAATACTAATATAGCTTTTAGGGATAAAGATATAAAATGTATTTTTATTGCAAGTAGTACCGCTACTCATTTAAAATTCATTGAAGAAGGAGTTAAAAATAAAAAAATTATTTTTTGTGAGAAACCTTTGGATTTAGATCTAAAAAAAATAAATGTTTGTCAAAAAAAAATAAGTAAATTTAACCCTAAAATTCAAATTGGCTTTAATAGAAGATATGACCCTGGTCACAACTCTTTAAAAAAAAAATTACTTCAAGGCCAGATTGGGAAATTAGAAAAGATAATTATTACCAGTCGGGACCCCTCTCCTCCACCTTTATCTTATTTAAAGAGTTCAGGGGGTATATTCAAAGACATGATGATACATGATTTTGATTTGGCTAGATTTTATGCTGGTTCAGATGAATTTGAATCAGTTTTTGCTACTGGTAGCAATATGACTGATAAAAGATTTGATAAAATAAAAGATTTAGAATTAGCTACTTCAGTTCTTAAAACAAAAAAAGGTATACAATGTGTTATTACTAACTCTAGACATTGTAGTTTCGGTTACGACCAAAGAATTGAATTATTTGGAAATAAAGGAATGATTATTTCTGATAACAAAAGAGAGCTAGAGACTGTTATGTATTCTGGTACTTCGACAAATATCAAATCACCTCTAATGCATTTTTTTATTGAAAGATATTCTGAGGCTTACAAAATTCAATTAAATGATTTAGCAAAATTATGTAGAACAAATATCAATCCTTCAGCGTCCTTTGAGGATGGAAGAAGATCTTTAATTTTGGCTGAAACTGCAATTAAATCTTTAAGATCTAGAAAGTTTGAAAAAGTTTTACTTTAAACGGTTCTATTGGTAGTTTGCCTCAACTCACAGTTGTTATTGTAGTTCAGTCTTTACACCTTTATTTTATTTATGTTAGGTTCTTTCTTTAATAATTAATAAATATAGAGAGGAAGTTAATGAAAATATTAAAAAACTTTATCTTAGCTATCGCAACATGGGCAATAATGTCTGTTTCTGCTTCAGCTGTAGATGTAATAGTTGTTTCACACGGTCAAGCTAATGATCCATTTTGGTCAGTAGCTAAAAATGGAGTAGACACTGGATGTAAAGATATGGGAATATCTTGTAAATATGTAGCGCCTGCAACTTTTGACATGGTGGAAATGTCTAAACTAATTGATAATGCTGTATCTCAAAAGCCAAAAGGAATAGTAATTACTCTTCCTGATGCTGCTGCATTAGGAAAATCAGTTAAAGCTGCAATTGCAGCCGGTATCCCGGTTATTTCTATGAACTCTGGTTCTGATGATTATGCATCATTAGGTATTTCAGCTCACGTTGGACAAACTGAGTTTGAAGCTGGTGTTGGTGGCGGACTAAAAATGAAAGCTGCTGGTGGTAAAAAAGCACTATGTGTTAACCATGAAGTTGGAAACGTTGCTCTAGACAGAAGATGTGCTGGTTTCAAAAAAGGTTTTGGAGGTTCTGTTGATATTTTAGGAACTTCAAATGACCCTACTGAAATTGAAAAAGCTGTAGCTGCTAAATTAGGTAATGGATATGATACTATTCTTACTTTAGGTGCAGGTCTTTCTGGTGAGGCTGCTTTGAAAGCATTAGAAGCTGCTGGAAAAGTTAGCTCTGTAAAACTTGGAACATTTGATATGTCTCCAAATATGTTAAAGGCTGCTGCTGCAGGAAAAGTAGAGTTTTTAATTGACCAACAACAATACCTACAAGGTTATTTGCCTATCGCAATCTTTGGTCAGTATATCAGATATGGAACAATGCCAGCTGGTGTAGTTATGACTGGGCCTGGTTTTGTTACTCCAGATAATGCTGCTAAAGTAATTAAGTGGGCAGCTCAAGGTTATAGATAATAATTAATTTAAAGGCCTGTCTAATTTATTATTCAGGCCTTTTTTTTACAAAGTTTCCAAAATATGTCTCAAAAAGAAAAAAGTATTTCCTTAAAAACAGATTTTAATCAAGATGAGAGACTTCAAAAAGTTTCAAAATTAAGACTTTTATTAAATAGACCAGAATTAGGTGCATTAGGTGGTGCAATTCTAGTATTTATATTTTTCGGAATAGTTGCTGGAGATTCAGGAATGTTTAGTGCTTATGGAATGTTAAACTTTCTAGATGTCTCTGCAAATTTAGGAATAATTGCTATAGCTGCCGCAATGTTAATGATTGGTGGAGAGTTTGATCTTTCAATAGGATCCATGATTGGTTTTGCAGGAATATGCATTGCCATACCTGCTATTTATTGGGGTTGGCCTTTATGGATGAGTATTATTTTTGCTTTCTCAATGGCCGTATTAGTTGGATATTTTAATGGTTTGCTTGTCGTAAAAACAGGTTTGCCTTCATTTATTGTTACACTTGCAATGTTGTTTATTTTAAGAGGAGCAACATTAGCAATTACAAGATTAATAACTGGAAGAACACAAGTCCCAGGTCTAAGTGTTTTAATTGAGAATGATCCTATCGCATGGATTTTTGCTACAGATACATTTAAATGGTTATTTACTTGGCTGGGTTCAATGAACTTAATAGCAATGAGGACTGACGGCTTACCACTTGCTTCTGGGATTCCGATTTCAGTAATCTGGTTTATTGCCCTAACAATTCTTGCTACCTGGATATTAATGAAGACAAGATATGGAAACTGGATATTTGCCTCTGGTGGAGACAAAAATGGTGCAACAAATGTTGGTGTTCCAGTTGGTAAGGTAAAAATAGGTTTATTTATTGGTACGGCAGTCGCTTCAACAGTTTTTGCTTGTATTCAAGTTTTGGACGCAGGTTCAGCAGATACAATGAGAGGTAATTTAAAAGAACTTGAGGCTATAGCCGCTGCTGTTGTTGGGGGTTGTCTGTTAACTGGTGGATATGGTTCTGCTATAGGTGCCGCTTTAGGTGCTATTATTTTTGGAACAGTTTCAATGGGAATATTTTATACAGATGTTGATACGGATTGGTTTAAAGTTTTTTTAGGAGCAATGATGTTGATTGCTGTTGTATTTAATAATTATATTAGAAAAAAAGTTACTGAGAGTAAATAATGTCAGAGTATTTAATTCAATTTAATAATATTAGTAAATTCTTCGGTAAAGTAATTGCTCTAAAAGATGTAACTATGAAGTTAAAAAAAGGAGAAATAATGTGTCTCCTTGGTGATAATGGTGCAGGAAAATCTACTTTGATTAAAATTTTAGCAGGTGTTCACAAACCTAATGAAGGTGAGATAATATTTGAAAATGATAAGATTATTTTTGACTCACCTAAGGATGCTTTAGATATTGGAATAGGAACTGTTTATCAAGATTTAGCATTAGTATCTCTAATGAGTGTTACTAGAAATTTCTTTATGGGGAGAGAACCTCAAAAAGGAATACCCTTTTTTAAAACTTTTGATATTGAGAAGGCTAATAAAATAGCAGCAGAAAGAATGGGGCAAATTGGAATTGATGTAAGAGACCCCTCTCAAGCAGTTGGAACCATGTCTGGTGGAGAAAGACAGTGTTTAGCCATCTCAAGAGCAATTTATTTTGGTGCAAAAGTACTAATATTAGATGAACCCACATCAGCTTTAGGTGTTCATCAAGCTTCTATGGTTTTAAAATATATAGTTAAAGCTGCTGCCAATGGTTTAGCAGTGATTTTAATTACACATAATGTTCACCACGCTTATCCAGTTGGAAATAGTTTTACAGTTTTAAATAGAGGAAAAAGCCTAGGCACTTTTCAAAAAAAAGATATTAGCAGAGAAGAATTATTAAGCATGATGGCTGGAGGTGAAGAACTTAATAAACTAGAAGTTGAGCTTAAAGAAATGGATCGTCTCAATACTTAATTAAATAAACTTTTTTCAAAAAAATTAATTTAATAACCTTTCGAAGGATTGATTTTATTTAAAACTGTAATTTTTTTTAAATATTTTTGCAAATTATTCAAGAAAAACTTAACCTTATCCACCATCTCGTCTTTGTATCCACCTCCAGTATGTTGTGTAAGTATCAAGTTTGGACAAGACCAGAGTGGATTATTTTTCCTTAATGGCTCCTCAGCTGTAACATCTAAAATAGCTCCTTTTAAAAAATTATTTTTAAGTACTTTTATTAAATACTTTTCATCGATTAAATTACCTCTACCAACATTAACTAAAATAGTTTTTTTTGATAAAAAGCTAATCATTCTTTTATCAAAAAGCATTTTAGTTTTTACTGTTCCAGGCAAAGCACAGATAACTATTTCTGCTTTTTTTAATTTTTTAATAAAAAAATTTTTTTTTGAGTTTGAATCAACAAAAGAATATTGGCAGTTAAATACTTTTAGATATTTTGATATTTCTTTATTTATTGATCCTTTACCAAAAAATAAAACATTTTTATTATTTAGTATTTCTAATTTAGCCCTCATTGGATCTCCGATCCATTTTTTTTCATTTTTTAGCAAAGTAAATACATCTAAACCTCTATAAAAAGAAAAAATTCCAGCCATTGTTGTTTGGGCTACTTGACAAGCAAAGAAACTTTTAAGATTAGTAATAATCACATCTTTATTTAAAAAATTTTTTTTTACATTTGAATATTCACCAAAGCCTGTTGACTCTAATTGAAGCCATTTTATTTTGCTACTTTGTTTTACCCAATTTGATGGAATATTCCCAAACACAATTTCACATTTAAGAAAATTATTATCAGCAATTTTTTTAAATTTAAAATTAGAAAAATATAAATTATGTTTTTTTAAATTATCTTTAATAATTTTTTTTTCTGAATTTTCTAACTCACATGCAATATAAATATTCATAAACTTCTATTTTAGTTAATTATTTGTGAAAAACTTGATTCTTTTATAATCATTTTTTTAAACTACTCTTCCCAATAAGAGTCACTTGGTTGCCCTCTGTCAACGACAACACATGAATAAACTGCTTTTTTATCAAATGAAAAATCTTTTTCAATTTTATCATTCATAGTGATGCCTATTCCTGAAATTTCAGGTCTTAAAAGGTTTCCATTTTTAATAACTCTTTGATCTCCAAACATTATTGGTTCTAGCTTGTACGGTATCATTGGAAATTCAACTAAATGTCCATTACATCCGAATGCAACATGATAATTTGCCATAATTGCTACGGGTCCACCCCACGCATGTACAACAGGTGTTATTTTTTTTGTTTTTGCATATTCAAATACTTCTTTCACCGCATGCATTCCTCCGATAACTGATGCATCCGGTTGAACAAAGTTGTAAATATCTAAATTTATTCTTTCTATCATTTCTAAAGGTGTGGTTATTACTTCACCTCCACAAATATCTATATTGAGAGTTTCTTTCAATTTTTTAAACCCCTTTATATCCATGGGGCCAACCGCTTCTTCTAAAAATAAAATTTTTTCTTTAGTAATATTTTTTACAAAATTAATGTAGTCTATTACATCATTTGCATTTATTGGTGGGTCAGCCAAATTTTGACACATGTCAATACCCACATCTACATCATATTTTCTAGCTTCTTTGAGTACCCAGGCTGTTCTATTAATATCAGTTGGAACTGCTCTAATTTTATATTTCTTTATTCCTAGTGTCTTTAAAAGTTCTAACTCCTCAATAAAATGTTCTTTTGTGTCACAAATTCCACCACTTCCATAAACTTCTATTTTTTCTTTTGAACTATTTCCAAATAATTTGTACGCAGGACATTTTTGAGTTTTAGATTTTGCGTCAACTAAGGCTGTTTCAATTGCACTTGTGGTGTGTCTTGCTGCTCCTTGTAATGACCAATAATCACAAACACTACATAAATCTTTATATCTTCTTAAAATATCAAGCCCATCTTTTCCAAGAAGGTATGGTGCACAAAGTTCAACGATGGATTTAAAAACATGTGGTGCAAAGACTCCCAAATAACCTTCTCCATAACCTTTTACTCCATTTTCTAATGTTACCTCAACTAATCCAATAGTTCTTTTGGGTCCATTAGGAAAACACTCTAAAATTTCTGGATGTTTCTCATCTCCATAGTCTGCACTTAATAGTATTGTTCTTATGTTTTCAATTTTACTCATTAAAACTTTAAATGAGGAACTTTAATTTTTTTCATATAATCAAGAGTTCTTTGTCTATATTTTTCACGCATATCTCTTGTTGGAGGCCTGCATCTGCTTGATGGGAGACCTACTAACTCCATACATAGTTTATCTAAATATCCATCACCAGAAGTATAGTTAGTTTCTATTTCTACCCACAGTTTATAAAAAGGCATAGCTTCTTCAACCATCATTCTGGCAATTTCTTCAAAGTTTTTTTTATTAATTTCATTAATTAATTTTGCTCCCCATTCTGGCCAAAAGTTACACATATGAACCTCAAAAGCTTTTGCATTTAACGGCTTCATTGCTGAGTATGGAAAAAATAAATTATTATCAATTATTGTAAACCGATCAGAATAAGTTGAGGTTACATCTTCAAATTCCATTGCATCAGTTCGCGGTGTTGCCCACTTTAATCCAACAATATTTGGAAGATCTTTTATTTTTTCAATAAGCTGATTGGAAACACTGGTTGAAGTCCAAAACGTATTATATAAAATTA
>Ga0308016_10000315_pt1 | contig 24868 bp, 21 predicted proteins | sample Neamet233_FD_203129 | JGI IMG/M metagenome (GOLD analysis project Ga0308016, IMG submission 203129) | Marine microbial communities from water near the shore, Antarctic Ocean - #233 | ecosystem: Environmental > Aquatic > Marine > Unclassified | place: Southern Ocean | collected 2014-07-28
GAGCCCAAAACTAATGACTAATTTAAATTTAAGGAAAAAAATTCAGTGACCAAAAAATACCAAGTTGTTGGCATTGGAAATGCCGTGTCTGATGTTATTTCTAAGACAAGTGACGAATTCCTTTCTGAAAATAACGTTACAAAAGGGATTATGCAGCTTATTGATGAATCGCGAGCAGCTGCTTTGTTTTTAGCCATGCGAGAGCGAACTGAAACACCTGGTGGATCAGTTGCAAACACAATTTCGGGACTTGGCTCTCTGGGTGTTAGTACAGCCTTTATTGGTCGCGTTGCAGATGATGATCTAGGTCGCTCTTATGCCAATGCCATGGCTGCAGAAGGAACAGACTTTCCAAATGCACCAATTGTAAATGCTGATTTGCCCACTTCACGGTCAATGATATTTATTTCTCCTGACGGGGAGCGGTCGATGAATACTTACCTAGGAATTTCTTCTGATGTTGGCCCTTCAGATGTATCTGAAAATGTGGTTTCAAATTGTGATTTTTTATTCCTTGAAGGCTATTTATTTGACAAAGACCAAGGGAAGGCAGCTTTTCGGAAAGCTGCGGACCAAGCCCAACGTTCTGGAGCGCGTGCTGGGATCTCATTATCTGATCCGTTCTGTGTAGACCGCCATCGGGATGATTTCCGTAGCTTGGTTTCTGGCTCCTTAAATTATTTTTTGTGTAATGAAGAAGAACTGAAATCACTTTACCAAACAGACGACCTGACTGAAGGTTTGATCCAGGGTGCGTCTGACTGTGACTTGGTTGTTTGCACTCGCTCGTCGGATGGTGTTTCAATTTGCCAGGGGACCATGCGCTGGGATGTTCCGGTAGTGCCGATAACACCCGTCGACGCAACAGGGGCGGGGGATCAATTTGCGGCTGGTTTTTTATATGGACTAGTAAAAGGTTTTGATCCTGAAACCTGTGGCAAGATTGGTGGTATTGCGGCTGGTGAAGTCATTGGTCACGTTGGCCCGCGTGCAGCTACCTCCATTGCGGATATACTGAAGGAAAAAGGTATCTGAAAATTAAAAGGAATTGACAAACCTGCTGTTAGATAGCGTAGCATTTTCTGACAGTTATATTTTATGATTATGGTCGATCAGTAATGACATTTTTATTAATTAGTGCCTAATTATAGAATAATTTCTATATGCATCTTGGTGTTTTGACGGGCTTTTGACAGTCAACATTACCAGGTTTTGGAGTGACTTTAACTATAATGAACTTGAGGAGCTTGAAAATGGCTTATGTTTATGATGATCAGAATATTTTTGCTAAAATCCTACGTGGAGAAATACCGAACACGACAGTATTAGAAACAGACCATTGTTTAGCCTTTAGAGATATAAATGCGCAGGCCCCAGAGCATGTTCTTATAATCCCAAAAGGCCCTTACGTATGTTTTGATCACTTCGCTAACGTCGCAAGTGATGCGGAAATTGTTGATTTCACCCGAGCAATAGCTAAAGTAACTGACGCGCTCAAGGTTGAGCCAGGTGCAGGCGGTAATGGATATAGGTTGATGGCAAACTCTGGTAAGGATGGGGTGCAGGAGGTAGCTCATCTGCACGTACATGTCGTGGCTGGGCGTCCACTCGGACGGATGCTATCGTAATTGGTATTAGTGCTGCTACTTTGTGATTTCTAGAAATACGTCCTGTAGGTCTGGCTGTTCGGTTTGAATATCTAAAATGTGTATATTTGCGGCTCGAAGTGCATCGAGGATTTCACTAGGTGAAGTTGCGTTGCGGCTATAAGAAAAGGCCATATTTCCATCATCTCGAATAATTAGGCTGACTCCATCAGGCAAATTAATCTTAGCGCTAGTGTCGGCTCGAACTACTAGCGTTTTAGTGTCAAGCTTGGACAGTAAATTAGCCGTTGTGTCTAACGCACGTATCTTACCTTCATGCATAATAGCAATCTGATCACACATTTCCTGAGCTTCTTCTAGGTAATGTGTCGTTAGTATAACTGTCATACCATCTAAATTTAATTGGCGAATGTTATCCCAAAGCATTTGTCTCAAAGCAATGTCCACGCCTGCAGTCGGTTCGTCGAGTACTAAAATCTGTGGGCTATGTACTAAAGCTTTACCCAAAAGAAGCCTTCGCCGCATGCCACCAGACAAGTTTCGAGAGTAAGCATCAGCCTTATCTTCCAATCCGATCAGGCGCAAAATTTCATGAGTTTTGCGTTGGCTTCTGGGAATACCATAAAGCCCAGCTTGCATATCTAGTGATGCGCCAGGCGTAAAAAAGGGGTCAAGGTTCAATTCTTGGGGCATTACTCCGATGGCGGCACGTGATTGCCTTGGATTTTCATCTTGGTCAAAACCCCAGATATTAACTGTACCTGAAGATTTTTTGACTAGGCCTGCGAGAATATTAATTAGAGTTGATTTTCCAGCCCCATTTGGTCCCAACAGCCCAAAAATTGTCCCTCTTGGAATATCTAGATCGATTCCTGACAGAGCTACCTTTGAATTATTTTTTTTGCTTGAGGCATAGGTTTTTTTTAACCCTCGTAATTCAATTGCATTTTGTGACATGTATGGCCTTTCAAAGTGCTTGTGGGCCGTGCCTATTTTGGTATCTTAAATGTGGACATAAGCTGGGCAATGCCCGACAGCAACCAAAAGGCAAAAAAAAATGGTAACTCAAGCACCTGAGACTAAGATTGTGGATGTACGTCGTATAGCGTGTGATGGCGGTGAGGGTGCTTTAGGTCACCCACGGGTTTGGCTGCAAATTTCGAATGAGCAGGGCTGGGTTGAATGTCCTTACTGCGATACAAAGATGGTATACAAAGATTTCAGGGATGTAGTGTAAGGAAAAGACCGATTTCCCTACAATGTAGTTGGTAGACATATTTTTAAATTCCATATGACCTACTCAAAATGGATAAAGTGCTGGTAATTTAAAGCAGTGCTGGAAGCTATAAAACTTTCATGCCACAAACCTAATAGTTAATAATTCAAGGACTTCAGTATAATGGCATTTGGGAAAGGGCATAACCTTCATCTGATTGACGGCTCAGCATTTATCTTTCGGGCGTATCACGCACTACCTCCCTTGACCCGCAAGTCAGACGGGCTTCCTGTTGGCGCTGTCGCTGGGTTCTGCAATATGTTGCAACGCTACGTAGAGAGTAATAAAGGCCCGGATGCACCAACTCACGTTGCCGTAATTTTTGATCACTCTGGAAAATCTTTTCGAAACGACATGTATGACAAGTATAAGGCTAACCGACCGCCAACACCCGAAGACCTTATCCCACAATTCCCACTTACGAGGGATGCGACCCGCGCCTTTAACATTGCATGTAAAGAGGTTGAGGGTTTTGAGGCAGACGACATAATAGCAACATTGGCTACTCAGGCCCGAACTGCGGGAGGTTCATGTACAATTATAAGCTCTGATAAAGACATGATGCAGTTGGTTGGTGATGGTGTGGTTATGCTGGATGCAATGAAGAACAAGGTGATTGATCGTGAAGGTGTGGTTGAAAAATTTGGGGTCTATCCAGAACGGGTAGTTGACGTTCAGGCTCTAGCAGGTGACAGCGCTGATAATGTACCGGGAGCTCCTGGCATCGGTGTCAAGACAGCCGCTTTATTAGTGAATGAATATAATACGCTGGAAGAGCTCTTAGACCGAGCCGGTGAAATCAAACAACCAAAGCGTCGAGAAAGCCTTCTAGACAACCGCCCACAAATTGAGCTGTCCAAGCGTTTAGTGCAGTTAGATTGTAATATGGACTTAGACTTCACACTTGATGATTTGGAAGCCGAGGATCCGGTACCTCAAGATCTACTCAGTTTTGTGGCTAAAATGGAATTTAGGACGCTCACAAAGCGTTTAGCCGAACAAATGGGTGCTGAGGCACCGTTAATTGAAAATTTTGCTGAGGTGGAGCAAAACAGTACAGCACCTGAGGCCCCGCCAATGGATGCTGAAAAATATGAGACCATCCGAGACTCGTCTTCGCTACAAGAGTGGATAGATAGTGTCTATGCTCGAGGCTATGTGGCAATAGATACTGAAACTACAGGTCTTAACGACATGCGTGCTGACCTTGTTGGGATTTGTCTATGTGTTGAGGCCGGCCGTGCAGCCTATTTACCACTAAGACACCGTGTTGGTGAAGTAGACGATTTGTTTGCGACTGACGCGCTTGCTGAAGGTCAGATGGATCAGACTGAGGCGCTTGGAATGTTGAAGCCAATGTTGGAAGATACAGCGATCATCAAAATTGGACAAAACATGAAGTATGATGCCAAAATATTGGCTCGAGTTGGGATTAAAATTAACCCTATTGATGATACCATGTTGATGAGCTACGCGCAAAACGGTGGATTGCACAATCATGGCATGGATTTTTTGAGTGAACGATATTTAGGTCATATACCGATACCAATAAAAACTCTTTTGGGCACAGGTAAAACAGCAATAACTTTTGACAGTGTTCCAATAGATGAGGCAACAAGATATGCGGCTGAGGATGCAGATATTACTTTGCGGCTCTGGCAATATTTGAAACCTAAATTACATCTTAAAAAAGTTACCACTGTTTATGAAACCCTCGAGCGCCCGTTGGTCCCTGTTTTGGTTGAGATGGAGATGCATGGGATTAAAGTTGACCGGGATGTACTTAGCCGCATGTCTAATGGCTTTGCACAAAAAATGGCATCACTTGAATTTGAAATCCATGAGTTGGCAGGCCGCAGTTTTAACTTAGGGTCACCCAAACAGCTTGGTGAAATATTGTTTGATGAAATGGGCATGCCTGGTGGCAAAAAGGGTAAAACAGGAGCATATGCAACAGGTGTTGATGTTCTGGAAGACTTGGCAACGGAACATACTCTTCCTGGCCGGGTTCTTGATTGGCGGCAACTTAGCAAATTAAAGTCGACTTATACGGACGCTCTGCAGGACCACATCCACCCTGAAACAGGGCGAGTTCATACCTCGTACTCAATTGCTGGTGCGATTACTGGGCGATTAGCTTCGACAGATCCTAATTTGCAAAATATTCCAATCCGCAGTGAAGATGGAAGAAAAATACGTGAGGCCTTTGTGGCAGACACTGGCAAGTCTTTAGTGGCACTAGACTATTCGCAAATCGAACTTCGAATTTTAGCTCACATAGCTGATATAGCGTCTCTCAAGCAGGCTTTTGCTGATGGAATTGACATACATTCACTGACTGCCAGCCAGATGTTTGATGTACCACTGGGGGAGATGACCCCTGAAATTCGGCGTAAAGCTAAGGCAATAAATTTTGGAGTAATTTATGGGATCTCTGGTTTTGGGTTAGCACGAAACTTAAGGATACCTCGAGCTGAGGCACAGGCTTTTATTGATACTTATTTCCAGCGTTTTCCTGGAATTCGTACCTATATGGATGACACTGTCATGTTTGCAAAAGAAAACGGATATGTAAAAACATTATTTGGCAGGAAAATTCATACACCAGAAATTGGGGCAAAGGGCCCCCATGCTGGCTTTGCAAAACGTGCTGCGATAAATGCACCCATTCAGGGGACGGCGGCAGATGTAATTCGTCGCGCAATGGTTCGTATGCCAGAAGCGATTTCAGGCATTCCTGCTAAGATGCTACTTCAAGTCCATGATGAGTTACTGTTTGAGGTAGAAAATGCAGCAGTGGATCAGCTGAAAATGGTAGCAAAGGAAGTAATGGAAAAGGCTAGTCTGCCAACAATAAAGCTGGATGTACCGTTAATTGTGGATGCTGGAGTTGGAAAAAATTGGGCAGAAGCACACTAGTTTATGTTTTTGATGTAACTGTATCTGTAAATTAATTGCCCTAACCTGTGGGTGGATGGATGGACTGATTAGATTAAATTTTGTGGTATTATGGTCCTTTAGATCAGCATGAGGTAGGTCACTATCATCCGTTAATTATCGCAACTACCTTATGTCATTTTTGGGTTTAAGTTACAGCGAAATTTATACTAATGTTGACACTAACAATAGGGGCAACCCCATGGCAAAGCGAAGGCTCTCTGCGGCAACTATAGCGGCCCAGGCTGGTGGATATATCGATCAGGCAAGTGGTGGTGTGGTGCCGCCCATTCAACCCAGTACAACATTTGTGCGTGACCGCGATTACGCGCCACATGCAAGTGGGAACATTTATGCTCGTGATGATAGTGATACTGTTCAGATAGCAGAAAATATTTTAGCTCAACTGGATGCTGCGCAGGCAGCCCTTTTGTTTCCGAACGGCATGGCTGCTATAGCTGCAGTCTTCCGAGCTTTACCGACTGGCGCTACGGTTCTTGTTCAGGCCCAAATCTATTGGGGTACGACTAAATGGGTTCGAGATTTTTGCAATCGTCGTGGAATGGTGTTGGTCGAGGGAGATTTAAGTAAACTGGACATTATCGAAAAACTTTGTGCTCACCATGAGCCCAATATGGTTTTTATTGAGACGCCTTCAAACCCTTGGTTGCGTTGTACAGACATCGCCCATGCCGCGAAAACAGTTCATAATGTTGGGGGGCGATTGGTGGTAGATGCAACTGCAGCTACGCCAATTTTGACCCGAGTTTTAGATTTTGGTGCTGACATTGTAATGCATTCAGCCACAAAGGGGCTCAACGGTCATTCAGATGTGTTGGCAGGTGTGTTGGCCACTAACGAAACAGAATCTCCCCACTGGAAGGCAATTCTAATGGATCGCCATGACGCTGGAGCCGTAATTGGGAGTTTTGAAGCCTGGTTGTTGATACGCTCGTTACGGACTTTGCATCTTCGTGTTGAGCAGATGTCAAAAAATGCCCAGATGGTTGCTGAATATCTTCAGGCTCACCCAAACGTTCAAGAGGTTTTCTATCCCGGCCTAACTGATTTTGAGGGACACAATACTGCTAAGTTACAGATGCAGGGCGGATATGGCTCACTCCTGTCCTTTTGTATCAAAGGGGATAGGTTAAAAGCATTGCGTATTGTAGGTAAGCTGGACCTTTTCCACCGTGCAACTTCGATGGGTGGAGTGGAAAGCCTAGTAGAGCACAGACACACTATTGAGCCAAATACAGGGATACCGGAAAACTTACTACGCTTGTCCGTGGGCATTGAAGATGTTGATGATTTGATTGCAGACCTTGGTCAGGCCCTGGCATGAATTTTATTTTTTAGACATGTTTGAGGTATCATAAAAATTTGTTAATTATTTTTAATAAGCCTTTCAACGTGCTGTCACAGTTCACAGACGAGGCGACGCACAACCTTCAACGTGAAACGTTATCTGCGTACGTTCCAGTGCCTCATGTATATCCTGCGGGTCGGCTGGATAGAGACAGTGAGGGATTGTTGTTACTGACCGATAATGGCAAACTTCAAGCGAGCATTACCCAACCAAAAAGCAAAATGCCCAAAACTTATTGGGTACAAGTGGAAGGTACGCCAACTGTCGATGAACTTTCTAAATTACAGGATGGATTAGCTTTGAAAGATGGAATGACAATTCCTGCAAAAGCATGTTTTATGAGTGAACCAAAAAACCTTTGGCTGCGAGATCCGCCTATTCGAACACGCAAAACTGTGACAGACAGCTGGATTGAATTGACTATTGTAGAGGGTAAAAATCGACAGGTTCGACGAATGACTGCAGCGATAGGCCACCCAACGCTTCGTTTGATTAGAACTGCAATTGGTGGCTGGTCTTTAGGTGATCTCCAGCCTGGTGAATACCGCTTTATGACGTAAAGCCTTTGCAAAATCTACAATTTGTCTAAAATAGAATTATGCAACATTTAGATCTTCAAATGATTGACGGCTTGGCTATTGTCACCTTGAACCGTCCCAGTAAAAAAAATGCCCTATCAAAAATTTTATTTGAGGAGCTTTTTGATGTGGGCACCCAGCTGCAGAAAAAAGAGCGTCTACGGGCTGTTATTTTAACTGGTGCAGGAAATAATTTTTGTGCAGGAATTGATTTGAATTTTTTACAGACGCTCTTGCCACGTATGGAAGAAGTTCAAGATCAAATGTGTAATCCACCGGTGGGTGAGGATGCAAATTGGTTTCAAAGACCTTGTTACATTTGGCGCCTTCTTCAAGTTCCAGTGATCGCTGCTATTGATGGAATTTGTATTGGTGCTGGCCTACAATTAGCTTTATCTGCTGATATTCGTTTGGCATCCCCTACCACACGCATGAGCATTATGGAGTCTAAGTGGGGGCTAATCCCTGATATGGGGATCACACAAGTTTTGCCCCAGCTGATGCGGGCTGATCAAGCAAAAGAGTTAATGATGACTGGACGGATGCTGGATGCAACGGCATCTGAGCGGGTAGGTCTGATTACTCGAATAGTAGCTGATCCCCTATCTGCTGCAAAAGATCTAGCAAAAGAAATTATGGGTCTTAGTCCTGAAGCTGTGAACGGTAGCAAGGTCCTTATAGACAAGACATGGAATTTATCGCCCGGCCTTGGCTTGGCAGTTGAAGCTCAAATGCAGTCTAAAATTATAGGCACACCAAATCAGATAGAGTCAGTCGTAGCCAGGCTAGAAAAACGCTCTGCGAATTTTAAATAGTTGCATGATTAGTATTTATTTAACTTCTTAAGCTGCAGGCATCTTTAACTATATCTGACTAAAACGACATTTTGTCGAAAACGGCATAGAAAACTAATTTTTTTCATGGAAAGTAAGGCTGTCAAAATAAAAAAGGTAGCACTACATATGCCTGGCCTAGAGCCTCCTTACAGGATCCCAACATCTACAAGCCTCGTTCTGCGTGGAAACTTCATGTTGATGATCTCCATGATAACGTGGGCCGCAGGTTTCCCAGCTGCGGACTATTTGCTGCACCATGGTTGGGGCTCCCTTCTCATCATCAATATGCGTTATATTTTAGTAATAGGAGTCTTATTACCACTTTGGATTTTTGTGGATGGACCTCGTGCAGTGTTGGATGCAAATTGGATACTTGGTCTTTGGGTGGGCGGCATCTCATTTGGATTTGGGGCCTACCTATTGATTGTCGCCCAATATTTAACGGATCCAGTTCTTGTAGCAATTATAGCTGCTGCAATGCCTATTGCAGCTACAACAATTGAGGTCTTCTATAAGGAGCGTGTACTAAAATGGCGGTTTTTTTTGGGATTGGTTTTCACGGTTTTTGGAGGTGTTATTGCGGCAGGTCAGGCCCAAGCAGCCTCGTTTAGCTTAGGAATTCTATTAGCAGTAATTGCAACATTTTTATTTGCCTGGGGATCTCATACTACCGTTCGCAGTTTCCCAAAACTCACCACACTGGGCCGTATGACTATTACCTTTTCTGGTGGTTTTGTTGCAGTAGTCTTGGCTGCGGCAATCTCATTATTACTAGGGCATGAGCTTTTCCCAGTGCGATCAGTCACTCTCTATGACTTGGGAATGATTAGCATTTACAGTTTTTCTGCAATCATGATTTCGCAATATTTTTGGCTACGTGGCGTAGAGCGTTTGGGCATTGCTTTAGCATCTTTTCATATAAATACTGCGCCTTTTTATGTGATGCTGTTTTTGTTAGTTTTAGGTTCAGCTTGGAGTTGGACCCAGGCCATTGGAGCTAGTTTTGTGGCGTTCGGGGTGCTTTTGGCTCAACTTAGGCGATAACTTTTAACCTTCTAGATCTTTTGATGGGATAATTGGAAAAAAGGTCATTTTTGAATTTAGTCCAAACCAGCTTTGGCCCCTTAAAGGCTTATGGATGCCAATGTCTACCAGTCGGTAGAAGCTTTTTCGATCAATAAGGGCCTCAAGTCCATCACGTACCAAAACATAGGGTGCGGGTTCTCCAGTTTTTTTGTCGCGTTCAATACGGATAGGGTTCTTGGGACCAGCCACCATTTCGTCACCAACCTGCGTGGTGAAATGTAGGTCTCCATTGACCTGATTGAAATCGACTGCAACAAAAGGTGCATCGTCCACTATTATGCCAACTTTTTCCACTGGCGTGACAAGGAAATAATTATCACCCTCCCTTTTTAAAATAGAAGAAAACAGCTTTACTAATGCTGGCCTTCCAATTGGCGTTCCGAGATAAAACCAAGTTCCATCTCTTGCAATCCGAATATCGAGGTCTCCACAAAATGGAGGGTTCCAAAGATGTACTGGTGGCAAACCCTTGCCTTTATTGGCTGCGTTAACACTTGCAACAAGGTTTTCGGCTGATGGAGTATTAATAATTTTTTCACTCATGTCTTCCCGCCCCTTTTCGTCGTGCTAACCTATATGTAGAACGTTGTTAATTTTTATGTAGAACTTTGTTAATTTATATGAGGCAATATCATGACTGAAGCAAATACGCTTGTCACGCAAATTGAGAAACTCGGTGAAAAAATCGATGAAGTGCGTGCAATGATTAGCCAGGTTTTTATTGGCCAAGATCAGGTTATAGATCAGGTTTTAACAACACTTTTAAGTGGTGGCCACGCGATTTTGGTGGGGTTACCTGGCTTGGGAAAAACTCAGTTGGTAGAAACACTTTCAATAGTGATGGGCTTACACGGCAACCGAGTGCAATTCACCCCTGATTTGATGCCTGCAGATATTCTTGGTTCTGAAGTGCTGGAAGCAGGAGAGGATGGATCAAAGTCATTTAGATTCATAAAAGGCCCAGTCTTTTGCCAATTACTCATGGCTGATGAAATTAACCGTGCCAGCCCACGAACACAGTCTGCACTTTTGCAGGCTATGCAAGAGCGGACTGTTACAGTCAGTGGACAAAACTGGCAGCTGGGATCTCCATTTCACGTTTTAGCAACACAAAATCCGATTGAACAAGAAGGAACCTATCCGCTTCCAGAAGCGCAGCTGGACCGTTTTATGTTGGAAATTCAAGTTCAATACCCAGATCGTTCTTCCGAGCGAGAGATTTTACTAGCAACTACGGGTACTAAGGAAATTTCTGTAAGCCCAGTGTTTGATCCCAGCCAGATTTTAGCTGCGCAAACTTTAATTCGCCGTATGCCGGTTGGTGATAGTGTAGTTGAGTTAATTTTAGATTTGGTTAGAGCTTTTCGTCCTGAGGATCCCTCAGCGCCTGATTTGGTAAAGGAAAACATGCGCTGGGGCCCAGGACCTCGTGCGTCACAGGCTTTGATGCTAGCGGTGCGGGCGCAAGCATTACTACGTGGTGACTTAGCACCATCTGCCGTTGATGTTGCCTCATTGGCACCGGCAGTTTTAAACCACCGAATGGCTATGGGCTTCGCGGCCCAATCCCGAGGAATGACCCAATTGGAATTGATTTCTGAAGTGACAAACTTAATTCTTCGAAAGAAAGGTGTCGCTTGACGCATCAAAAACTTTTGAATGCTGGTCTAGAACTTGCCGACGGCTGGCCACAATTGCTGGCGCAGGCGCAAAGCCTTGCTAATAGCTTCGTAGCTGGTGGGCACGGCCGCCGTAGGGCAGGTGTTGGAGATACCTTTTGGCAATTCCGTCCAGCACAGCAGGGTGATAATCTAAGGGACATTGATTGGCGCAGAACCGCGCGAGGGGATGATAAATTCGTTCGCCAAAATGAATGGCAAGCTGCCCAATCAATACAGTTTTGGGTTGATGGAAGCGCCAGTATGCAGTTTTTTAGTTCTGCAGAAAGTAAACATTATCGTGCGGCTTGCGTGTCTTTGGCCCTTGCAATTTTACTTACTAATGCCGGTGAGCGGGTAGGTACAGTTGACGGTAAATTGCCAACCAAACAGGGTCGGGGCCAAGTTGAAGAGTTGGCGAAGCTGTTTAGTCTCCAAACGAAAGACGATTTTGGTAGTCCAGAAATAGATTATTTTCAGTCACAAAGTCTGGCAGTTTTTGTTTCTGATTTTTTTGGTGATATCACACTTCTTGAAAAAGCAGTTACCGCCGCCGCTAATCTGGGGGTATCTGGAGTGCTTTTGATGATTTTGGATCCTGAAGAAATTTCGTTTCCCTTCTCTGGCCGAACAGTTTTTGAAAGCATGGCAGGGGAAATTCGCCATGAAAGTCAACAAGCGGGTGGCTTGAAATCAAAATATCAGACTATATTAAAAAACCGGCAAGCAATATTGCGTGCCCTTGCAAAGTCTGTGGGCTGGCAGTTTCACTGTGACACTACGGGCTCATCCCCGGCCGATACATTGATATGGCTTCATCGGGCTTTAGAGCATCGCCGATGATTGTTTTTGAGGTTTTGGGAATAACTAGGCCTTGGCTTCTTCTGGCTCTGATTCTCTTGCCAATTTTATGGTTTTTTTTGCGTGCGGTACCACCTGCTCCAAAAATACGCCGGTTCCCAGGTGTTAGTCTACTTCTTGAACTTAAAGATAATGATATCCAGCCTGATAAGACTCCATGGTGGCTTTTAGCCTTAAGGGCAATAATTATTGGTATTTTGATCGTTGGCTTTGCGGGACCTTTTTTAAACCCTGAACCTATCGAAAACAAAAATACTAACCTGCTGATTGTGATGGAAGGAAGTTGGGCTGATGCGCCCAATTGGAATGCCCAAAAAAAAGAAGCATTGCAGGTTGTTAAAAAGGCAAAAAATTCTGGGCAAAAAGTAGCTTTTTTACAATTGACCGATCCAAACCAAAGTTTGGTCTTTTCCGCGGCGTCTGATGCCCAGAGAAAAATTCAGACAGCAGAGCCCAATGCATGGCTCCCAAGTAGTGGCCTTGAGAGGTTACTAATCAATCTGGATAGTTTTGATACTTATTGGATTGGGTCTGCTGTTCAGTGGCCAATGCAAAGTAAGTTTACAGAAGCCTTATTAAATAAAGGCAACGTAAAGGTCTCTAAATCTAAAGTGGCGTTGTTTGGGCTATTACCAACTAGTTTTACCGAACAGGGTATCGAAGTTAATGGGATCAGGCTTAAGTCAAAGACCGCTGAGCAGGTTTCTATCAATGTTATGGGGCTGGACCCCTCGGGTGTAGAACGAAATCTTCAAATTGCTGTCTTAAATTTTAAAGCAGGCATATCTCAGGCTTCTCAGGTAATCGAGTTACCCAAAGAGATACGAAATCGAATTACCCGGATAATTGTTCTTGGCCAGCAATCAGCAATTGGTGTGCGGATAGTAGGCGAGAACAACCGTCGTTCGGAAGTTGCGATTATTTCTGGAGATGTCGCTGCGCGAGAGGGATTGAAGTTACTATCTCAGGAATACTATCTCGCTAAGGCACTCAAACCGTCCCATGATTTGATTGATGGAACTATTGAGGACATTTTATTAGCTAACCCAGATGCTATAATACTTGCTGATATCGCCAAAGTTGGCGCAAAGGTAGCCATGATGGAGTGGATTGAGAGGGGTGGTACGCTGATACGCTTTGCTGGTCCAAGCTTGGCGGCAAAAAACCATGATCTAGAGAAAGCTGATGCCTTGATGCCAGTCAAGTTGCGGAGGGGAGGTCGCTCACTGGGTGGAGCAATGTCTTGGGGATCGCCAAAAACACTACAGCCCTTCAAGGCAGATACTCCGTTTTTTGGCCTTCCAACGCCTACAGAAGTGAAAGTTACGGCTCAAGTATTAGCACAACCAAGCCCTAACTTGGCCACACATGTGATTGCACGATTGAGTGATGGTACGCCGCTAGTTACCCAAAAACTACTGGGCCAGGGGCGGGTAGTGCTATTTCATGTCACCGCAAATACAGAATGGTCCAATTTACCACTTTCAGGACTATTTGTTTCAATGCTGGATAGGCTGGTAAGTAACAGTACCTCATCCTCTTTTGAGCCTGTTGCCCTCATTGGGACTACTTGGAAACTGAGCCAGGAATTAAACGCTTTTGGCAATCTTAAATCTGTTGTTGATCGTGTTGGAATTGATGGCCAGGTTCTTGTGAGTGGGGGCATTGCAAGCAAGACCCCACCGGGGGTTTATGAAAGAGAAAAGCTCCGTTGGACAAGAAATCTTCTTCAAGAAGATGGCAAATTTAAGCTAGCAATCTGGCCGTCGGCGGTAGATTTAGTTGGTCCGTCTGCGTCTCAGCTGCAATCTCTAATGGCTTTATTTTTGATTATTGCCTTAGCCTTATTAGGGATTGATATCTTAGCATCTCTGTGGCTTTCAGGGAAGTTCTGGGGAATGGGGGCTGCGTTTGCAGCTCTGTTTATATTTCTTAGTTTTGCAGCTGATGATGCAAGAGCTGAATTAGCCAGTGACCGCTCACTTACAGCTACTCGCGATGTAGTTCTCGCCTATGTGCGTACTGGAGAGGTTTGGCAAGATGAAATATCATCTGCTGGGTTGCTGGGTCTTTCCTTAGCCCTGAACCAGCGAACGTCAGTTGAACCGGCAGCACCTGTGGGGGTTTCCCTTGGGGTCGATGAACTCTCATTCTACCCGTTCCTATACTGGCCAATAACTTCGGATCAGAAAGCACCAACTGCAGATGAGTTACAAAAGCTGAACCGTTATCTGAAGGGTGGTGGTCTAATCTTATTTGATACCAAAGACGCTAATTTTTCTCAGTTTGGACAAAGTACAATTGAAGCCCAAACCCTACAGAAAATAACTGTTGGCCTGAATTTACCTCCTCTTTCCTTAATCCCACAGGACCATGTTCTGACCCGCAGCTTTTATCTTCTACAAGAATTTCCAGGGCGGCATGTGGGGGCGGCAGTCTGGTTAGAGGCGAGCAGTGGAAGAAAAAACAACACAACAGAAACGCCATTTGGCAACTCTAATGATGGCGTTACCCCAGTCATTATTGGTGGAAATGATTGGGCTTCTGCATGGGCTATTGATAGTTCTGGGCAACCACTTTTGCCTGTTGGCACTGGATTTTCGGGTGAAAGGCAACGAGAAATAGCAATGCGTTTTGGCATTAATCTGATTATGCATGCGCTGACTGGAAACTATAAATCTGATCAGGTTCACATCCCCGCTTTATTGGACCGTTTAGGAAAATGATCAAAAGTACAATTTTCTTTGACCCCTTGATACCAACTTCAGTTATCGCATTGGTTGCAGGATTAGCTGCTATTTTAATATTTATTTCTATTGTTCGGCGACTATCAGGATGGGCGTGGCGTGGCTTTGCGGTGTTGTGTGTATTATTAGCATTAGTCAATCCAGCTTTAAAAACTGAAGATCGTCAGTCAGAGCCGGACGTAGTAATTATAATAGTTGATAAAACTTCGAGCCAACAGCTCAAGAACCGTCCTGATCAAAACGCGAAAGCTTTAGATCATATAGGTTCGATGCTCGAAGCCCGGACTAATACTGTGACACGTATAATTGAGGTGGCAGATGTAACAGGTAACAAAGGCTCTTTGCTAATGTCGGCTTTGTCAGATGCTATTGCAGAGGAGCCACAAGATCGTTTGGCAGGGGTAATAGTTATTTCGGACGGTCAAATCCATGACGCTGATTTAGTTCCAATTATTAATGCCCCCCTCCATCTCTTATTAACTGGTGAGCCAGAGGACTGGGACCGTAAATTAGTGGTAAAAAATGCTCCAGGCTTTGCCATTTTAGGTGAGCCTGTGGTTTTATCAGTTATGCTAGAAGATCAAGGTGCAGCGCCTAAAGGAACATTTGCTGAGATTTCTCTCTCCATTGATGAAAACCCAAAAACTCAATACAAAATTCCCTTAAACCAAGTTGTGGAGATTGAGGTCCCGTTAAGTCACGGTGGAATTAACGTTTTGCAATTCTCGACACCAGAAATTCCTGGTGAACTTACAGGACAAAATAATTTCGCCGTTATTCAGATTAATGCGGTGAGGGAACGGCTGCGTGTTCTATTGGTGTCAGGTGTTCCGCATCCGGGTGAGCGCACTTGGAGAAATCTTCTGAAATCTGATAGCAGTGTCGATCTGGTACATTTTACTATTTTGCGTCCGCCTGGAAAACAAGATGACGTGCCAGTAACAGAACTATCTTTAATAGCGTTTCCAACACGCGAGTTGTTTTTAGAGAAGATTGATGAATTTGATTTGATCATTTTTGATCGATATAGGCGCCGAGGTCTTTTGCCTGCGACCTATTTTGAGAGCATTTCAGATTACGTACGTAACGGTGGTGCTATTTTGGTTGCTGCAGGTCCTGACTTTGCCGGAGTTAATAGTCTGTATCGATCCCCTTTGGGTTCTATATTGCCTGGGCGGCCTACTTCTCGTGTTTTTGAGGAACCTATTTTGCCAATTGTTACGGACCTTGGCCACAAACATCCAGTAAGTCAGGGTTTAGAGGATTTTGCACCTGAGCAGGGTTGGGGTCGTTGGATGCGTCAAATTGAATTAGAGGCTACATCTGGTGACGTTTTGATGGTTGGAAAACTTGATCAACCATTACTTCTAGTTGATCGGGTTGGCGCTGGGCGTGTGTCACTTCTGGCCTCAGACCACGCATGGCTGTGGGACCGAGGCTTTGAAGGAGGTGGTCCGCAAGCTGAGTTACTGCGCAGATTGGCGCATTGGTCGATGAAGGAACCTGAGCTTGAGGAGGAGGCCTTATTTTCAACTTCTACTGAAGCTGGTTTGAGAGTTACCCGCCGCAGTATAAAAAATGAGGGTATTCTGGAACTTGAGGTTACTGCTCCAAATGGAGATTTAATGTCTTTTGTTTTTGATGAAACTTCTCCTGGACGTTATGAAGCCTTAGTTTCTAGTGATCAGCAGGGAGTTTATCGTTTGCGATCAGATGATCTTGAAGTTGTTGCCGCTTTGGGCCCGATAGCGCCACGCGAATTTGTTCAGACTATTGCTTCGGCGGAGCCTTTTGACACCATTTTAACAAAAACTGGTGGTACTACGAACCTAATTTCGTTTAATCTACCAAAGCTACGCAATATCCGCAGTGGTCGACCTGCCTATGGGCGAGGTTGGATTGGGCTTCTCAAGCGTGATGCATATACCATCCAAGGTGTTGAAATTCGACGGCTCCTTTCGCCATGGATTTATCTATTTTTAGCTTTGTCTAGTCTGGTATTTGGCTGGATCAGGGAGGGCCGGGTCAATTGAATTGGTGGGGTTCATGGTGACTAAAAAATAAAATTAGCTGGCCATTTTCAGCAACTGGCTTGTTAATGATATAAATTGGTTATATTTATTGACCAATCTGGAGATTTATTATGGAAATGCCTCAGCCTAATTTAGAAGTTCTGCGGAAAAAATTGGAAATTGTGACTGCGTTACTGGAGGTTTTGCCTCGTGAGGCTGTGATTGATAATCCCGCTGAGACTAAGGCTTATGAATGTGATGCTTTGACGGCATATCGCTGTCCGCCAATGATTGCTGTATTGCCCTCCACAACACAGCAAGTGTCAGATGTTTTGAAAATTTGCTATCATCACGAAGTGCCCGTGGTGCCTCGAGGTTCAGGTACATCTTTGGCTGGTGGCGCATTGCCTACTGCGGATAGCGTTATATTAGGTGTAGCTAAGATGAATAAAGTCTTAGAAACAGATTATGAAAACCGGGTGATAAAAGTTCAAAGTGGACGAACAAATTTGAGTGTGTCTGGGGCGGTTGAGGAAGAGAACTTCTTTTACGCCCCTGATCCTTCGAGTCAGTTGGCTTGTGCCATTGCAGGAAATATAGCGATGAACTCTGGCGGTGCGCATTGCCTAAAATATGGCGTCACAACCAATAATCTTCTCGGTGTCAAAATGGTTATGATGGACGGTGAGATTGTTGAGATTGGTGGTAGTTACCTTGATTCTAGTGGGTTGGACATCTTAGGTGTTATTTGTGGTTCTGAAGGCCAACTTGGAGTAGTCACAGAAGCCACCCTTCGGATTTTGCCGAAACCTGAAGGGGCGCGTCCTGTGATGATTGCCTTTAACAGCAACGAAGTTGCAGGGACTTGTGTCGCTGACATTATCAAAGCTGGTGTATTGCCCGTGGCGATAGAGTTCATGGATCGCCCAATCATTGAAATCTGTGAAAAATTTGCAAAGGCAGGCTATCCCGAATGTGAGGCACTATTAATAGTTGAAGTTGAAGGTTCTGAAACAGAAATTCAAGATCAGATGGACCGCATTAGTTCGATAGCAAAACGGCATAGCCCAATCGAGCTGCGTCAAAGTCAATCAGAAGCAGAAAGTGCAGCTATATGGTTAGGCCGAAAATCAGCATTTGGTGCGGTAGGTCAGGTTTCTGATTATATGTGTTTGGACGGGACGATCCCAGTATCTGCTCTGCCCCAAGTATTGCGTCGAATAGAAGAGCTTTCAAAAAAATATGGATTAAAAGTGGGAAATGTTTTTCATGCTGGTGATGGAAATATGCACCCACTTATTATGTATGACGCAAATAAAGACGGTGACCTCGCCCTGTGCGAGGCAATGGGTGCCGAGGTACTTAGACTGTGCGTAGAGGTTGGTGGATGTCTTACAGGCGAACATGGGGTTGGGATTGAAAAACGTGATTTGATGGAAGATCAGTACAGCCTAAATGATTTAGAAGTTCAGATGTCAGTTAAGGATGTCTTTGATCCAAAATGGTTACTTAACCCTGCCAAGGTGTTCCCCTTATCAGCCTCTGAAAACAGACGCCTTGGATGAGTGGCACTCTTTATCCAATCGATGAGTCGGACCTTTCGGATGCTGTTTCTGGTGCAATAGGGCCTTTGCAGATTTTGGGTGGAGGCACTCGTCCTATTGGCCGAATTATAAAGGCTCAGAAATTAAGTACAGAAATGCTCAAAGGAATAGTAACTTACGAACCTGGGGCGTTAACCATGGTAGCCAAGAGTGGAACACCTATTGCGGAGATACAAACTGAGCTTGCTGCTGAAAACCAACGATTAGCGTTTGAGCCAATGGACTATCGGGGTTTATTAGATACCGATGGTGCCCCAACTTTGGGAGGGGTTGTTGCTGCTAACGTTTCGGGACCTCGCAGAATTCAAGTTGGTGCGGCTAGAGATTTTACACTGGGGCTCTCATTTGTAGATGGAAATGGCCAACTATTGAAAAATGGTGGCCGGGTTATGAAAAATGTAACAGGGTATGATTTAGTGAAGTTGATGGCAGGTTCTTGGGGCACATTGGGAGTTTTAAGTGAGGTTGCTTTAAAGGTTTTACCTGCCAGTGAAACGCAAACTACATTAGAAATTCATGTTACATCATGGGAGCAAGCAGTGGGTTGTATGTCTGCTGCCTTACGCACCCCATTTGATGTAAGTGGAGCTGCCACCCAGTGTGATAAATACGGAAAAATTGGAGTGTTAGTCCGAGTTGAGGGTTTTGAGGCATCAGTTGTTTATCGGATAGAGCAATTGAAGGCTAAGCTTTCTGAATTTGGAAATATTACTGAGCTTCCAGATCCTTGGCTTGAAGTCAAAAATTTAAACAGCTGGAAGCCACTTAACACAGTGTGGCGTATATCGGTACGCCCCACTGACGCATTGAAAATTCTTGAGTTAATGCGTCTACTCCAAAAAGATCGGGGATTTCAATGTCAGTTAGATTGGGGAGGTGGCCTTATTTGGATTGGTCTTAATGTGGAGCAGGCTAATGATGTGGCGTCCTGTACACAGGTACACGAATCCCTGCAGGTTCTGGTTGCAACTTTGGGTGGCCATGCAAATTTAATAAAGTCAAAAATATTATCAAATTTGGATATTACACATTTTCAACCACTGCCTCGTGCTGTGAGTATAATTACAAAAACATTGCGCCAAAAATTTGATCCCCGTGGTATTTTGAACCCCCAGAGAATGAGTTAATGCAAACACACTTTACTGAAAAGCAGCTTAAAGACCCAAAGGTCAAACATACAAATGATATACTGCGTAGCTGTATTCATTGTGGGTTTTGCACGGCTACCTGCCCAACCTACCATGTATTGGGTGATGAGTTAGATAGTCCACGAGGTAGGATTTATCTCATAAAAGATATGCTTGAAAATAACCGCACGCCTGATGTCAAAACGGTACAGCATATAGATCGCTGCCTGTCATGTTTAGCCTGTGTGTCGACCTGTCCATCGGGTGTGAATTACATGCACTTAGTTGATCATGCACGTGAATACATTGAGCAGAACTATCGGCGAAGTTTATCAGACCGATTATTACGTTGGATTTTAGCTCGTATTTTGCCATTTCCAAACCGGTTTCGTATAGCTTTGCTAGGCGCAAAGGTTTTTAGGTTTCTCGGTTACTTAATACCTGACCCGAGGATAAAAGCGATGTTCGAAATGGCACCGCAGAAAATTCCACCACGCAGCACTAATGATGAGCCTCAAATATTTCCTGCTAAGGGTAGCATGAAGATGCGGGTGGCCTTGATGACTGGTTGTGCACAACGAGCTTTAAATACAGATATCAACGATGCCACAATTCGCCTTCTGACACGGCATGGTGCTGAGGTTGTTGTACTCAAGCAAGGTTGCTGTGGGGCTTTGACCCATCACATGGGGAAATCGATGGAGAGCCATCGAACTGCAGCAGTTAATATCCATGCTTTTGCTGATGAAGATAATGCTCGGGGGCTCGACGCTGTTGTGATCAATACGTCAGGATGTGGGACAACCGTCAAAGACTATGGCCATATGTTTTCTGGTGATTTACTAGAAAAAAAAGCTTTGCAAGTGGCTGCTTTGGCTCGGGATGTAAGCGAAGTACTTGTTGATCTTGAACTCCCCAAATTGCCAGATCAAGGGATGCGTGTGGCCTATCACGCAGCCTGCTCGCTGCAGCATGGCCAACAGATCAAAACATACCCTAAAGATCTATTACGGCAGGTTGGTTTCAAGGTTTTTGAGCCGGAGAATAGTCACTTATGCTGTGGGTCAGCTGGGACCTATAATCTGATGCAGCCCAAAATTTCAGGTCAATTAAAAAGCCTCAAGGTTGAAACTCTGGAAGCAAAATATCCAGATGTAATTGCTGGTGGTAACCTGGGTTGCATGATGCAAATTGGCAGTGGGACGGAATTGCCTATCGTACACACTGTCGAGTTGCTGGATTGGGCAACAGGTGGTCCCAAGCCACCAGCTTTTTTTGGAAAGTCCAGTTGAATGTAGTTCGCCTAAACTGCTCTAATTTTTTTATTTAAATAACTTAAAAATAGAAAACAGCTGGTTGTTTTGAAATACTGCACTCTTGAAGATTCCAAAACTCATTCCCACATAAAGAGAGGATTGCCCATATGGGGATCCTTAGAAAATGACCTCGCCCTATTTGGGAGGGTTAAATAGAAATCGCTTTGAAAGGATTATATTATGCGTTCGTTTGATTTTGCACCACTCCATCGCGCCACCATTGGCTTTGATCAAATCACAGAACTAATGGATCGTGTGTCTAGCAATAACGATAGCCAGTCCAATTACCCACCCTATAATATCGAAAAGGTGGCTGAAGATGGATATCGTATTTCTATTGCAGTTGCTGGATTTGCAGAAACTGATATCGTATTGGAGGTTAAAGAAAATACACTCCACGTTTCAGCTCGCAAACCTGAGGTAGCAGATGAAAAAGTATATCTGCACCGGGGTATTGCTACGCGCTCTTTTGATCGCAAATTCCACTTGGCTGACCACGTACGTGCGACGACAGCTAGTCATGTTGATGGGATGTTGCACATAGATCTGGTTCGTGAAGTACCAGAGGCTTTGAAGCCTCGGCGTATTGAAATCAATAGTACGGATCCGCTTCAGGTCGCGGCAACTTCTAACTAATTTATAGGTAAACAATAATATACTAGGGAGCAGACTTATTGTGTTCCCTAGTTTTCTGGCTATTACTTAGCTAAGTTTTTGCGTTTATACCGACATGCAAATATATTTCATTTCTAAATATTCATCCATGCCATGGTGACTGCCTTCTCGGCCCAAGCCAGACTGCTTTACGCCACCAAAAGGCGCCACTTCAGTAGAAATGATCCCAGTATTTACACCAATTATTCCGTATTCAAGTGCCTCAGCCACCTTGTAGACGCAGCTTAAATCCTTTGCATAAAAATAGGCAGCTAGGCCAAAAATCGTATCATTAGCCATTGCAATAACGTCGTCCACATCTTCAAATTTGAACAACGGTGCCATTGGGCCAAAGGTCTCTTCCTTGCTAACTTTCATTTCTTGGGTGACGCCGGTAAGAATTGTAGGTTGGAAGAACATTCCACCCAACTCATGGGTTTTTCCACCAGTCTCAATCGACGCACCTTTTGAGATTGCATCTGAGATATGTTCTTCGACCTTGGCTAGTGCTGGCTTTGATATCAATGGTCCAAGATCCGCACCTTCAAACCCATCACCAACTTTCATCGCTTCAACGGCAACTTTGAATTTAGCAGTGAAGGCTTCGTATACTCCAGATTGTACATATATGCGATTGGCACAGACACAGGTCTGGCCATTATTCCGAAACTTAGACGCTACTGCTCCAATTACTGCATCATTCAAATCTGCATCATTGAAAACAATAAATGGCGCATTACCACCCAACTCCATAGAACATTTCTTGACCTGATTTGCCGCCTGCTCAAGTAGGATGCGCCCAACGCGTGTGGAACCAGTAAATGTTATTTTCCGTACGCTTGGGTTCTCGCAAAACTCTTTTCCAGATGCTGATGCATCATTCGAGGGTACAATTTGCAAAATACCGGTGGGCAGACCAGCTCTTTGGGCTAAAACGCCTAAGGCTAACGCAGAAAAAGGTGTAAGCTCTGATGGGCGGGCTACAAAGGCGCAGCCAGCAGCTAACGCTGGTGCTGCTTTACGGGTAATCATCGCATTTGGAAAATTCCAAGGAGTTATAGAAGCTGCAACACCGATAGGTTGCTTGATCACTGTGATCCGTTTGTCAGCCTGATGACCTGGAATAGTCTCACCGTAATTGCGTTTTGCTTCTTCAGCAAAGAATTCTACAAAAGACGCACCATATGCTATTTCGCCCATAGCTTCTGGCAAAGGCTTGCCCATTTCCGCAGTAAGAATTTTTGCCAAATCTGTCTGGTTTTCCATCATGAGGTTGAACCAAGCTCTTAAAATGTTGGATCGCTCTTTAGCTGATAGCGCTGCCCATTTCTTTTGAGCAATTTCTGCACCAGAAATTGCGTGGGCGATATCTGAACGCGACAAATCCGCAACCTTAGCAATCACATCCCCGCGGGCGGGGTTGGTAACATTAAAAGTTGCCCCATTTCCAGCATCTACCCATTTGTTATTGATGAAAGCCTGTGTTTGAAGCAGGCTAGGGTCTGATAGCATGGATTTTAGATCTGTAGATGAATCAAGCATTTTTGTCTCCTTTGGTATAAGATGTGAGACCATTTGAGCAACCGTTTGTCCAGAGGGGAAGAATTTTGAAATTAGATGATGATTATGCAAATGCAGCTTATATTCCAAATGCAGAGGGCTTTCTAACTCACTGGGAAGACGCTGCGCGTGAGTACCGTGAGGCCGAACATTCTTTGGGCCGTGCACAGCTAAACCTATCGTATGGAAATCATCCTGAACAAGTATTTGATCTCTTTTTTCCAGCAGGCCAACCCTTGGGTTTACTCGTTTTTGTTCATGGTGGGTATTGGATGCGCTTTGGACGTCGTGATTTTTCGCATTTGGCAAGAGGTGCTACATTAAATGATTGGGCCGTTGCCCTCCCAAGTTACCCCCTGGCTCCGGAAGCAACTATTCCTGAAATAACACAATCAGTTGTTAGTGCGATTAATACTGCAGCGGCGCGTGTTGCTGGGCCAATTGTATTGACTGGTCACTCTGCGGGGGGCCATTTAGTTGCTCGAATGGGTCAGGCCAACATAGGGCTCCTGGAAGTTGTTTATGATAGAATTACGCGAATAGTGCCAGTTTCGCCGGTGTCAGATTTAAGGCCGTTGATGCAAACCTCGATGAATGAAACATTAAAACTGACAACCATAACAGCTAAATCTGAGAGCCCAGCACTTCACTTAAAACCAAAAAAAATTGGCCTTCATGTTTGGGTTGGGGCGAATGAACGGCCAGTTTTTATTGAACAGGCTGAACTTTTGGCAACTAAGTGGAAATCAACTTTGACGTTAGAGCCGTCACGCCACCATTTTGACGTTATTGAAGGTTTAGAGGATCCTAATAGCCCTTTGATTAATGTATTACTTGAGAAAAATTGAATACGATTAAGCCATTAAAATCGGATCAGGGTTTAGAATGAGTGAGATTAATTTTACTTTGGAAATCATTCTGCCAGTCGTTGCTATGTGGGCAATGGCTTGGGTTATCCCATCTCTATTATTTAGGTTTTTAACAGAATCCATTACTGGTTTAATCGTAAATGGGATTTTTTCATCTACTATAATGATTGCCGTTGGTATCGCCTATTTGTATTTGGTAATTAGTAATCCGGAGGTGGATAGTTCCGTCAGGCCAATCGTTACTTTTGCATCAAGAAGTTTATCATTTGCGCTACTGTGGGCGCCTATTTTGATTTTAAATTTAATTACACGACCGCAGTATTGGAAAACTTAGGTGTTGTTGTACTAACTGTGCTAGCCTCAAATTATGTCAATATGGACTTCTGAGACGTTACGATAATGATCAGAAAAAATAATGGCGTCCGAACCATCCCCGTCTAGATCACCAGATGCCATAGTATGCATCAAGCTATTAGAAGCGCTTTAGATAATTTGTTTGATGCACCAAATCATGAATATTCCAAACATTTGCTGAACTTAATGCCAAGAATAGACGCAGTTAGTAAAAAATGAGTTAAATAGTCAGTTTGAACTTATTTCAATGCGCGAGCTAAAAAAGCTTTCGTTTCGGATTTTTTAGGTGCGTCAAAAACTTGTTTTGAGGTGCCTTCCTCAATAATCTTACCATCTTTTAAAAAACACACTTTATCTGCAGCTTGGCGAGCAAATCCCATTTCATGAGTGGCCAAAATCATAGTCATTCCTTGGCTT
>Ga0308016_10000317_pt1 | contig 24855 bp, 17 predicted proteins | sample Neamet233_FD_203129 | JGI IMG/M metagenome (GOLD analysis project Ga0308016, IMG submission 203129) | Marine microbial communities from water near the shore, Antarctic Ocean - #233 | ecosystem: Environmental > Aquatic > Marine > Unclassified | place: Southern Ocean | collected 2014-07-28
GGTGAAATCACCATCTCGAGTAGCGATAAGCACTGTTCCAAGGTCTTGCAAAGATTGTGTGGCGAGTTGTGAAGCAATACGCATCAACGTTCGATCTGGAGATTCAGGGTAGATGTCTCGTCCTTCAAGGACGGTGCGGACAGGTTCTCCACGAGTTCGTTTCATGGCAGTAATTTCTTCATAAATTTCTGATGATTCGAGTAAGAATTTTTCAATGGCCGCTTTTGTATCACTGGAGCCTGCTTCTGATTCAATTTCGAGGTCAAGTGGCCTCCAAGTATTGTAATCAGTGAGAACATTATTCACGAGACCACTAATCGTTTTTTCGTTGAAAATTTCATCGAGGAGTTCAGGAGAAACTAAAGCATCATCAAATCGACTTTTGAGGTGATTAATTCCAGATGCAATACCGATCAATTCTTGCTTGACAATACTTGGCAACCACAATTGTAATTTCTTATCCTTCGCCTTGCTAAGAAGAATCTTATGGAAACTTCCTTGCCCTTGGATATCGAGGCTTATTTCGCTCACCAAATGTAATTTCTCAGATATTCGGTCGATTAAAGCATCGACCAGAATATTAGTATCGACAATCACCAATGGAACCAAGGAGAGGTTGCGCAGATAGCGGCGGGATGCGTTTGGTATCTGTGATTTATTGACAGAGAAAAGAGACAATTCAGCCTGTTGCAAACTTCGAATCTCGGTCTCGTTGAAATACACACTGCTTTGCGCACGCTCAAGGAACATCAAACCTTCAACAGGACGGACTTTTGCAGCCTCACTGGCAAGTGAGTAGACCTCATCTGTCGACGGTGAACCAAATTGCATCAATTGGTTAAAGCGGGTGTCGAATGTATTCTTTTGTCTTCGGCGGTTTTTATGTAACGAATTTATTGCAGCAGTAACTCTTCCACAAAACGGGTCGGTAGGGAGTGGGCGAGGGTGCTCATGTGGATAGGTTTTGAGCATGTCCAAATCGTCTTCTGCGTGAGAGACGCGCATGACTTCAATCATCTCGCCTTCCTCATTTTCTTCTAATTCCATCTTGGTTCGTTTGACGAACTCTTTCAACAAACGTGTTGCTGAATTGGTATCTTTTGATTTTGCTGTGAACGAGACGCGGAGATACAATTGGAAACGTTGGGTAATCGCACTCTTGAGGGCGGGTTGTGCATCAAGGAGTTCAACTGCTTCCCGCCATTGCTCAGCGAATGCCAAATGGATGAGAGCTTTACGATATAAGGTGAGAGAATACTCGTAATCAAATTCTTCATGGTCCCCTGCTTTACGATAATCTCGAGCGGCATTCAGTTCCTCTTTGTTTGATGCATACACCGCTGCTCGTGCAAGGGTGTGCCACGGGGATAATGCGTCATGGTTTTGGTACCAACGAACAAGAGAGGGAAGCCCGATATCATGCTCTAAAACCAAATGGCGAACACTGTGAATCACACCGGTTGGAATGATAGGATTGCCTAAGAGAGTGTTGAGGGTTTCGATATGCTCGGCATCAGAATTACCATGTTGAAGCATCAAAGCTACATGATTAAGGCGCAAAGTTGCGATGACGGCATTGAACAGAACGCGCTCCATGACGGTGAGTTCTGCAGAAGCAATACTTTGTTCAAGATTCGAAAGATGGGTCGAGGATGCAATACCGCTACCTCCATCCCGGAGTGCTTGGCGTATCGGCCCGAATGCCAGAAGGCCTTGTTTATCAAGCACTGTAGTGAGCCGTTCATCTTCGATATTTTCGCCTTCAAACAGCATTAACAGTGCTTCGGATGTCGATGAAAAAGAGTCGGGAGCATCCATGCTGTAAACCTCTGAAAGGGCTGCTCTTCGGGCTGCTCGGACTTTCACCCAAAGTTCATTGTTACTTCCCGCATCGAGTAAATGGGATACAAGTAAGGTTTCGTAGGGGTGCGACAAAGGAACCAAATCATTCGAAGTAACCATTTTGGCGAGAAGAGTCAATTCCATACTTTGCGTATAGATTTCGATAAGAAGAGGGAAGACGCTTTCCCAAGCCTCACTTGAGTCGTGGGAGAGGTTCTTGGCAGCCATCGAGCGGATTTGCAAGGGCAATGATTTCATTTGAATCAATGCGACAAGCGCCCCGTCATCCAGCATTGGGATTTGGTCGAGTAACCATTGATCAATCTCATCACCAGAGAGTTCCGAAAGCAAAGGTGCTAATGTTGACAATTCGGTATGCTGGTCGAGTTTGAGGCTGGTAAGAAGTTGAATTGTTTCTTCAGACTTTCCTTCTTTGTGAAGCGCATTCAAACGCCACCACATAATTTTCTCAATTTGAACGGCATTGGTTGTATGTTCACGAAGTAATTCTAATCCTTCTGCAAGTTGTTTTGATGAAAGTTTGGCCGCTTCATCAGGAGTGTTTTCCCAAGCCAAAAGTTGCCGTGCAGTAGCCAATGAATGGTTTCCTTTTGCGGTTCTTGATTTCTTCCAATCCAACACTTTGCCTTGGCGAAGCATGTGGAGGTCATTCAATTGTTCAGCCAAGTCTGCGTCAACTGCTTTGAGACGCTCGAGAGATTTTGTAGGGTCGAGGTTTGATGCCAAGGCAAACAACGCGCTCAATGCTGAGGCTTGCCCCTCTAAGTGATAGAGAATTTCTGCCGGGTGTAATTGCCTTCCAGATGAAAGTTGTGAAACTATGTTTCTAAGTGCAACTTGGGATTCTGCATCTGTAACTGTAGATGAGATTTCTTCAACAGCCACAACCAAATCCTCTGTGACGAAAGGATTGATGAAAGCCGAAGTCAACTTCACCTTCTTACCCGCTTTGGCCTTGCTTATTTTGGCTTTAGGAAAAGCGGCGAATTGGCCAAGCAGTGCGGTTCGCTGAGCGAGATCATGCCAAACTGGATGTACTCCCTTTTCCAAACATGTTTCACGCAATGATTTCTCAGTCGCCTCCCATTTCTCATCCCATTCATCTTTGTCGAGAAGTTTGTGAACCATCAAGACTGCAAGTCGATAAGCGGAGCTGTATTCTGAAGGAAGAAGCATTTCAGTGGCTGGCGGGAGTGAGTCCATCGGGCCAGAAGAGCCTCGACCACCTCGACGATTTCTACCCCGCCCTCCCGATGACCGTCGGCGAGACGGAGCGTCTGATTCGTCTTCATCAGCTGCAGGAAGTTCAGTCTCGGCAAGTGCAAGAAGAAGGATAGGGCGCCATGGTTTCTCAAGTAATTGCCAATCAGCGGTTTTCACCACTAAGGATTGGCGGCGAGGTTTCGTGATGCTTGTCTTGAAAGCAACTTCAAGACAATTTGACATGTGAGTCTCTTGCAATGCTCGCCCTCCTCTCTCGTTGCCTCAACCTACCCTCCTTCAACCCACCGGCAGAGCCATCTAGAACTCAAAACGGTTCGTTTTAACGAGAAGTCTGCGAACATCCTTGAACAAAGAACACTTGGAGTTCAATGGAGGAATGGCATGGACATCGTTCGCATCGTAGTTTTGTTGCTTCACCCATTGCTTGCAACTGGGTTGCTTGGATGGATTTGGTGGCAATACTCGTGGAGGAAAAAAAGTCATGACCTCAAGGGCGAACATCGTAAAAAAGCGCTCACTCAACATGAAAAATATGGTAACCGGTTAATCTGGTCCGCTTTTTTCGTCATTTGTGTTGCCTTTTCGAGTCGCGCTTTTATTGGTTGGCGGGAGAATAAAAGTTTTGTCGCCGCACTAGAACCGACCCTCCATGGAGTCATGGGGCCAATTGGATTTGTGTTGCTGTTTCTACTTGCACGTATGGGACGTCGAGCCCGTGATGCTCGAAATGAAGGTGAAAAGTTTGCTCACCATGCCTTGAAACATGGGCGAGCAGCAGATCTCATAGTCGTTCTAGCATTTCTTCATGCATTCTTAGGGTTCTTGTCTATTTTCAAAGTATTGTGAAATCACTTAATGGCAAGTTCTTCGTCCCGATTTGACCACATTTTGAGCCATATCTCGAGATTTGCATCGATTCCTGGCGCTTGGATTCTGCAACCACAAGCGTTAGCATGCCCACCACCAGTCGGATCCATGGCAGTGGCTAATCGAGAAAGGTCGTATCGGCCTTGGCCATTTTTGAGAAATGAATTTGCATAGAAACTCGCCGAAAGCGCTGGACGGTTCGGCGTTTCAATCGAGCCGTCAGCATAACCGTGGATAATACAACATGCGTCTGCCCTATCTCCAGCCCATGCCGTTACCAAATAACCGTTCGAGCGAACACCTTTCTCATCCATTCGGCAAACTGCAAGACGGTCAATGATTTCGGTATGTAGTTCGACAACTGCTTGTGCGGCTTTGCGTTCATGGCGGGCCCTCTCGATGTGAGGTGATATTTTTGAATCGGCTAAGACTTCCTTCAAACTCGCACCTTGAGAAAGTAGAGCGAGGACATGATGCATATGTTCCGGTTCTTTGAGTGAAAGCGAGCGTGCCAATTGAAGGATGGGGCCATCTTCAATGAATTCTTCACGGGTGATTTGACCAGAATCAAGTGCATCGACCACCGGCATTATTTCTTCCAAATGTGAGAGGTCGATATAGGGGCTCAAGACATCATAGGCAAGTCGAGCTGCAGAGGGTGTTGCTTCCCAATGACAAGTTCCTCCATTGGCAACAAATTGCGCCTCCTCTTCTTCATTCGGACGGTTGGTTTGATGGTGATCTAAATACCACCCGCATTCTGGGTGAAAGGGTAAATCCACCATGGCTGTAGAACGGTCAACTAAGGCGTCGATGGCTCCTGAACGAACCAATGCCGCATGAGCAAAATGAACTTCAGCATCGGGGTTAGCTGCTTTAAGGACAGCTGCTGCACAAAGTCCATCGAGATCTGAATCGGCGATGATTCGGGTGAAGTCGGGCAATCCTGCTCTTTTCAGTGGCGATAAGGAGGGAGGCATGACGCTCTCTGGGTGTGCGCTCTCCAAGAAGGTTATTGGAACACATTTCGCCACAATTGACTTGACCTATTGCCGTTCTGCTTGTGGTATGGAGACCTCGTGTGGCATCGTCTTGGTCAATTATGGAACAATCCTTCTCCTCCAATACCCTCGAGGTCACTGGGATTTTCCCAAAGGCCATGTTGAAGAAAGTGATGAAGACCATCACGCGACGGCTCGACGCGAACTCGGAGAAGAAACTGGAATTGATGAAATCGAATTCGTCCCAGGTTTTGTTGAGCGAAGTGAATATTCATACTGGCATAAGGGTCGAAAACGAACAAAGCAAGTCTACTGGTATTTGGCGGAAACTGAACGTATTACAGTAACGCTCTCAAATGAGCATCAAGGCCATATGTGGCTGGATTGGGTTCAAGCAAAAGAGCAACTCACACACGAGGAAACAAGAAGTATTCTCGAAAATGCTCATCAGCACCTGATTTCGCTTGGTAGGGACTGATTCAAAGTTGGTCGAATTCAAGATCGCTTTTGTTTAATTTTCGTATCAAAGCGCCAACACCACTTTCTGGCCCTCTTCTTCCGAGCGGCATCCAGAGCGATTCATCATTTCCAAGACTCAAACAAACCCACCGCCCAAAAACAAAGAGCCAATCGGAAAGGCGATTAAGATAAACGAGAACAAGTGGACGGACAGCATCGCTACCTTCTGATTCAGCTAAACGAAGTACCGTGCGTTCAAGGCGACGAGTGACTGTGCGCGTCAAATGAATTACAGCCTCAGGACCTTGGCCAGATGGAAGAATGAAACTGGTGAGAGGTTCGAGTTGTTCGAGCCAAGCATCCATTTCATCAAGTAAAACCGACGCTTGGTTCTCATTCAAAACAACCATTCCTTCGGGCAATTTGGATGGAGGACATGCCAATTCTGCCCCAAGATCAAAGAGTTCGTTTTGTATTCGGGGAAGTGCTTGATCAGTAATCGATTGAACCCTTTGAACAGTAGAACGATTCCCACCATCGTCATGCATTGGAAGGCGGTCAATTTCCATAAGACACATACCGAGAAGAGCGTTGAGTTCGTCACATGTTCCAACCGCTTCAAGACGAGGGTCTGCTTTTGAACGTCTCGAACCATCAACAAGTGAAGTTTCTCCTCCGTCCCCTGTACCCGTGTAGACTCGCGTGATGCGTACCATGACTCTGCCCCAGGTAATGCGAAGTCATGCTTCTATGAGTGGCTTTCGGGCAAGAAAACTTGTATCGATTGGATGATACCATTCAATATCTTCTTCTCCAAAGCGCCATGAATACAATGCGAGATGCTGATCTACCACCCCGTACCATTCTAATCGGCCCGGCTCCAAGCAAGCGATACGAGTTCCTGTCGCTTCAATTCTTGAAGTGACGTTTTGCCAATGGCCAACAAGTTGAGCCAACTGCTCAGCAACCTCGACTACATGTTCACTTTCTGCCTCCAATGATTCCAGTAATACTTCCAATTCCTCAGTGAGGTCATGGGCCTCGTCACTCATCGCTTGAAGTTCTGCCAACCAACGAGTTACTTTCGGTAAGTTCTCTCTCGCATCTTCAAGCGAAACGATTTGAGCGCCTTTCGGAAGAGTACGCAATGCTACATCTTCATCCGCTAATGAACACACATCCATTGGCCGTCCTGAAAAGAAGGGCACTTCAGTATGTTCTTTCACATTTGTTCCTTAACTTGAAGGACCATCAAGTCATCGGAGAAAAACCATGATTTTTGCTACTTTTTGGAGGTTTAGAAAGAATCGGCGGAGTCAAGGTCATGCTGATGAGAGAGGCGATTGAAACTTCGGAACAAGTTTTCTTGTAAACTTCATGAACATGACTGAACCGATCCCTGCCCACATCAATAATTCAATAATTAAAACTGCATAATACAAAGGGCCTAATTCCTTGAGAAGGGCAACAGCGTCATACGGCACTCCGTAGAACGCAATATATGCTGCTTGGGAAAGAAGGCTTGAAGAAAACCAAACGGCTACTGCAAACCAAAAAAGAGTCCCTGATTTCCATTCTCCTTGGGGCTTCGATGTTTTTCTCATGATAATATATTGTTTTTCTACCTCTTAAGTTCTTTCCACCCCTGCATAGATGTACTTGCTCGTTTAACCGGAATATGCCGGTATTAGGGTTTTTATTTCCGGAAAGTTCACTCTTCTTGCCCTGAAGGGCTGAGAGGTGGCAGGCGGAGCGATGCGGAAGCGTCGATTCGACGGAGTGCATCATGGATGGCTTGAATCCATTCAATGGCGACGGCTTCTTCTCCACCTACTGCAAGAAGTGATTCAAACCATTCATCGGCTGCATTTTTGTCTCCAGTGAACAAATGAATTCGGTGAAGTGCGAGATATGCCATCGGATTCAAGTGCTCTTCTTCAGCATCCCATCCTTTTTCAAAACATGCAATTGCTCCTTTGGCACCGTCGATTTGCCCACGTTGTAGGGCAACCATCCCCGCTTGGCTCCATGCAAGCGGTAAACGACCAATTAAGAGCCCACGGAACACCAACCAGGTCTGACCTCCACCAAGCATGACCAGTGATAGAAATCCCGCCCATTGTTCGAATTGGTTCAAACTGCTCCATGTTTGGACCATTAATCCACCAACGCCAACACAGAATAAGAATCCAGAAAACGGAGCAATAAGTACTTCTCTCCGAGTGCGTATTAAGTGGTGGATTCCAGCGACAAGACCAAACGAGCCAACCCCGGTTAACAGGACCAGATGCCCGGTCACTGTGACTGGCTTTGGTGCCATTTGGCCCACCGCTACCAATGAAGTTAGAATAAGGATGAAAGTACCAAATCTTCGAGATGGGCGAGGGAACGGTTGACTCCTCGAACCGATACATAACAGGAGCCCGATGATCGCTTCAAAGCCAATCAAAATCCACTCCAAAGTGCTTGTTTCAAATGTTAACATAACCGCCCTCCAAATTGTTCGACGAAACGGCACTTTTTGACCCTTTGCTCAAGCCTTGTGATAACCAGTTCCGCGAAGAATCTCTGTGGCACGATACAATTGCTCGACCAAGAGGACACTCGCCAGCTCGTGAGGATATGTCATTTTCGAAAGCGAAAGACGTTGTGCATTGGCTGGCATATTTGTGCTCGGCCACCCCTGTGATGGACCAATAGCAAGGTGGGTTTCATCTCCTGCTATTTTCCAATCTCGAACTCGGGTAGAGAATTCGATTGAGTCAAGGGTTTCGCCCCCTTCATCCAAATAAATCACCGTGCCTTTTCTTTTTTGAAGAAAGTCAGCATACGCTTCACCACTCATCTTATCAGGATGATATTCAATGCGAATCCCGCGCCCAGTGATACGTTTAGAATACATCTCAATGAGTTCACGGTTGGCTTTCTCCTTTGGAACGCCGTGAAGATGAACCGTAATTCTTGCCATGGTTTTGCCAAGGCGTCCTTATTGATGAAGCCCTCATACCCTTAGGGCCAAAATGTCATAGGGAAGAGCCAACGATTCGGGAACATGGGTTGGTGGCCGTTTGGGCGAAAGAAGCAGACTGGCCGCGCACCTGTGGACGATCCTTTACTGAAGGATAACCGTATTTTAATATCCGAATTAAGAGATGCATGCGAATTAAATTTTGACAATCCGGAAGAAGCTCGAAGGGAGATTCGGAGAATGCAAGTCGAATGGAATGATGCTGCTCGAGATGGGATGTTGAGTGATATCAATCGAAGTGGATTGGATGCTCGGGCTTTTCGTTTGCTTACCTGTGAGGATTCAGAATGGATGCTCTGGCTCGATAACCTTGAGTTTTGGAAGCCTGGTTGGAATCCTGAGAGGGATTCCGAGGATTGAAGAAGGGGCGGCAACCCCCACACACTATGGGTCAAACTCCTACCCTCCATATGCTCTACACATGCCCCTTTTGTTGGAAGGTGCGTGGATTGATTGAGTACCTCAAACTTGACGTTGATTATGTAAGCGTCAATGGGATGAAAATTAAGAAAGAAGTTAGTTTCACCGAAAATTGGGGTAAAGTACCTGTATTTACTGATGAAAACGGGAAACACCATGTTGATTCGACACCACTTCTCAGACACATTGATTCCGCCTATAATGGCGGAAAGTTAGCTGCCATTGGTGATGCAGAACGCCAACAAAAATGGCTTGAATGGTCCGACACAAAAATGTCCAAAGCAACAATACCAATTCTCTACGGTAGTATAGGTTCGGCCTTGAAAACAACCTTACGGATTTCAAAAATCGAAAAGTTTGGTTTCTTCGCAAAGCGATTGTACGCATGGGCTGGATTCCCAATCATGTGGGGTATTATTGCTCGGAAACGTGTCAAAAACGATGGACGTAAGCCAAAGCAACTCTGGCATGACCTTCTGACTGAGTTCACTGACGCTCATGATGCCCAATTGTATTTTGGCGGCAAAAGTCCAGATTTAGTTGACTTTTCTGTATTTGGCTATATGCGTTCCATTTCTCCATTCCCTCAATTTTCATTGCTTGAAGACCATAGCAATGGAATGGCATGGTATCGTCGCATGGAAGCAACCTTACAATGAGGTGAGAAGTTGTCGATTCAATATCATGGTATTGAATTCACCCCCATTGAAGCAGGTAGCGTATTTCTTGGAACCGAAAAAGGCGGCTGGATGTATGGCAGCCAACGACCTCGGCATGAAGTTCGATGCCCTCAATTCTATGTGATGAAATCGGTTTTATCACAGGGTCAATTGCAAGCACTGCTCGAACTCGGTGAAGCTGAAGTTGTATTAAGCGGGAACAAAATAAAACAAATCTGTAAGAATTTATCCGAGGACTTCAAACCTGATGAACATGGACTTGATCCGATGAAATCATGGGAAGTACGTTGCCCAAGTGAAGGGGAATGGCGCCATGCTCACGAACAGATTCAATTGGGATTGATACCGAAAAAAGTAGAAATCTTAGCCGACGGCGTTTCTGATAATTATCGGGGAGCGATGATGGATGGGCGTCCTCGTACTTTTACAGGAATTGGCCCTATGGCGAGCCACCGAGCGGCGATTGAAACTCACCCCAGTCAAGAAGGAATCACTGCGCTTTCAAGCGCTCCAATGGACCGCGAATTAGGTGGCATAGTTGCCCGCCTCGTGATCTCCCCCGTACGGGTTGGTGAGGCGATTCGTGTGCCACTTAACGCTGATTTTTCTGCTAATATCCGCGGAGAAATATTTTGGACTTTTCTTCTTGGTGTCGTTCCGTCCTTTGTGATTCCAATCGCTAGGGGGATGGGAAGTTATGCAATCAATGGTTGGGCCAACTTGTTGTTTGGTGGCTTATGTGTTGGTTTTGCGACTGGTGCATTTTGGCGACCGTCTCGACCGACTGTTTTCTTCGAAGAAATGAAGTAATTATTCATCGTTGACAGGCGTGACGAGCGTTTCCCAATATGAATCTTGACGGATGGCGTCTGCGGCACAAATTGCCGCCATGTTGACGATGTGACGAACTCCGTCTTGTCGGGCAACCAGTTGTACGGGTTTATCCATTCCTTCCAAGATTGGGCCAGTCATCTCTGCATCTCCAAGTTCCTCGAGTAATTTGTATGCTATGTTGGCTGCAGCGAGGTTTGGTAACACCAGAACATTCGCTGGGCCATTGAAATCCATAAATGGATACTCCTTTTGTACGTCTCTGTTGAGCGCTGTATCCGCCTGCATTGGTCCATCGATGACCAGTGAAGGGTCGAGTTCGCGAGCAAATTCGATGGCGTCTTCAATTCGTTCAGAGCGTTGAGCCCGACTTGAACCGAAATTTGAAAAGGACAGCATAGCAACTCGAGGAGCTACTCCAAAGCGCCGAGCGACTTTGGCAGTTTGGACGGCAATTTCTGCGAGCGTTCGGCTATCGGGCTTGACATTCACTGTAGCATCTGCCAAGAAAATAGTTCGACCTTTGACATTCACCATATAGCATCCAACGACACAATGTGCTTTTTCATCAGCGCCAATGACTTCGAGAGTCGGACGGAGAACATCGTCGTAATTTCGGCTGACACCGCCAACAAAACCATCCGCATTTCCATTCATCACCATTTGACTAGCAAAATACGGACGTGATTTGAGCAAACGGTGAGCATCGGCATAGGTCATGCCTTTACGACTGCGTTTTTCCATCATGTTTTCAGCAAAAATGCCTTTTCGGCGCTCGTCTTTACGTGGGTCAAAGACCTCGTATTCGAAGTGTAATCCAAGATCTTCAATCATTGTTTGGATACGTTTAACTGGCCCCAATAAGATTGGATAACAAATCTTCTGTTCGACCAACTGAGCAGCCGCACGCAAGACCTTTTCATTATCTCCCTCTGGGAAAACAATTCGCTTTCCTGTCCCTCGAACTTGATTGATGACATGCCGCATTATGGAATAAGAAAGCCCGAAGCGGGCTTCCAACTCTTCTCGATAGGCGACAATTGAAAAATCCTCGGGCTTAACGGCGGCCACACCCTCATCAACTGCTGCTTGGGCGACTGCAGATGCCTCCCAGATCAGAACCCTGCGGTCGAACGGTTTCGGGATAATGTAATCGTGACCGTATTGCATCGTGGCTCCATCATAAGCGGCTGAAATATAATCGGGAACGGGTTCTTTGGCGAGTTGTGCAAGCGAATGGGTTGCTGCCATTTTCATTCCTTGGGTAATATCTCGGGCACGAACATCAAGAGCCCCACGGAAAATGTAAGGGAATCCAAGAACATTGTTGACTTGATTCGGATAATCCGAACGACCTGTTGCGATAATCGCGTCACTTCGAACTTCTAAAATCTCCTCAGGTGTAATTTCTGGCGTCGGGTTAGCAAGTGCGAAAATAACTGGCTTATCGGCCATTGTAGCAACCATTTCCTTACTGACAAGACCGCCTCGTGAAAGACCAAGCATGACATCTGCACCCTGCAAAGCATCTGCTAGATTTCCTGCTTCTCGATCGTGTGCAAACGGTGCTTTGTATTCATTCAGTTCTCCAGCCTCAAGGCGGGCTTTGGTGACAATTCCTTTACTGTCAACCATGGAGATATTTTCACGAGTCACACCGATGGCGACGTAATGATTGGCGCAGGCAATAGCACTGGCACCAGCACCGATGACAACCACTTTGATGGTGTCAAGACTCTTTTCTTGCAATTCAACCGCATTTAGCAAAGCTGCTGCGGATATGATTGCTGTACCATGTTGGTCATCATGCATGACGGGTATATCGGTTGCTTCTGCGATACGGCGTTCAATTTCAAAACATTCTGGTGCTTTGATATCTTCAAGGTTAATGCCTCCAAAAGTCTTCGAAATATTGACAACAGTTTCAATGAACGATTCTGGATCTTCTGTATCAACTTCGATATCAAAAACATCGATATCGGCAAACGTCTTGAGTAACAGACCTTTTCCTTCCATCACCGGTTTACTGGCAAGTGCGCCGATATTTCCCAATCCAAGTACTGCGGTTCCGTTTGAAATCACAGCAACCAAATTACCTTTTGAAGTATAACGATAGGCATCTTCGGGTCGTTCAGCAATTTCAAGACAAGGATAGGCTACACCGGGTGAATAAGCAAGGCTGAGTTCATGGGCGGTCGAGTGTGGTTTCGTAGGTACAACCTTGATTTTACCACGTGGTTCTGCTTCGTGGTATTCTAACGCTTCTTTCCGAAGTAAGCGCTCCTTTTTATCGAGATTCATAGTTGGACCTTTTCCAACGAAGCAGGCCTTAGGTTTGAGTGTTGCGTGAAAGCGGTGGGCTGTGGAGTCTGTCTGCATACACACACTGGAATTTCGGAGTATATTTTTAACTTCAAAAAGGATATGGGAAAGGGCAGCAATCGAATTCCGATGCTGGGTAATGGTGAGATTCTATGATATGTGTTCACACGACTGAGGGGCGCGTTCAAATACCCTAAAACCCCGAAAGAAGTTGATGAACATGAAACCGAACACGGCGGCCCTACCTCGCGATGCTCAAAGAGCACTGCTTCTGGTCGTATTGATGCTGCTTTCATCGGCTGCACCTTTGCTCACAATTTCCGGCGTTTCTGCTCATGAGTCATCCATTGAGACCATCTGGCCCCAAGAGGGTAGTAATGACACAGGGTGGGTTCAGTTAGATGCGCTTGGTGCAAATCAAGTAACAGGTGGGCAAGCAACGGCTTCATGGATTTTAGAATTCGCCCCAGGTGCGGACCTATCCAATGTTTCTTTCCAAGTCCGAGTCAATGGAAGTGATGGGTTAATGATCGAAGAACCGATGTTGATGGCGGACGATATAGGAATCAATCTCCTTGACTGGCGTGGCCTTGGAATGCTTGGCTCTCAAGACAGTTTCACCGGTCCAAACCCTTACTCTGGACGTTTGAATCCGAACAGTGACTCAGGTGCAACTTGGACACTTCCTTCGGATGCAGAAATCACAGAATTAGTCATCGAGGCGCTCTCGCCCGTCGACCCTATTGTTGCGCTGGCTCCTTTGGAACTCGATATTCGTGCATCGGCCATTCATCCTGATGATGGTCGAATGTATCTTGCAATTGATGATACGCTCTTGATATTGGATTATTCCAATGATCCAATTGTTATCGATGCGCTTGAGTTTGATACTGAAATTAGTGATTTAGCAATTGATACAACCAATCGCCTGCTTCATGTTCTCACCTCTTACAGCGAGTACAGCGTGTTCCACGCGTATTCTCTTGATGATACGAGTGAACTGACACCTCTCCCCCATCCTGCGAACAGTGTTCAAAATTGGCCGTCGCAAGCAGCCTATGACAAATTCATGATTGCCTCCAATGGATATGTCTACGCCGCCAACCAGGACGGTGTAGGTCAATGGGATGGAGTGAGGTGGTCGGTCGCTATGACCAAAACAACACAAGGCGCAGCATTGGATATGCTTGAAGTCAACAATATCCTCTACATTTCTTTTGATGATGAGGGCGTTGTACGCTGGGACCTCAATTCTGGCAGCGCATTATCGACTTGGTCGACCGCAAACAGCCTCCACTCTGATGAAATTACCGAAATGATGGTATCGGGAAACCAATTGCTCCTCGCTTCTCCAAACGATGGATTAGCACGATACGATTGGAGTTCTGGATTTTGGCTCTCGACTTGGAACGATGGAAATTGGCTGACGAGTAATGCCATTAATGGAATGGCTCGTTCGGGCTCGGACTTATTCATCTTAAGTGGCGATACACTCCATGAATACGATACCGCAGTAGGTGTCTTTTCAGGCACTCAACAGATTTCGACGTTTGGATTGACTGGAGATGGAAAAGACCTCATTGTGTGGCCAGCCCTTGGTTCACGTGCACCTACGGCAGAGATGTTGTTGCTGGGCAATGGATTTGGCTCGTTTGCTGAATTAACTCCTGGCTCAACACCACTTCAAACCGGCACCCTGCTGATTGGAAGTGGACCTACTTCATCCAGCATGCAAGATGCCACTGAATTGAATGGCGTCGTTTTTGTCGCCGCAGATGATTGGATGAATCGTTTCGATACCCAAGCATCTCGCTGGCTCCAACCTGTATATCTTGGAACCACTGTCAATCACTTGATGAACGATGGCTCCCATGTATTCATCGCCTCGGAAAGTGGGTTGCACCAAATGCACAACAATGGAACACTCCTGCAAACATGGGATTCTTCAAACACAGACTTGAATGGTGACGATATCATTCGAGTTGACTCTGATGGTTCAACTGCAGTTGGGATCACTGGCCATGGTCAATTGATTGTGGTCGACCTCACTGGAGTTGTTGCTGCTTCTGCGCCTCAATATGATGCTGCTGCAGACGACCTTACGTTGTTTAGTAACATCGTTCACCTCGCTACTGAGAATGATGGAGTCCTTCGCTATGACCTCTCCAATAATTCATGGTTAACACCCTGGATTTCCACTGGTGTCAACAATGCCAATGATGTACCTGTAGCCGTTACTGGCGACATTCTTTACTTTGGAATCCCCGGATATGGAGTCGCTCGAAAGGACCTTTCCACAGGTGAATTACTTCTTCCGTTAACCGAAAATAACAGACCAAATGGTGGAGGACTCGCCACTGAGATTCTCCCCGATGATAATATCTATGCATTGGAAACTGATGGAAGTGACCTCTACATCGGAACCAGTGGTGGAGCAATCAAGTGGGACGGTGTAAGTTCCACCTCATTCCAGACGGGCCGTCAATGGAATACTCGACCTCAGCAATATTTCGATTTCACAGTATCTGGAGGACAAATATACGCTGCAACAAATATTGGCGTCTGTGAATGGGCCACAAGTCAGATCTCCTCAACAGACCCAGATTGCCTGAATGCCCAAGATGGTATGCCAAATTGGGCAACATATTCTGTTGAAGCTGATAGTTACGGCTACATCTATGCGGGTACCACCTCTGGAGTGGGCATCATCACTGCATCTCCTTACGAAGTTGTAGGAGAATGGAAGGCTGGTGAACAGACAAATAACGCCCCTGTTGTCGTCATTGGAGATACTGCCTTTATTGGATTAGATGGAATTGGTGTGGCGAGATACGATATTCCAAACGACGAGTGGTTAACTCTCTGGACCGAAGATAATTTCTTAGATGATGGTAATGAAGATGCGACTGCACTTTCTATTGATTTGGACCCAAACAACATTTGGATTGGCGGTTCTGATGGCTTCCAACTTCTCAACGCTACGACCGGTGCTGAAATCTATGATATTGAAAAATCAAGTTCTCTCTTTGCCGGAAACGGTGACCCTCTCGATATGATTCTCGATGGAAATGTGATGTATTACCATGATGGCACCAGTAGCGATAATATTTATCGATTTGATGCCAGCAATTACACCGCACTTTCTTCACTTGATGCTGGAGCACAAGTTGATGAAAACAACGGTGATGTCTATGGCCTCAGTATTATCGACGGCATCTTGATGGCGAGTGTCTCTTCACCAAACTGGTGGCAAGCAGATGGTTCCGGGGGTATTGCTCAATGGAATATCAGCAACGGTTCATGGGGCGAAAGTATCCTTCCAATCGGACAAGTTGACCGAGTCACCGCATACGAATCAACGACTGGAAACCTCTGGATCTCTTGGGGCGAAAGTAATCTTGAACTGATTGCACCGAATGGTTCAACCATCGGTACATGGGGCAGCGATGACTTTGATTTCCCGATTAGAGAAATTGTCGAATTCAATGGTGAAGTCTTATTCGCTACTGAAGATGGTGTTGCTCGATACAATGAATCCAGCAACCAATGGCTCACCACATGGGCAGAGGGTTCAGGTTTACCGACCAATGCTGGAAGCCGCATCTATGAGTTATGGGCAAATGGCACTGACCTTGTTGTCGGTGGCGGAGATGTCAGTGGCTTTGGCCAATTCCAAGGCGGTGCTGTTTCTCATTGGGATGGTAGTGCTTGGACTCGATATGATTTGGGACAAAGCGGTACACCAAACGGTTACCCGATTTCTATGGCCATGTGTGGCGGCGTGTTACACATTGGAATCTATGCAAATAACGGTGGAGTCGCTCGCCTAGACCTTACCAACGACACAATGATTGGTTCATTCACTCGTGCCGACTGGAACGAAAATTATGGCGAAGTTTCAGGCGTAGCCTGTGATACAACCGATACGCTTTACGTGGCTTTTTACGAAGATGAAGCAGATGTCAAGAAGTACAGTTACTCAACCGGTGCTTGGATTACACCAATCACCTCAGCAACCAATGGCTTACCAAGCGATCGTGTTTGGTGGGATTCAATTGGATACGCGAACGGTGGTCTAGTCCTCGGACATGGCATTGGCTTATCTGGCAACAACATTATCGGTGGAGGATTCTCTCTCACCGCAACATCTGGAAATTCAAATGCTCAAGCCAGTGTCAACGGCGCAGGCTCTTCGGTCACCTCATTCCAATGGCTCGGAAGCGAATGGTTGATTGGACAAGCTGGTGGTTCATCAGGGTTTAGTAAGGTTGAAACCATCAGTCATCTCGGACAAAATACGATTGCTACGCTACCAGGTTTGGTCAGTGGTCAAGTTACAACAATGACCGGCAACAGTACACATTTGTGGATTACAACCATAGGTACGAATCAAGGGTTTGGTCAATCTAGCGGAGCAGGATTATTACAAGGTGAACGCCAAACTGATGGAACAATTCAATGGCAAAATGGATGGACTATGACTGCCAACAGTAAAGCCCAAGATACTGAACTTATTGGAAACGATCTTTACATTACAACCTCGCCAACTGGCCTTTACAAACTTGATACGACCTCTGGAATCGTCACACGATTGAATGGTGGTTTGCACAATAACCTCGATGGAATGGTTCGAGTTGGCACAACCTTAGTTCTCGGACTGATGGGTAGTGGTGGCTCCGCCCCTGGTGTTCAATTGTATGACATTCAGACCGGATACGGCAATGGTAAACTGATCGGTGGATTACCATCAAATGCAATCAATAATTTCGCTGCGACAACAGACATTCTCTACATTGCCACCAACGGTGGAGTAGGTCGTTGGGATTATGCTGCCTCGGACTGGATTAATCCACTGACCACTTCAGACGGACTCCCTACCAATGTCATTGAAGACGTTCTTATCGAAGGAAATTATCTCTGGATGACGACAACTGCCGGTTTAGTTCGAATGAATCTTACCACCAACGCAACGACCCTCTACACCTCTGCCTCTGGGCTCATGGGAACTTCCACCAGGTCACTTACTTCCTATACGCCATCAACAACTGGTGCTGAAACAACACTGTTCATTGGACATGATGGGGCTGGAAGCGAACGTCCTGCTGTCACCACCATTGGTTTGACTACAGGCACAATTATCGGTCATGAGTTTGACCAATTACCATCCAACAACATCGATGCTTTAGCCAGTGATTTCTGGGGCGTTCACATCGCAACAGACATTGGTCCAATGACGCATTGGAACAGTACATCTACTTTCTTTGAAAATGGAATACCATCCTACCAAATCTTTGGTTGGCCTGTACAAAAAATGATCAGTGATGGAGACCACATCCTGGTGTTTGGTGGAAACGGTGTTTCAATTGTTGAAGCCCGAACAAGTTCGCATCAAAACCTCAAGATGATTTCAATGCCATTACTCACCGGTGGAACAATTTCTTCAGATTATATTTGGCTCACTACAGATGGTGAAGGATTATACGGGTACGAAAATAACCCACAATATACCGAAATTGAACGCGTATCTATTCGATATGCAGACCCGTTGAATGTTGGATTCAATTTGGTGACCCAAGACATCACTGATATGACTCACCCCGGCATGAGTATTACCCTCGCAGACCTCAATTCAACGGTTACCCTCGACTCAACTCAAGGGGTAGTGGGAACCAATGGCATATTGTTCCAAGCCGTTCCATTGGCATTCACTTCTCCGGTCAATAATGCAGCGACTTGGGCTCAGTCAAAGAGCCTCAAGTACAACGCAACAATTGAACTTGCAAATAATCCGGATTTTGAAACTACTCTGCAACTCGCTGTTGATAACGGCGTAATTGTCAATGGAACACAATTCTTACGAATGACCCTACGTTCACCTTCAAACGGTTCATTACAAGTTCGCCTCATCTACGATTATGTTCGAACTGAAACTCCGATTACAATGACCTCCCTCATTGACCGACCTGATGATGGCGGAGGAGCATTATTATCTGACTGGAGTCTTATTCATGATGATAACTTCGCTCGGTATTTGGTCTATGTCAACGAAGGGCCTTTCGTTACAACCAATGGCTTATCCCTCACCGCTGCTGACCTGTTAGGACGAACCATAGACAAAGCAATCTCATTGCACAGCCGACTCTCAAGTGAAGTCACAACAGTCAATGGATCTCCATTGGTTGATGGTGTGGAATACTACGCTGTAGTTATTGTCGAATACGACGATGGGCATCTTGGAACTCCATCTCCAATCATGGGTCCTGCTTCTCCAACCAATGAAATTCCACTCTCCCCAATATGGGCAAATGCTGGACCCCATGATGGTGGTGCTGACGGTGATTTAGATGTTGAATGGGCGCGCTGCACCTCTCTTGATTTGACAAGTACCATGATCTATGTATCAACAAATCCAATGACTGATGTTTTAGGATTGATTCCCGAAGTAGAAGTCATGAAAACGGAGGGGAATACGACGGTCTTGTCACTTGATGCCGGTCAGCCTTACTGGCTTGCCCTCACGTGTGTCGATGAATCAGGTCAAGAAGATTTGATGAATCCGCTCATCATCGGACCAGTCATCCCAACAGGTGGATTGAACGATAACACCGCCCCTCCGAAAATGGAAAATGTTGCAGCCATCGATACTCCAGACGATGACGGTGGACGAATCACTGTTTCATGGGATGTTAACCCTGCAGAAGACTGCACCTTCTATGCAATCTTCATGCGAACATGGGAAGATGCTGATACACAACTTCCGCCTATCGACCCTGGCTTTTTACTTACAGATTATGAATTCACGCAGGCCAAAATCATTGACGATTGTTCTGAGACCTCGACCGTCGTCACAAGTATTGATGGTGTTGGCCTCCAAGATGGGCAGATGTACTACGTCGGCGTTGTTGCCTACGATGATTGGTTGAACGTTAATTTGGAAGATGTTGATCTTGTACAGGTTACCCCGATGCGCAACACTGCGGGAAGTGGTTCAACTCCAGACCGCGTTGGCACAGTCAACGCCTTTGATCATCCAGATGATGATGGAACTGCAATTGATGTTATTTGGTCAATCTCTGATGCTGATGATTTTTCTCACTATGTTGTATGGGCTGCTGACAAGCCAATCTCGGACCTTTCGGCTGCTTGGGCTGCCTTTGGAGATGATGAAACTCAATGTGCTTGCTTGAAGATTAACAAACAATGGATTGATGAAGATTACAATCCTATTGAATTAACGATTTCAACTGCCTTGTATGGCGGCGATTCAATCGTTGATGCCACACCTCAAATTATCAAACCAGATGTTGAATTGTTCGTGGTCGTAACTGTCCATGACTTTGCTGGAAACGTCTATCTCACTGACCTCCCACAAGCAACAGTCACCCCAATCAATAATCTACAAGATGTGACTGCACCAGCACCACTCGACATCATCGAACTTTATGACCGGCCGAATGATGACGGTAGTGCTTTACTACTCGACTTTGAATTGAGTGAAGAGAGCGATGTAGCAAACTACGAAATCTATGCAGCTACTTGGTCGTTCGATGCAGTGGGTGTGGGAAGCACAGGACCTTCGACTCCGGTTGCTGTTCTTTCTCGACTCCCCGAACTTCCACTCACCATTGGCATTGTTGCAGGAGATACACCTGTCATTGCTGGACAAGAAATCTGGGCTGTTGTCGTCGTACGAGACACAGCAGGAAATGCTCAAGAAATTGATTTGGTGAGTGTTTCGGCTCAATCTATTGACGATGGAGTTGATGACTTTGGAAGATACCTTGAGGAGATTGAGGATATTGTTTTGACGTGGAACTCTGAAACGAATATTTTGGTGGAGTGGAATCATTCAGCCGACTCGAGTGTCCGTGGTTACCGTGTTTACATTTCAAATACCGATTTCTCTTCAAATTCTGAAGCTGATTTTGTTGCTGAAGTAAAGGCATCGAATTCTTTCCTCATCACACCAAACAATTACGACCCACTGGTCAATACATCTGCTTGGTATGTCGCAGTTACGCCGTTTGACGACTTCTTTGAAAGAGTAGAAGTCGAGGCGGTTATGCTCGATGTTTTCGGTAAAGAGAACACGAATGGAGATGGTGGCCTAGATTCAATCAAAGAAAATGATTTGTCGTCTCTTCTCACTACCCCTAATCTAATGGCAGCAGGACTCTTGGTTATTGCGCTCCTCTTACTGGTCGCTATTGTCCGCTCGCGTGGAGGACAACGTAACCGTAACCAAACAATTGAATTGCAAGAAGCAACCTGGGGAATTCAAAACGAGGATTGGGGCGCAGTCGGCGTTTCTTCCCCTCCTCCAATGGCGAGTAAGACCGTTCCAAACATCGAGCAAAGTCAAGGCAATGATGTTCTTGCTGCAGCACAACGGATTGAGAATCAGGATATCTATGGACGACCCGCATACCAATCTCAACAGCCGGTCATGCAACCTACGCAGAACAATGCATTGTTGAACGATCTTACCGGGTCAACTTCCCCACAACTCCCTAAAGCGAGCATTGATACATCATTCTTGGATGACTTGCTTTGAGGCGTGTTAATGAGTGAAGGCGATTCTGGCAATCCCCGTGATTCTGTCTTTACCACTGCGTTATGGGACGGTGCTTTTGCTCTTGCAGATTGGGAACTTCATGTTCAAAGGTTGACTGAACATGCCAAGCGTTTACGTCTTGAACTTCCTTCTGATTTGACTCAGAAACTTCTCGATTTTTTTGAGCATGAAAACTCGAACAAAGAATTGGCGTCTTCTTTCGAGCCGTCATGGTTGGTTCGGGTTGAATGCTTGCGCGCAGGCGGGGTGTTAATCGAAGCTCGTGAACTCGCTTTTCGTAACGAAGATATCGACGCAATAACACTACCAGCCCCACGGTGGTCTTCGAAAGTAAATGGAACAAAACACGGTGATTGGAAACCTTATCGCGAAGCACGTGAAGTTGCAGAAAAGCGCGGGGCTGACCTTGTATTATTCGTACATGACTACGCCATAGTCGATGCCGACAGAGCGACGCCTCTTGTCCTCGATGATGATGGCACAGCATGGGTTGCTACACAAACTGAAGGAGGAGTTCCAAGCATCACACTCAAGATTCTTACAAAAGGACTCGAAGCTGCTGGAATTCCGGTACAGTTTGGACGATTGAACGAACGATTGGTTGCTCGGGCTGCCGAAGTCATAGCCATCGGAAGTGGTATTGGGGCATGCCATGTCCTTTCTCTTGATGATGAAATGCTTGGCGAAGGAATAGCCCTTACAAAGCAGTGTCAATCACTTTTGGAGGCTCATTACCAGGACAAAGCGACATGGTTTGATGTGAGGTCGCTCCGATGAGTCGACGCTTTCTTTCCTTCCACGCACATTTGCGTGACATCGGATTACTTGGGGAAAAAGCAGTTTATTTTGGTGGACCCGATGAGTTACTTTTCCATTCAGGCGGGCCGCAGTCTCATCTTGCTCAATTTTCAATACTCTGCGGTCCTTCCCGCAAGCGAGTTTTGGTACGTCAACCAAATCAAACAAATGTTCCGCCCGCCCAACAACACAGCCCGCTGAAGGGAGAAGTTCGATTAATGAAAGAAAAATTACCTTTCGTTGCTCAAGTTGAAGAATGGAAGCATGGATGTTGGTATCATTCAACATCGATTTTTGCTACTTCATTACCTGAACTTCTGGATAAACTCCGCCCTCTTACACCTACAGAATTATTCGAATCAACTCCTGATTCCTCTTTACCTCAAGGACCTTTTTGGGCTGGGGCTTTGGCTTATGACATGGTACAATGGACACGCCCTCTTCAACTTCAACACGTACCTGATGAAGGTGAATTACTCACTATTTTATGGCTTGTTGAACGAATGATTATTCATGAAAAAGCAACCGATTTGATTCAGTGCCATACACTCCAAGGTGATAATTGGAATGAAGAAACTTCACAATATGCAGAACATGTTTCTATTGAACCAACTTTTGTAGAACCACCTCGTTCTCTTGAAACAAGTTCGATGACTGATGGGCAACATGAACAAGCGATTGAAGCGATACGCGAAAGTATTCGAGCGGGACAAATGTACCAAGTGAATGTTGGACGATGGTGGGATGGGAAACTTCTTGAACATCCCCGGAGGATATTCCAGCGCTTGAATGAAACGAATCCTGCACCTTTCTCTGCCTATCTTGAAGCACCCGACCTTGATTTTTCTTTGGTTTGCTCATCGCCCGAATCATTGCTTAGATGTAATGGGGAATCCGTCTTTACATCTCCAATAAAGGGGACGCGCCCTCGTGGTTCCACTCCTGAGCAAGAGGATGCTCTGCGCAATGAAATGATCAACGATGAAAAAGAACGCTCTGAACATCGAATGTTGGTCGACTTAATGCGAAATGATATTTCGATGATTTCGGAAGTCGGAAGTGTCCAAGTTGAACGTTTCGATGTCGAAGCTTATGCACAGGTACAACACCTTGTCTCTCACCTTTCCGGCGTATTAAAAGAAGAATCTAGTGGCTTGGATGCATTACAAGCCGTCTTTCCTGGTGGCAGCATAACCGGTTGCCCTCGAACCGTAGTTTGTGCAGCAATCGACGAATTAGAACAACGTCCGCGCTCTTTTTGGACTGGTTCAATTGGGTGGATTGACCTCACATCAGGTGCCTGTTCATGGAACATACTGATTCGAACTCTTATCGCAAGGAAACAACGCGGACAGTGGCATGGGAGTATCGCTGCGGGCGGTGGAATTACCATCGGCTCTCATCCAAAGACAGAAGTTGATGAAGCAAAATGGAAAGCAGCTGCTCTTCGAAAGGCTTGTGGCTGGATTGATGGCGAGAACTCAGAATTGCCAGTTGGTAAACTCACGGTTCATCAATTGGAAGTGGAAGCAGTTCCAAGCGCATCTGCAGAAGGGAAGGTTCGGTTCATCGATGAGAATACGGTGGCCGAAGGTTGCGTCTTGTTAATTGACAACCTCGACTCCTTTACTCTCAATATTGCTCATGCTATCGCTGGATTAGGACGAGATGTGCTGATTTACAAAGCAAGAGATGGTGCTCCAGGAGTCATTTGGGATAACGACGCGTGTGTCGAATTTGTGCATCGTTTCCGCCCGACGCATATTGTACTTGGACCCGGGCCAGGGGAGCCAACAGATTCTCCTTTGACAATGGAACTCGCTCATTGTGCCCTCTCTGGTAAAATATCCACTCCAATTCTAGGGATTTGTTTGGGTCATCAAGCGCTTGGGTTGGCTGCTGGCATGGAATTGATACGTTCGCCAAACGGTCCAGTTCATGGTGCACCGCGGACCTGTCTGCATAACCAAACAGGGCTTTTCTCTACTTTGAAATCGCCCTCCCTTTTCACACGATACAACTCGCTGTGCATTGCCTCGATGGAAAATGGACCCTACATCGAAACCGCACATGAGATCGACACTGAAATGGTGATGGGGATTAAACATCCAAGCTTACAAATTCATGGAATTCAGTTTCACCCAGAGTCTGTTGGTTCAAAAGAAGGGCTCGAACTACTGAAGAATTTCCTTACGATTGAAGCGGATGCTTGAAGAATCGTGCGCGAGTGGAAGGGATGAGAGAGTAGTATGCCGACCTGCAGACATTGTTCAAGCACCTATTCCCGAGAGCAGTTCATTCACGGGGTTGGACCAAAAGCACAAGTCTGTGTTCGATGCGGCCTTGAGAAAGGTTTGGTATCGAAAGAAGATGCCCCGAACATGTATGATGATTCGCTCAGAAGTGCTCGATTACAAATCATGGCTCGCCGATACAGCGTATTCATGTATATCCCATTATTATGGGCACTCTGGATTCTGGTCTTGAGTGACGTTAGCCCTTGGGGCTGGTATTTCCTCGGTTTGCTGATTATCTTGACGCTGATTGCCCCTGTTTGGTTCATTTACCGTGGTGGACAATACTCAGGCGACATGGCACGTTTGACGCCTGCCTACGACCTTCCAAAAGGCCATTGATTACGATTTAGCGTGAATTTTAAGGACGTCTCCGTCACTCATTTCGTGCTCTGCTCCAACAACACGCCGAGTTCTTCCATCCACGGCTCGAATAAAACCATCACCAAGATCGCTGTGAACTTTGTATGCCAATAATTTGGCTTGAATTCCA